>Ga0172381_10001912_pt1 | contig 23793 bp, 20 predicted proteins | sample Leawel6488metaG_FD_119754 | JGI IMG/M metagenome (GOLD analysis project Ga0172381, IMG submission 119754) | Leachate microbial communities from a municipal landfill in Southern Ontario, Canada - Leachate well 64-88 metaG | ecosystem: Engineered > Solid waste > Landfill > Unclassified | place...
CTTTATTTATAACGCCATCTCTGTCTATAAATATAACCTTATTCATCTGTATCTCTCCTGCCGGGTATAAACCATGCAAAGCTGAGCGCCAGATAAAATATCACCAGAGGCAGCACATGAAGAAGAAGTCTGCTCGTAGTCGTCCGCAGCTGCCAGCCGATATCATTGGGCGTTATAAAATATACGGCGGTATAGCACGCAAGTATAAAAAACACAGGTATCACAACATATTTTGCGTCTTCAGAGATCATCCTCCCAAATCCGGCTATTATCATAAAGATGAAGGCTACCCACGTAAGGTTCCAATACTTAACACCAAACGCCTGGCGCTGGTATTCGTAAAATATAGCCAGGGCCCGTTTAAATATCTCAGTTATATCGAGCGTAGCGAAAGACTGCGCATTGACAACGTCATTCTGGACATTCACAATACCTTTAAATAGCGACCATGCGATAAGTAAGCCCGAAAGCAAAGCCGTTGCAAAAAGGATAGATCCGTATGACGAGACGATCTTGCCGTACGACCTTATCTGCGCCGTCATATAGATAAATAGCACGGCAACGAATGACAGGAAAACTACAGATCCTTCATTTTTAGTCCACATGGCAAACAGGCACGCAAAGAACGCTGTCCAGAAATAGACATTTGACTTAGTCTTTATCCAGAGATACAGCGCCAGAAATGTAAGTGATGCGTATATAGCGATCTGCATATCCGCGTAACCGTTCGTCGCGTAATTAAAAAACTGCCTCACCGATGCAAGAAGAAATGTAAAGATCATAGCGAAGATGCGTTCAGCGCCGGCCTTCCGCAGGAACATATAAAATACAATGAGAAATGCCAGGAAATTCAGCGGAAAGAGCACTTTTACAAGATGGTCATTAAAATTACCTATGAACGTATAGAACCATACCTGTGAAAGCGGCAGTAGAAGCGGGTAATCGGGATGCGCGCCCTGGTATCCAGCGCCTATTATATTAAAGAAGTCCGGAGGAACAGTCCCTGCCATGTAAATAACTTTGGCCTTTAATGACCAGATGGCAACGGCGTCATATGACTCAACCGGCCGGATGAGCGCTATAAAAAATGCGTAGCATACGACAAATATCAGTAATGCCGCTATGATCATCTCGGGTAATTTTATTTTCAGGATTGCCGGTCTGATAGCGTTATTTTTACGGAACCTGGCCTTGAAGCGCGGTATATTTATGATGGCCAGCAAAACCCACGGCAGAAGTATATGCGCGGTTACAAATTTCATTTTAAAAAGTCCGAATAGGAATAACTCTAAAGCGATCGCCCCTATACCAAAAAGATACGCCAAGCCGGCCAGCTCCGGCTCACTCAAAATATCTTTCCTGTCATATGCAATGACAATATTAAAACCGGCAAACGATGTTGCCAGAACAAAAGCGATAATAGTATATAAGTTCCCTGTCATCATATTTTCTTTAATATAAATCTGGACGGGTCGAGCTCTCTATACATAACATACCCGTCCTGCATATATCCTGGTTTGTCAAACACTAATACATATTCAGCATTGTCCGTCTTAAGACGCGGGGATAAATAGTATATGGCGCGCCTGTAATCAACCGCCGCCTCATCAACCCCCGCTAAATTATACGAAACGTTAAATGGCAAAGATTTTTCCGCAAATCGAAGAAACTCAAACAACCTGTCGCCGTAAGTCCAGGATCTCTTCCCCGCGTCATCCCTAGACAAAAGCACTTTGTATTCCTTGAACTGTTTACCTTTTGTCAGGTCCCTTACAAGAAAATTTACCCAGATGACAGCCCAGGCTATAAGAAATACAAAAAATATTTTTTTGTAAATACTCTTTATCATTAGTCGGTAAACCTGAATTTTAAAAGTGTCCAGAGAGCCCCAAACCCGTGCTTCCACGATATCTTCTTCCCTTCGGCATAAGTCCTGCCGTAATACGATATCGGGACTTCGTAAACTCTCAACGCCTTATTTTTTAATATCTTCGCGGTAAGTTCCGGTTCAACTGAAAAATCATTCGACTTTACCTTAATATTGTCTATAACGTTCTTTCTGAACATCTTGTAGCAGGTTTCCATGTCGGTAAGAGTGGAATTGTACAGAAAGTTGGTAACGAATGACAGGAAATCATTTCCGACCCTGTGCCAGAACATATATACCCTCTGAGGCTTGCCGCCCGATAGCCTGGACCCGTAAACGACATCGGCCGCACCGTCCGCTATCGGTTTTATCATATCCCTGAATTCATTAGGATCGTATTCAAGGTCCGCATCCTGTATAACAACTACATCCTTGGTAACATGTCCAAAACCGGTCCGCAGGGCAGCGCCCTTCCCCATATTCTTTTCATGATAATATATTTTTACCCTGTCATCAAATTTGGTACTCTTAAGCAGTTCGCGCGTCCCATCCTTAGAGAAATCATCCACTATGACCAGTTCTTTGACCATTTCCAGCCCGAGAACTTTTTCGATGATCTTCAGGACAAAATTCTTTTCGTTGTAAACCGGCATCACTACCGATAGGGATATGTTACTCATTGGCCAGCCTCGTTCTTTATCATCTCTTTGTATTTTACATAGCTCATGAACTGATACAGCCCTCCGGCATACGATACCGTAAAGCCGAGAAGACCGTCCTTGTAACCCTGCTTCTGCACATATGCTTTCAAAAACCTGCTCAGCGCTTTTCTATACATCTTTATGAAATTTATTTTACGTTTCTCTTTAAACCACTTCCTCGCCTCGAGCGTGGTCTGATTATTCAGGCTCTGGAAGAAATCGTGGAAATCCCGGTAAGAATAATGCAGAATATCTTTCTTAAGATGACCGCACGTGCCGTCGATAAAAACTCTCGGATGGACTTCGGCCTCCTCATATTTAAAATGACCCTTATCAAATAGCCGCACTTTCGGCGCGGGATACCAACCGCCATACTTTATCCAGCGCGTGCCTATAAAGTTCTTTATAGGTATCGAATATGCCATATCTTTCATCTGGGTTTTAAAAAGCTCCCGCAGTTCTATTTCGAGCTCGGCACTTGCGCGCTCATCGGCATCCAGGCTTAAGACCCATTTGTTTCTGGCAAGCGAATACGCATAATTTCTGTGCCTGCCCTCTATGTCCATCTTTCTAGAGGAAACTTTGTCAGTATACTTTTTGGCAATCTCCACTGTTTTGTCTGTACTGTTGTCATCGAGGACCACCAGCTCATCAGCCCACGAAACACTCTTTAGACATTCGGCTATATTGTCCTCTTCGTTCTTTGTTATCACCACTACAGAAACCGGTATTTTATTTGTATCCATAGATCCTTTCCTTTAATAATATTTTATTTCGGCTTTATGAATGAAGCTTAAATTTGATAAAATTTTTCCTACCCTCTCTTCCCCCACCACTATTTCACTGAATTTTTTCTTCTTTTTTAATATAGTAACGATAGCCTTCAGATAGAACCAGCTATCCGGGAAATATTTTACTATTATGTTGGAATGCTTAGGAATAACAATCGGGTCTTTTACAAAATACCATACCCAATTACCGTTTCTTGCAAGGCCCATGGAATCGCCGTTTATCTTCTTCAGTGTATTGGTATCGACCCTGTCCAGCACATAAGCGATCCTTCTGGGTTTGCCCCATCTGAATTCATATATTTCTTTGTTCCGTTTAAAATCGGCATCAAAAGTTTTCACCTTGCCGAAAGAGGAACTTTCCCTGTGATAGACATACGCACCGCAAGCCCTCACACACCTGAAGCCCGCCTGCACAGCCCTTCTGGAAAAATCGGTATCGTCGAAATTGCCCATTCCGTATATCTCATCCAGCACACCTATCTTTTCTATGACTTTTCGCTTTATCAGCATACAGAAACCTATGGCCGCCCCCAGCTCTATAAATTCACCGCGGTTTTTCCCTATCTTCTCCGCGCATAATTCAAGAGGCTCGCCCGCAACAGGCTTCTGCCCCAGATTATTGCTGGATGGGTTGACCAGACCTATGTCATTTGCCGTTTCGGCAATGTCGACCATCTCTTTGAGCCAGTGCTTCGCAACAAGCGTATCATTGTTTAAGATACAAATGTAAGGCGCGTCTGAAGACGCTATACCCTGATTAACGGCCTTTATAAAGCCGGTGTTCGTTTCGTTCCTGATAATAACAACCCTGCCACGACTCTTATCTTTGAGATCTTCAAGATATTTTTTTGTTTCGTCACCGCTGGCATTATCTACTATGATTATCCTGTAATTCACACCTGAAGTATTCTTGGATATAGACTCAACACAATCTTTTGTAAGCTCGCGTTGATTCCATACCGGTATTACTATATCGCAATTCATATTTTTCTCTTTTTATTTTCTCGTAACTAAAAAATCACCGATGGCAAGATGATCAAGCCCGGACCCCAGATACATATTAACAGCATCCTCCGGACTGCAGACCATCGGTTCGCCCCTCCGGTTAAGAGACGTATTTATGAGCACCGGCACACCTGTCTTTCCAAAAAACAATTTCAGAAGCTTATAAAACCGCGGATTGCCGCTCGAGCTGACGGTTTGCGGTCTCATCGTACCGTCAACATGAACAACTTCCGGTATGCGGCTCTTCCATTCTTTGGTAACATGAAAGCTCAAGGTCATATACGGAGCATCTATGTCCCTACCCAGGATCTCTTTTGCATGTTCACGCAGTATTGAAGGACAAAACGGTCTCCACTTCTCCCGGAACTTCACCATCTCATTTATGCGGTCGCTCGTTCCCGGGATAGTCGGATTTCCCAGTATAGACCTGTTGCCCAGAGCCCTTGGACCAAATTCCATCCTGCCCTGGAACCACCCAACGACCAAACCTTCCGCAAGAAGCTGTGCCACATCTTCTTCAATATTGGCAGACTTCTTATACGATATATCCGATCTCTTCAATGCCTGCTCTATCTGCGCATTGCTGAACGAAGGCCCCAGATAAGCGTCTTTCATCGGCTCTATCCTGTCGCCGAGCATATTGGCTGCGTAAACTGCTGCTCCTAGCGGGGTACCCGCATCATGCGATGCCGGCTGGACAAACATATCCTTCACCAGCGGGTTCTCGACAAGCTTCCTGTTAAGCGATACATTAAGCGCACACCCTCCGGCATATGCCAGCTTGCCGCAGGTCATCAGGCTCCCGCCCAGATGGTAACCCATCAGTTTTAAAATTATGTCCTCAAATATTTTCTGCGTAGCCGCTGCTATATGAATATAAGGCTCGTCCAGCTCATCACCTTTTCTGGGCGGACCAAAACGCTCAACAAGCTTCCTTGGTATCATGGCATCTTTGGTAAATCTGCGTGACCTTATCGGCCATACGTAGTCAGGATTTACCTTAAAAGATCTGCCATCAGTAGAAATCATAAAGGATAGATCTACCTTGGAAGGATCCCCGTAAGGCGCCATCCCCATCAGCTTATATTCTCCGTCATTCGGATCAAACCCCAGATAGGCAGTCATGGTCGAATAGAACCGTCCGAGAGAATCCGGCAGGTCTATTTCTTTTATCTTTTTTATCCTTCCCGCCTTCCCCTCGGCAAATAGAGTAGAGGTAAATTCTCCCGATCCGTCGATACTCATAATAGCCGCATCGTCATAACCTGACAATAAGTATGCGCTTGCAGCATGAGCTAAGTGGTGTTCTACAAAAAATATTTTTTCAGGCGGAAGATCGATCCCGAAATGTTTCAGGAGATCAAATACCGCCTTACGTGTCTGGGCACATTGTTTTCCGGATTTGGAAATAGCTTTATAGGCACGGGACGGTTCAGAGAAAAGCGTTTTAAAGGCATAGGGCCACTTCTTTTTATTCAATGCATCAAATGACCAGGGAAATGCCACCGCGTCAATATCGGCTGGGGTTATCCCGGCTTCTTTCAGGCAAAATTCTATGGACCTGACGCAAGGCTTACCCACCGCGTGTTTGTCCCTTATAAACCTCTCCTCCTCTGCAGCAGCAGCAACCTTGCCATCGACCACTATAGCCGCAGCCGGATCATGCAGAAAGAAAGGCCCGCCGAATCCCAATACCTTCATTTGGTTCCCTTATCGTAATATTCTTTATTCAATTCCCAGTATTTTGCGTATATCAAAAATCTCCTCCACGCTGAAAGAGCGGCAAAGAGGAGTCCATGCATTCCGTCTTTAAAACCTTTTCGTTTTATATATATTTTAAAAAACAGCTTCACCGGCCCCAGCGTCAGTTCCCTGCGGAGCTTCTTCTCAGGCAAAAGCCCTATCTTTTCATATAACGCATCGGCCTCTATGCCGCTGTAAAAATCCTGGGTCGCAACATAGTGGCTTATGTCGGGAAAATTATAATGCTCCATAACTGCGTCGATATCACCCACAGCCCCTTCCATATCGAGCTTTTCGTGTATCCTGTCGCCTGAAAATCTTGCCCTGCCCTTCTTCAGTAACCGCAGCGGCCTGTGTGCATCTTCTCCGCCTGAAGTCAGAAATTTCCCGCAGAAATTATTCAGCCTTTTAAATCTGTATACGGCTTTATCTGACCCGTTCTTCAGAATAACCAGTATAGCTTCACGCAAACCTTCAGTCACCCGTTCATCCGCATCCATCTGCAGTATCCAGTCACCCGAAGATTTGTCAAGGCCGAGATTTCTCTGCTCGGAAAAATTATTATTCAGAGGATGCGATATAACTTTATCAGTGTAGCGCCTGGCTATCTCAACAGTCTTATCGCAGGATTCATCATCTATAACAATGATCTCATCCGCCCATTTTACACTCTCAAGACAACGGACGAGTATATCCTCCTCGTTTTTTGTCAAAACCACAACCGACAATCTCTGCCTTGCGGAAGCATCTGTCATTTTATTGATTCTTTATCTTTCGTCTTAATCTTTTTTACCGATTCAGCAGCTTCTTTCTCCAGAATGTCCAGATCGTCCTTAAAAACTATTTCTGCCGGAATGAGGCCTTTGAATATTTTCACTAAAGAATAAAAACCCTTATCATCCGTAAATACAAAGTCCGTCTTCTTCTGCTGCTTACTGCTCCTATTGGACGCCAGGTATAGTAGTGCAGATACACTGAAAAATACACTGGCAAATTTTATCACCTTCATGTTTGTGTTTTCATAAGGCACTACGTCTTTATGGCGCACAACGACTATTACTTTATTCTGGTCCATGCACATCTTTTTTAGAAGCCTTTTTGATGCGGTAATGCTGCGCAAAATAAATACTATCCGTAAAGGATGCCCGTATCGCCTATAGAATATTCTGCCGTTACGATCCATAAGTTCGGCTATCTTCTCCTGCTGCATAGTGCTCTTCATGGTAACGTTCCGGACGTGATCAACAAACGCTCCCCTGGCTTTCACGCACCGGTAACCGGCCTCTATGGCCTTTATAGAATAATCTCTGTCATCATAGTAAACAGGTATATAGGCCGGATCAAAACCGCCTATCTTGTTCACAACCTCGCGCTTTACCACAAAACAATGCCCCCTGCACCAGTCCATATCAATGGTCTTGCCGGCATATTTCCGCTCAAGCTCCGAGGCATATTTTTTTATGTCAGCGCCTTCCGGCTTTTCCCATTCAGGGTTCACTATGCCGATTTCGCTGTCTTTTTCAAATACAGAAACTATTTCGTCCAGCCATCCTGGGGTAAATACAGTATCATCGTTCTGGAATGAAACATATTCGGAATCTTTTGAAAATTCAAGACCATGGTTTATCGACTTTATCCAGCCGAGATTTTCCTCCGGCTTTATCAATATCATATCCAGCCTGCCCGAGCTCGCGGTCTCTTTAAGATAAGAGGTCGCCTCCGGGGAATTTCCGTTATCTATAGCTATCAGCCTATAGGGATAATCGGAAGATCCTATCAGGCTCTCGACGCAATTCTTTATCATCTCCGCCTGGCCGCATGTCGGCATTATTATGTCACATCTTCTGACTGTCATATTTTCAGCTTCATTTTGGCGAGCATCTTGTCAGCCTCATTGACCATATCAACCGACGATGCCCTCTTGCCCCACTCCACCATCTCCTGCATGCCTTCATCAAAATTGACCGACGGTTTAAAACCTATTCTTTTTATTTTTGATATATCGGCAAAGCAGTGGCGTATATCTCCCACCCTGTATTCATTCTTTATGACAACTTTCGGCTCTTTTCCATACAACCGGCTCAACGTCTTTGCTATATCCAGTATGCTGATAGGTTTACCGCTGCCAACGTTGAAATACTGATAATCCGCATCGGGCGAGTTCATGACAAGCATATTGGCGGCGGCGATATCTTTAACGCTCACGAAATCTCTCGTCTGCAAGCCGTCCTCATAAATAAGCGCCGGACTGTCGCTCTTTATCCTCGACTGGAATATAGCGCATACGCCAGTATAGGGATTTGACAGGGACTGCCTGGGACCGTAGACATTGAAAAACCTCAAAGCAACTGCCGGCAGCTTATATGCTTTTCCCAGATTGAGAACTATCTCCTCCTGGTCTTTCTTTGATATAGCATAGATAGAATTTGAACGAAGAGTTTTCTCTTCAGCCGTAGCAATAGGTTTAAGCATCTGTGAGCATTCCGGGCAGAAATATTCCCAGCGCCTGGCTTTAAGATCTTCCTCGCTGCGCTCTATGGGCTCACTATATCCGCATTTATCACAATTGTATGAGCCTTCTCCGTATATACTCATAGAGCTGGCAACGACTACTTTACGTATTTTAAGTTTAGGTCTGTTGGTTATGATATATTCCATGAGGATTGCGGTGCCGCGCGTATTGTGGTCGACATACTTCTCGATCTGATACATGGATTGCCCCACACCTACCTGCGCTGCCAGATGGAACACCACATCGATACCTTCCAGCGCTTTCTGGAGATCTCTGGGCTTGCGGACATCTCCTTTGATATACTCAACTTTCTTATTAAGATAATCGGGCTTCTTCCCCTGATGCACCTGCTTTTCGAAAATATCAAGCACCCTGACCCTGTATTTATTTTTCACTAATCCGTCAACCAGATGAGAACCGATAAATCCGGCGCCTCCCGTAACCAGTACTTTTTCCATAGATCTTCCTTATTTTTCTTTTTTCCGTATGCCGTCGATTATCTGCCGCGCTTTGGCTGCTATATTATTATCGGCTGTCATTAAAAAAATGTCTGTCCTGTGTATGGGATAAAAAAATTTTAGCATGGCTGCAGCATTTGCGTTGTCAACGAACACCGCGTCATACTTTTTCCTTCTCTTCGTACCGAAAGAACGTTCGAAAAGTCTGAGTAAAAGTTGGAAAGACGGCAGAGCGGCAGGCATAAAGTTAGACTTTATATTCTGATGGACCGGCATCCCTATTTTTTTACCTACCGAGCCTATCCTGTCCCGGCCGTTCAGCTCTTCACCGAATATCCAGAAATTTACCCAGCACCATTCCCTGGCTAAAAGAAGCACCGCGTCCAAGATATTTTTAATCTTAGTATCTTCCGTGCCTTCATTTATGGAAAAACCAACGCCGATACGAAGATGACGCGGCCATTTTTTCAGATATTCCTGCTGGCCCTTAACGGTGAAACTGTCCTTAGCTCCGGCCGCCTTAAATGAGACATGCTGTTTGTGGTAAACGTAAGAAGAGTGCACTGACGCGCATCTGTAGCCGGCTTTTCCTGCCCTCATCGAATAATCGGTATCATCGTATCCGCCGACACCGAAAGCTTCGTCCAGGTATCCCACTTTATCTATAACTTCCCGCTTGATCAGAGTACAAAAACCGAAGCACTGGTTCATTTCCATGTACTTATCGCCATTAGCTGCCACTTCTTTTGCGTAGGCATCTACAGTTCTATCCGAATGGCCGTCGCACAGAGGGTTCATAAGGCCTATGTCTTTGTGTTTCTCGGCGAAAAATACCAATCTACCGAGCCATCCCGCGCCCGGTATGGTGTCATTGTTCAGAAGACATACATACGGAGCATCGGAAACCCTCAACCCCTGATTCACGGCTTTCACATATCCGAGGTTCTTCTCATTGCATATTATGATCGCATCGGGCGCGTGTTTTTTCTTAAATTCCTCCAGATAATTCTTTGTTTCAGAATCGCTTCCGTTATCTATTATGATCAGCCTGTAAGGATAATCTGTCGTCCTGAGAATAGCTTCAGCGCATTCCTTCGTCGACTCCAGCTGGTTCCATACAGGTATTATGATATCGCACTTCATCTTTTCGACACACTTTCAAAGCCGACTGTGCAATCAATCCTTTTTAACATAAATTAAATATGTCCCGGCTTGAGCATACGGCTTGTATGTTTCTTTTATATATGCATCTAATGTTTCCGCACCATTTTCGACACCGGGATTATTCCCAATGCCGTTTCCAAGTACTATCAGATTAACATCTTTAAGAGATGCTATTATTTCTTCCTGGATTTTCTCTTTATTAAACGTACCTGGAAACATTATAAAATGTTTCGTGGCAGGAAGCCTATCCGCTAAAAAATAGATCATGGGCTCTCCGCCCTGCCACGTATCTTTATGGCTTTTAAAACCGATAAAGATCTTTTCTTCAGGAGAAGTGTTGGCGTCTATAATCTCAATGACCTTTTTTACCGCCGTTATCTCTTTTTTAGGCACATAAATACCACCCCGTCTACTTTGCAACAATACAGATTCTCCGGTAAACGGCTTTACATAAGTATTCTTTATAAACTTATCCGTATTTTTAATAAATAAAAGTGCCCAGAGTATCAATATTAAAAAACCGAAAAACCTGATGAAATACATGAAAACAAAACCCGCTTTATCTAAGCCATTCTTGAAGCATTCTCTGAACAAAAAAGCTGACAATATCAATGATGGAAATATGACCGGCATTAAATGCGACACATCTGCTCCGTAATAAGCGTACGAAAACAACAATACGCCGAGCATTGTTAAAAACAATAAACTTATCCCATATTTCTTGTCAATCTTTTTCTTGGCATACAGATAAATCCCAACAACGGCCGTAACCATATAGACTATGATCGGAATATAATTCTGGTTTATTGTTATGAACTCCATGCTACCATAGAATATTCTAACCGGGTTTAAACAAGGTGCGGGGAAAGACGGTGGAACGCTTTTTATAATACCTATATACGGTAAAAGTATGGAATGGAAAAGATCGTGTATAAAATTAGTTTTCCACGCATATACGATAAACGTCAGGGGTAGTATAATAACGGCCGATAAATAAGCACCTAGCGACCGAAACAAAATAATGCGCCTACTTCGCGCCCGATAATACTCTCTTTGTAAAAATAATAAAATAAGGATGGTAAGTTCGGCAAATACAAGACTGCATCCTAATTCATACCTGGACAATAACGCCAAGCTAGCCAGAAATCCGGCAGTAAAAGCATATTTAATTCTCATGTGCTCTATAAACAACAAAAAGGAAAGCGCGCTTAAAATAGAAAAAAATGTAAGCGGCCAGATTGACCATGCCGTACTACCTATCCTCGGCGCAAGGCAACTCATGCCAACTAACCATAAAAAAACTGCGTACTTACTACTGCAAGATAATTTATAAGAAAGGTAAAAAATCACTATACTAATCAGAGAGTGAAGTAAAATGATATATAGATGCGCAACTTCAAGGTATGAACCAAAAATCTTGAACAGAAACGAAAGAATATAAAACTGAGCCGGCCCGAATGGTGTTATAAAATCTTTATACGGTATGCCGCCATGATTTATTATATCGGCAGCGGCAAGCGTCATTCCCTCGTCGAAAGGAAACCAAAATTTATTATATGTCGGCAACGCATACGCAAAGCTTACGGCGAATATAATAGCGCCCCAAAATAATATCTTATTTTTCTTCATGGTATTCCGTTTCGGTATTGATCTTCCATATGTTTTCTTTTACTTCAACGCCTTTGATAATATTATCTACGGCAGCCATAGCAGTAAGCATAGAATGATCCATATTATTATATCTATGCATTCCATTCCGGCCTATTAAAAACAGGTTAGTAAAACTATCCGTAAAATCTCTTATAATATCAAATTTTTCATACGCCCCATAATAAACTGGATAGGCTTCGGGCACCCTGATCACTATACTATCAATAACGTCTTCCTTATTTATAAAGCCTATTTTTGTCAATTCTTCCGCAGCAAATTCTTCAAATTCCGCGTCTGTTTTAATTGATAACTCATCTCCGTCGGTATAAAAATACTCCAGTCCTATCCATATCAAATCCTTGTCCTTGACTATATACGGACTCCAGTTATTAAATACCTGAATTCTGCCAAGTCTGACCTCTCTTTCCTGTATATATATCCAGTTGTCAGGAATGATATTATTTACTGTCTTCACCCCGAGATTATTTTTTATCTTTAATCCTTTAAGCAATACTCCGACCGTTATAATGCCCCGGTATTTCAATCCTTCCGCAATTTCACTGACGTCGGTCGGTGCAATACTCCCGAAAGCCCTAATAAGATCTCTGGCCGGCATTGTGGAAAAAACGAAATCGCTTTTTACTTTTTCCATTTTACCGGTAGCAATGTTTTTGATAGAAACTTCATACCTCTTATCGTCAGTTTGTTTTATACCTGTCACTTTATAGCCCAGGCATACCTCTCCACCTTTCTCAAGCACAATTTTCTTAACTTCGTTCCATAGCTGACCCGGGCCAAATTTAGGATACATAAATTGATCTATTAAGCTCGTCTCTACGTCTTTTTGCTTTACGTCAGACTTTTTTGAAACAATACGTTTCAGGGCATGAGATATGACCCTAGTAACCGATAACCCCTTAACCCTCTGAGCTCCCCATTCAGCTTTTATACTACAGCATGGTATCCCCCATAACTTTTCCGTGTAATCTTTAAAGAACGTCGAATATAACCTTCGCCCAAATCTGTTTATAAAAAAATCTTCCAGGGATTTCTCATCCTTGATAGGGAATATCCTTGCCTTAGCATAGCTTACCGCTATGGTTATCATCCTAAGCAAACCCAGGTTTGAAATTGTGCCGAAATTTAAAGTAACAGGATAATTAAAAAATCTTTTAAGGTAAAAAATCCGGGATAATCTTTTTCTAACGAGCATAACCCTGTCTGTCTTTTCGGGATCAGGAGCGTCGCTTTTTTCCGAAAGAAATATCTTCCTGCCAAGAGCTATATCATCTCTAGACGGGGATCCCTGCAACGGCAATATGTCCTGCCACCACTTCATAACCACATCCGACTTGGAAAAGAACCTGTGCCCACCTATATCTATCCTATTACCTCTATATTCCACCGTCCTGGATATGCCACCGACATCATCGTTCATTTCATATACGATCGGCTTAATATCGGTTTTATGCGTCAATTCATAAGCGGCTGTCAAGCCTGCCGGGCCAGCACCGATTATAATTGCTATTTTTTGACTCATCTTTTCAGTATACTTTCCGCACCGGCAAGAACGTCTTCAACCGATATTCCATCCAGGCAAACGCGTTTTTCACATTTACTATATTTAAATTTTCTGTAGCATGGCCTGCAGCTAAGACCTTTATTAAAAATAATCCTATGATCACCTCTTGCCATATAAGGGCCATATATCTTCTCGTCCACCGGTCCGAATATCGAAACGGTATTTACTCCCAGACCCACTGCCATATGAAGCGGGCCGCCGTCATTGGTCACCACAAGATTGCATCGCGATATGAACGCTGCCAATTCCGGCAATGATGTCTTGCCGCAATAGTTCACAACTTCATGTTTCATGGCAGACTGGACATCGCTGCATATTTCAACCTCTTTCTTGTCGCCGAAAAGAACGATCTTGGCATTGTATTTATCGATAAGCTTATCCGCTAAAACCGCAAAATTTTTCCTGTCCCATCTTCTGTGCGCAGCATCAACCCCCCAGCTTGCCCCGCAGCCCGGGACAACACCTATAAGGAGGTCACTCTTTTTGATACCGTCGCCTTCCAGGATCTTATCCGCCGCCGCAAGGTCACAATCTGTGACATAAATTCTCGGGGATACGGGATACTTTTTTATATCAATATCGAGAAGGGTCAGGATCGCAAGGTAGCATTCTATGACATGCTTCTCATCAAAACCTTTTATATTTATCTTATCAGTAAGAAATCGTCCTCTGTTACGATAATTAAATCCTATTCTTTTTTTTATTCCTACGACCTTCGCAAGCAAGCTGTACTGATACGCCATCGAAAGATCTATAAATATATTAAATTTAAACTTTTTAAGACCAAGCATGTCCTGAAAAAGTTTTCTGCAATATTCTAATCGCGAACGCTCCCATATTATTCTGTAGTCATCTTTTTCATATATAAATATTTTATTAAGATTGGGGTTGGTATTTAAAAGTTCCGAAGAGCGTTTATTGCATACATAAGCTATAAAACTATCCGGAAATCTCTTACGCAGGATATCTATAAGCGGTGTAGAAAATATAACGTCACCTATACCAAACGGATTCATTATAAGTATGTTATTACTCATAAATTAGTTTTGGAAAGATTATCTATTGCAAATAAAACTCCCGCCGATAACCAAAACAAGGCCGCAAGAGGAAGGGAGTATAAATTGGTATCCACCGCGCTATGAGCAAGATAAGCTATTAATCCCACAGTTATTCCCAATGCAAATGGATATAGAAATAAATCGTTGGCATGTTCTTTCACTATGCGACACCCTGTGGCAATAACCGCTATGCTAAAAGCTATGAATGATAAAAGGCCAAAAAGGCCTGTGTCACACGCCATCTGCAAATAGCAGTTATGTGCATAGCTGCCTTTTTTACCACGCATATCATCTTGCCTTTCCTCTTTGAATCGATTAAAAAACGTATTAACTCCATTACCTATTACAGGATGTTTTTTAAAAATTTCCACCCCAACTCCCCACATCGATTCCCGCAAGTGAACACTAGTCATGGATTTTATGTGTGGCATAGCCTGTTTACAAACCAGTCCTCCCGCAAATAAAATCACAATAAGCAATATTATCCCTATGGTTTTGGGCTTTAAGAAAAATAAAAAACTAAGTCCACATATAAAACTCGCCCATGCGCCACGAACCTTAGTAATAATAAGAAAATACAATAAGCCCGAAAAAATAAACGCCATAAGAAATTTTCGAATTTTATCTAATCCGCCAAAAGCAAAAAACGAACCCATGGGAAATATAAAAATAAGTATCCATGCCGCGAAATCATTAGGAAAAGGAAATGATGCTGTTGGAACCCCAACCAGCTTTTGATTATCCCAGGAAACACCAAATGCAGGGTATGAATGCAAGACATCTATGCCTAAAAAAAAGTATTGCAGAAAACCGTCTATTAAAATAACTATGCACGAAATTACCGCCATTATCGCGAAATTGCTAAGCTTCACCCTTGTATTAATAATCTCTTTCGCAGCCAAGAATAAAGCTGCAAATTTTAATATCTTAGTAAAAAAAGATTTAACACTTAACAAAAGATACGGACTATTAAATAGAGAAACAAGTGAAGCCATTATAAATATTGCCAGAAAAATATTGGCAATATTCTTATCCGATATTATTTTTTCACTATTTAAAATTTTCTTCAGCACTATGCTTACAATAGAAATTATTATTGTTATTTCAAGCATCGTTTTAGAAAACGGCAAAACAATTATCATAATATATAACGACCATTCCGATATTTTTTCACAAAATAAAACTATCTTTTTATTAGATTTCATTAATTCCTTTCTTGCGCCCAAAACTCCTGGTGTCTACAAAACTTAGTCTAACACCAAATCCAATCATTACAATAACCGCAAAAAGTATCATACATATCCCATAGATTACACTTGTTTTTAAAACAATGATTGCGGTAATACCAAGAAGCAAACATATTCCGTATATTGCTAGAACAGCCTTATATCTCTTAAACCCTAATAAGGCCAATCTATGTGATGAATGGTCTTTCCCCCCTTGAAACACAGAACGACGCTCAAGCACCCTCATCACAGAAACCAATGTGGTATCAAATATCGGATAGCCTAAGACCAGAAGAGGCACCGCAACAGAAATTGTAATAACCGGCACTTGCCATCCTGACATTATAGCCAGGGCGGATAATACATATCCCAGGACAAGACTTCCGGAATCCCCCATGAATAAACTTGCTCTTGGAAAATTATACCTCAGAAAACCCAATGAACAGCCTGCCAGCGCCAGAGAGAGAGCCGCTACTGCAAACTGGCCATTTAAATAAGCTATTATTGCAAAAAATATAGCCGCTATTGCTGCAAGCCCTGCGGACAAACCATTCATATTATCCAGCAGATTGAAAGAATTTGTTATACCAATTATCCAAATATACGTTACTAAGATATTGATGTAATAATTCCCCATAAAAGAAATGCACAATCCGGATTTTACAAGAACCATTGCAGCCAAAAACTGTCCGAGAAGCTTTATGTTGGGCATCATTCCCATCTTGTCGTCTATAAGCCCTATAATAAGTAGTATAAATACACCTAGAAACATAGCCTGCATTGAAGGCATTGCCATAATTTTGCTTTTTGTAAGCACAGCTACTACAAAACCGGCGAATATTGAAAGGCCGCCTAAAAGCGGAGTCGGATGTGCGTGAACTTTATTATTTTTAGGATGATCCAGATAATCAAGCTTTACAGCCAAAACCCTGACAAAAGGCGTCAATAAATACGAGACTATAAAAGCTATGAGAAAAGTATCGATTATCTGGGCAAGGCTCATTTTAACTTTCTAACCTTTATAATAAGCTATTATACGGGAAAGCATTTCACTGGTGCCTATACGGGGCGAGAAATGCGTAACCTTTTTAAGTTTAGTTATATCCGGTTCCCTGCGTCTCATATCCTCAAAACCTTTATCATAGGCATTGTTGTAAGAGATATGTTTTATTGCGGATTTCGATTTCAGCATAACTTTTATCTTTTTCGCAAGCGCATTGATCGTAACTTTATTACCCGGATTGCCTATATTAAATACTTCCCCCACAGCTTTTTTATTTTTCGCCAGAAGGACGATAGCCTCAACGGCATCCGCGACATCCGTAAAGCACCTGGTCTGCCTGCCGTCGTCGTATATCGTTATAGGACTGCCTGAAAGCGCCTGCTTAACAAAGCGCGGGACCACCATCCCGTATCGCCCTGTCTGCCTGGGCCCGCATGTATTAAAGAACCTTACGATCACTACCGGCAATTTTTTTTCTCTCATATAAGCTAGGGCCAGGAACTCATCAAGAGCCTTGGCACATGAATAGCTCCATCGCGAGACAGTCGTGGGGCCTAAAACCCTGTTATCGTTTTCAGCAAAAATATGCTTGCCGGGCCTGTCTTTGCCATATATCTCGGAAGTCGACGCAAGTATGACCTTTTTTTTGCCCAGCGAACTGGCAAGCTCTAAAACCACTTCAGTCCCGCCCACATTCGTCCTGATAGACTCAAGAGGATTATCTATTATATATTTCACGCCTACAGCTGCGGCAAGATGATAAACGCAATCGCATTTTTTGATCAATTTCGCCATCAGCTTCTTATTCATAATAGTATCAATATAATAAGAAAATTTTGGATTATTCAAAAGATGCTTTATATTATCTTTGCTGCCTGTGGAAAGATTATCAATAACTATTACCTCTTCGCCATTCGACAGAAGCTTTTCAGCTAAATGAGACCCTATAAAACCCGCGCCGCCTGTGATCAAATTTTTCATTTACTATCCTTTTTTTGTGAAATATCAGACTTATAGCACTATTTTAACAAAGCAAATGTCCATTATTATACTATATAAATGCCTTTTTCATGTAAAGTTTTCTCATACAAACTGCTGATTTCTGATATAAGCCTGTCTTTAAAGTATTTCTCACGGACAAGCGCCCTGCCCATAGCTCCAAACCTGGCCCTTTCACCGCTATCGGACAAAAGCCTTAAAAGCTTATCCGAGAAATCTTTAATATCATTCTTTCCAGCCAATAAACCATCCCCGCCATCTTTAACTACATCCCTTACCCCGCCCACGTCTGTCGCGACCACCGGCCGCGACGATGCTAAAGCCTCTATCAGCGAAACCGGCGTTCCCTCATTCAAAGAAGTAAGGACTACTATATCTAAACCCGCATACACAGAGGCTGTATCTTCAGCCCATCCAATAAACTTTACGCAGTTTTCTATATTTAATTTTTTTACGTATTCTGTCAGCTCGCCGCGCAATTCTCCATCGCCCACAACTATAAATCTAACTTCAGGCACACCGCTCCTGCCGACAATATATTTCACAACATCAAAAAACATTTTGTGATTCTTTATAGGCGTTAAGCGCCCAACTATGCCTACAAGTAATACATTGTCCTCAAAACCAATACGTTTCCTGAAATCAGATCTGAGATGTTCATTATCAAGAAACGGGGAAAGATCGAAACCCAACTTGATCACACAACATTTTTCGGCAGGCGCTATCTTAAATTTCCCGGATATTTCATTACATACGCTTTCGCTCACAGTTATAAGCTTGTCCGTAAAGCGTGCCAGAAATCTTTCAATAAAAATGAATATCTTCGTCTTCAGAGGACTGAAATAACCGTCTAATACATGTCCGTGAAATGTGTGTATCCGGACAGGTACGCCTGAAAATATCGCCGCCAGCCTGCCCAATGTCCCTGCTTTAGCCGTATGTGTATGCACTATATCGGGCTTAACTTTGCGGATGAATTTTATTATCTTAAGAAATGCGACGAGATCGTTAAATCCTATTTCCCGGCCCAGCTCAGGTATATATTCTACAGTCACCCCTTTATCGCGGGCAATGAACGCCATATCGCCTTCTGACGGGAGAGGCTTCCCGGAGACAAGGTGTGTTTCAAACCGGTCCCTATCAAGGTCTTTCGTCAATAAAACAGCATGTATCGCCGGACCACCTATGTTCAGCCTGGTAATTATCCTCAATACTTTTATCTTTCTTTTGCCGGAAGGAACCATAGTTTATCTTTTCCTAAATTACCATCCGCATCAAATATACCCCTTAAACCAATAGTACGCTATGCCTAGATATTCATGCGTAATAGCAAAAATATGAGAATGCCTTATGATTTTTCCATCACCAAAAAAGATGCTGTATGGTATGGGCATATACATAAAACGGATATCTTTTACATTTTTATTACAGACGAGCGATATGCGCAGCATGTTATACGGCGAGCTGACAATTATCGCTCTTTTCATATGCATCTTCCGGAGTATTTCGACCGAATAAGCTACGTTCTGATAGGTGTTTGTGGCCCTCTCCTCTAGAACTATCGCATTAGGCGGAACACCTAAAGATACGGCAAGCGCCTGCATTATTTCCGACTCTTTTATGGCATAGACATATCCTGATGAGAATATGAGATATTTTGCATACCCTTCCTTATAAAGATCTACGGCATACTTCACCCTCTCTTCATACCCCTGACCCGCCTTGCCACTCTCTCCAACACCTCCAGCAAAAACCACTATAGCATCGGCTTTTTCTAAACGGCTTGAAACTTTCAGCGGCTCCCCCACAAACCAGATAAAAGGAGTGCAGAATAACAGCAAATAAGCTGCCATGGAAACTCCCAGTAAATACACCAGCCATCTTTTTGACATTCTATACATTTTTAATAAGCTGTCTTTCCACTTCAAAGACCTCTCCCGATCCTTTTGACTTATCTTTTTTTCTATAAGATCACACATTTTTTCTATTTTAATCTTCCAGGAACCCTCCTTCTCAGCTATCGCAACACGCTTAGAATAAAAATCAGTTCCGGATTTTTCTTTTAATACCTTGCCAATATTGGAATTCATTTCTTCTTTATTGATGCCGATATAAATGACATCGTCATTTCTTTCATTAAAAGCTGTCACTTCCGGTATGGCGGTAGAAACTACTGACTTGCCCAAAGATAAATACTCGTTTATTTTTGTCGGATAAACATTTTTGGTGTAATCGGTTATGAGATAAGGTATAAGACAGGTGTCGAACTGTAAAACATAATACGGCAGCTGCGCATATTGCTTTTGTCCCAAGAAATAAATATTTGGCATGTTTTTCAATTCATCCACATTTTGCTGCAACGGCCCAACAAAAACAAAAGATTTATCAGGATTTGAAACTGCCAAAAATTTAATCAACTCAAAATCTATCCATTTATGCACTCCCCCCACATACCCAACGATCGGATGTTTGATAGCCTTCATATCTTCCGGCACAGCAGCGTTCTGCCCTTTAACCTTTTCATAGATCTCCATATTTACACCATATGGAAAAACATGAACGTCTTTGTTGTATTGACTACAATAGTCATAAAGGTTTTTTGCCGTTACAAAAACTAGATCCGAATTTTTAACGATCCGCGCTTCTGCTTTCTTTATTTTTTTCGCCTGTGACGAACTTGCCGAAAAATTATCTATGCAATAGTACACAACCAGTTTTGAGTCTATAGCGTCTATGATATCCTGAACAAGCGCCGTGGGAAGGAAAGTCCACAATATGGGACTTGAAAACCGCATTGATTTTATCCATTTGCTAAGAGTTGATAATAAAAGATGGCGATTTATAAACCTGGCTATTCTAGAATACGGAAAAGGCAATATGATAGGGGAATATACGTAAAGGTTGTCCTTTATTTTTCGCACGCCTTTTACACTATGAAGCCAATTATATATCCTCTTCCTTAACCTAGGAATATCCCTAAAGCTTGGTGTTCTGACCCCGGTATTTTCTATGAACAGCACCCTATTGCCATGATCAGCCAGAGTAGACATTATCTCCTGGTGCCCTTGCCATATAAAATCCCAATCTATGCTAGATACGCAGATTACATCTTGTTTTTTCAGCATACTTTATTATTTCCAATCATAACAACCATTCAATTTATCCTTAAAATCGTTAATTCTATCATAACCATCCACTTCTGTCCTTCTCAGAACATATGGATCCGTGTCTTTATAATTAACTCCTCCGAATGACGAACATGCACCAATATAACCCGCCCTCTTAGCAACATCTATAACTTTATCATTTACATTACCATATGGATAGCTAAATACTTTAGACTCAAAGCCGGACATCTCAAATATCCTATTTTTAGACCCTTCCATCTGGAACACAAGATTATCATTATCACACAAGGTAAGGCTACAATGCTCCACCATATGTGAGCCTACTTCAAAACCCATACTGGGGAGCCCTGCAACATCCTGCCAATCCATATACTCCCGCGCGCTTCCATCAGACCATATTTTTTTAGCTTTTCCATCTATATATGATGTGGTAACAAAAAAAGTGGCTTTCATGTTTCTTGTTTTAAGCATGCTAGCCGCATTAATAACATTGTCTTTGTATCCATCATCAAAAGTTATAACAATGCTTTTTTTAACATTACCTGAAGCCCTATTCCTTATAAACTCAGAAACCGTAAGCGTGACATATCCTGCCCTTAAGATCTCGTCAAGCTGTTCGGTAAAGTTTTCAACGGGAACCCTTATACCTATACGATGATCTGATGGCTTACCCCCTACAGAATGATACATCAAAACCCTGACTCCTTCAGGACGCATGCTTTGACTGCTAAAGAATAGAGACCTCGCTCGACAAATAGTATTTTTTATTTTTTTCTTAATGAGAAATATCATATTTTTATATTTTCAAAATATGCTGTACATCCGGCACATATCTCAGGAGCCTTGTTTGATTTAAGTGCTTTTCTAAAATCCTTATAAGCGGCGTTATTCCATATCCGTCTAAAATCATCGATAAAAACATTGCCAAAATTAATAATACTTGGGTCGGACCCCTGAAGACAGCAAGGAGTCACAAACCCTTCGGCGGTAACATAACAGCTTTTCCACGGCCATTTGCAACCGCGTTTTTTATCTACATCCGGAACGTTGACATAATTAAATGCTACTTTATTTTCACCGGCAGCTTTCTTCGCTTCCAGTATGGCCCGCCTTATCTTGTCATAGAAATTAGGGGCATACCTTCCCTCCATATCGCTCTTTATCTTATCATTACTCCAGTTATGTTCGAGCTGGGCTGAGACTATATCGACACCCAGGCTTTTCGCAAATCTTATTACATCCGGCAGGTCGGCAATATTATCTTCCATCATCACAAACCAGGCCGATACCTCCGGGGTCGACGATCCGGCTTTCATCCTTATGAATCTTTTTATATTAGCAGCCACGATATCCAGGTCAGCCCCTTTCCGGATAGCCCCGTACTTTTCCGTATCAGCGCTGTCTATTGAGAAATTTATCCAATCCGCGCGACTATTTAATACTGCCTTAGCTTTTTTTTCATCCAGCAACATAGCGTTAGTAGCGAAACCCACCATTATATCCCTGCGTTTGGCGTATTCTATCATCTTGAAAAGTTCCGGATTCAACAAAGGTTCTCCGGAACCGACAAGACTCATCTTCTTCAAAAACGGCATACCATCGACTATCGCCTTGAACTGCTTCATCGTCATGTGCTTTTTACTTCGTTTGCTTAACGGATTAGCGCACATCACGCATTGAAGATTGCAATGCAAGGTAGGCTCTACCTGTATCATCACCGGATATGATAGCATCGTTACCGGTTCAGACTTGAGGCTCAAAAAAGCCAGCGCGAGATTCTTAGCTCCGGATAAATGCGAATCTCTCAATGTTGCAAGCGATACTTTTATAGCATCAGATATTTTCATTTTCTATTTTTCCCGGCCGCGACAGGCAATAAGTTTAACTATGCGCCGGGACGCTTTCCCGTCACCGTAAATATTTTCGTCGTAGTCCACAGTTCTGTTTTTCTTTACCTTTTCATACGCTTTTAAAATAGGCTCTTTGACTGCTCCGACTATTACATTCCGTCCACCGGAGCTGGTCTCTACCCATTCTGTCTCATCCCTTAGAGTTATACAAGGCACTCTATTAAAATACGCCTCTTTCTGCACCCCTCCTGAATCGGTCATAATAACTGCCGCGTGGCGTTCCAGCATTATCATATCCAGATAGCTTACCGGGTCTATTATTTTAAGGCTTCCAGCCCTTATACTGCCACGGTTTTTTTTCAGCATCTTCACTGTCCTTGGATGCAACGGAACTACTACTTCAATATCCGATGATATAGTCTCCAGCGCCGAAAATATACCTTGTAACCGTAGCGCCCTATCCGTATTCTCCGCCCTATGGATCGTCGCCAATACGTATCTCTTATCCGACAAGACAAGCCTTTTTAGCACACTGCTTTTCTTTTCGGCTTTTTCTCTATAGAACATAATCGAATCATACATCACATCTCCGGTCAGATGCACCCCTGAGGTTATGCCTTCTCGCCTTAGATTATCTATGGAAATTTTTGAAGGACAAAACAATAGGTCAGATATTCTGTCGGTAACTATACGGTTGACTTCTTCCGGCATAGCCATATTAAAAGACCGTAAGCCCGCCTCTATGTGCGCTAACAGCAGACCGAGTTTTTTAGCAGCCAAAGCTCCGGCAAGAGTAGAATTAGTATCGCCATAAACTAAAACCATATCGGGCTCTTCCCGTAAAAGAACTCTTTCTATACCGGAAAGCATTAATGCAATCTGAGCACAGTGAGCGCCGGAGCCTATGCTCAGGTTATATTTGGGACGCGGTATATCCAACTCTTTAAAAAACACCTCCGACATATTCTTGTCGTAATGCTGGCCCGTATGAAGGATGACCTCTTTTATCGCTTTATTCGGATATCCCGAGGTCCATTCTTTAATAGCCCTGGAAAC
>Ga0172381_10001913_pt1 | contig 23789 bp, 24 predicted proteins | sample Leawel6488metaG_FD_119754 | JGI IMG/M metagenome (GOLD analysis project Ga0172381, IMG submission 119754) | Leachate microbial communities from a municipal landfill in Southern Ontario, Canada - Leachate well 64-88 metaG | ecosystem: Engineered > Solid waste > Landfill > Unclassified | place...
ATAAACTGGTAACCGGAACTTTAATGGGAATGGGGTTTGATGTGATAGACATAGGTTTAGCAACTACTCCTACAACAGAAATTGCTGTTACAAAAGAAAATGCAAGCGGTGGAATTGTCATCACCGCAAGTCATAATCCAAAACAGTGGAATGCTTTAAAACTATTAGATTCAAACGGTGAGTTTTTAGATGCTAAAGCAGGAGAAGAGATTTTGGCACTTGCTGAAGCAGATGATTTCTCTTTTGCCGAAGTAGACAATTTGGGAGTCGTATTTGTAAAAGATTATTTAGAAGCGCACATTCAAGATGTGTTAGCATTAGAACTCGTAGATGTTGAGGCAATTGAAAAGGCTAACTTTAGTGTGATTATCGATTGTGTAAATTCCGTTGGCGGAATTGCAGTCCCTCCGCTTTTGAAAGCGCTGGGTGTAAAAAAAGTTATTGAACTTCATTGCGAACCTCACGGACATTTTGCACACAATCCTGAACCACTACCGGAAAATTTAACGGAACTCACTTCTTTAATGCAAACTAAAAAAGCTGATGTGGGTTTTTCGGTAGATCCCGATGTAGATAGATTGGCTATATTTTGCGAAGACGGAGAACCTTTTGGCGAAGAATATACATTAGTTGCCATTGCAGATTACGTTTTATCACATACACCCGGCAACACCGTTTCAAATCTCAGCTCTACACGCGCTTTGCGCGATGTGACCGAGAAATACGGCGAAAAATACAAAGCATCTGCTGTGGGCGAAGTGAATGTGGTAGCTAAAATGAAAGAAACCAATGCTGTAATTGGGGGCGAGGGTAATGGCGGGGTAATCTATCCTGCAGCGCATTACGGGCGCGATGCACTTGTTGGGATTGCTCTGTTTTTGACTCATTTGGCAAAATCGGGTAAAAGTGTGAGCGCCTTGCGTGCTTCTTATCCCTCTTATTATATGTCGAAACAAAAAGTTGACTTAACACCGGAAACAAATATCGATGAGATTCTTTTGTTCATAAAAGAAAATTACAAAAACGAAGATATTAACGAGATTGACGGGGTTAAAATTGAGTTTAAAGATAGATGGGTACATCTTCGTAAATCTAACACAGAGCCCATCATAAGGATATATTCCGAAGCTCCTTCTATCGAAGAGGCTGCTCAATTAGGAAAAGAAGTTATTAACCAAATAAAGAATATTGTTGGATAAATTTCTCAATATTTCCCTCATAATATACCGTAATGTTTGACTTAACCTAAAGAACAAATATTTTTTTGTCTCCTTTTTGTGAGCAAAAGATCTCTGTTCGTTTTTTATACTTTGAGATAGACTTTTCGGTGCATTTTTAATAAATTTAGATGAAAGATAAACTTATTTCATTGGAGGATATGAAAAAAGTCCATCCAATTTTTCGCGGAAAGTATGGCGATTTTTTTGCAAAAAAAGGACGACAGATATCCGGATTAGATAACGTAAACAAAGTATACGATCATTCAAAGCATCTGAGAGGTGTTGATTTTTGCACGCATCTTTTAGATAATTTACAAATTAATCGAATTGTTAGAAATGAGGAGATTTTAGAGAAATACAAAGACCAGCCCTTTATTACTGTTGCCAATCATGCTTACGGACATGTTGACGGAATAGCAAATATAGAACTTGTTGGAAAGCATCAACCTAAATTTAAATTGATGGTTAATTTTATTTTGGGTATGATTGAAACTTTATCCGATAATTTCATTACTGTTAATCCGTACGACGCTGATGTTTTCAATCAAGTTTCCAATTTGAGTGGAATAAAAGGATGCATTGCACAATTGCAGGAAGGAAATCCATTGGGATTGTTCCCTGCAGGAGCCATCTCAAATCTTGTCTTAAACAATGGGAAATGGATGATAGAAGATAGAGAGTGGCAACCATCGGTGCTTAAGTTGATTAAGTTTGCCAAAGTACCGGTAATCCCAATTCATATTTCGGGACGAAATTCGTCTTTCTTTTATATGTTGGGATTAATTGATTGGCGGTTGCGCAACCTTAGATTAGGACACGAGCTCTACAACAAAAAAGGTCATGAGATGATATTCACGGTTGGAGAACCCATATCTCCGAAGGAGCAAGCAAAACATACGGAACTGGAGTCGTTTGGTAACTTTCTGAAAACAAAGACGTACGAATTAAGAAAATCCAAATAATTTTTTTAACTTTGGATAAACTTATCTCGCTCGTAAGCGAACTTATTTGAGAAATGATTTATGTCGAAACAGACAATACAACAAGTAAAACAACGATTTAGCATAATTGGAGTATCGAGCGAACTGGAGCGTGCAATAGATACTGCGCTTCAAGTAGCGCCTACAGATTTATCTGTGCTCATTACCGGCGAAAGCGGAGTGGGTAAAGAGAACTTTCCCAAAATTATTCATTTATATAGCAGAAGAAAGCACGGACCCTATTTTGCAGTCAATTGCGGATCGATACCCGAAGGAACTATTGACTCTGAACTTTTTGGTCATGAAAAAGGATCTTTTACCGGTGCAACAGCCAGTAGGAAAGGTTATTTCGAATCGTCCGACAATGGCACTTTGTTCTTAGATGAAGTAGCAGAATTGCCTTTGTCCACTCAGGCGCGCTTGTTGCGTGTGCTGGAAACGGGTGAATTTATAAAAGTAGGTTCTTCGAAAGTGGAAAAAAGCAATGTGAGAGTAGTTGCTGCTACCAATATGAACATGATACAAGCCGTTGAGAAAGGGAAGTTTCGCGAAGATTTGTATTATCGTCTGAATTCCGTTCCAATTCGTATCCCCCCTTTGCGCGACAGAAAAGAAGATATTCTATTACTTTTTCGAAAGTTTGCCGGCGATTGCGCTGAACAATATATGATGCCTCCCATTACTCTTACCGAAGAGGCAAAAGAGATGTTGAAATCTTACCGTTGGCCCGGGAACATCCGTCAGCTAAAGAATATTACCGAGCAAATATCGGTGATTGAGCAAGAACGAATAATAACTCCCGAGTTAATGAAACGTTATCTGCCTGAGCAAGAAGTTGGCATGCTGCCCGTGCTGGCATCACACATACACGAATCGGAAGGAAAAACTTTTGCTAACGAAAGAGAAATTCTATATCAGGTATTGTTCGATATGAAAAAAGACCTGAATGATTTGAAGCAAGTGGTTAAAGATATTTTAACTGATGGAGTAGACAAGAGAACTGCGGTTAAAGCTGAAGCTTTGATGGAAGAATCTTTATCTGACCATAAATCTTTTCGACTTCCCGTTGCCTACAACGAAAAGTTTTTGAAAACACCTTTTCCTACTCACGAAGAAAAGGAAAAAGAAGATGTGCAAGAAGCAGCAGAATATGTTGAAGAAATAATGTCGCTACAAGAGATGGAACGCGAAATGATTATAAAAGCCTTGGAACGTCACGACGGAAAGCGGAAACAAGCAGCCATCGATCTTAACATATCAGAACGAACATTGTATCGAAAGATCAAAGAATATAAACTGGAGAATTTATGAAAAAAACTTTGCTTTTCGTAGCTTTAGTTGGCTTATTGAGCGCTTGCTCCATGTCTTATAGATTCAATGGAGCTTCAATAGATTACGACGTAACAAAAACAATCATGATTGCCGAGTTCCCAAATCAGGCGCCACTTGTCTATCCTCCGTTGGAACAACGTTTCAATGAAGAGCTGAAAGATCTGTTTACGCGTAACACGCGTTTGCAATTTGTGCGCCAAAACGCCGACTTGGAGATGGAAGGAGAGATTGTTGGCTACGAGCTAACTCCCCTTGCCGTGCAAGAAGATTCGTTTGCTTCTGAAACAAGATTGACATTAACAGTACGTATGCGTTTTAGGAACAACAAAGTGGAAGGACAAGATAGGGAAGAACGAGTATCGGCTTATCGAAACTTTCCGGCAGATCGCATGCTGACCGATGTTCAGGATCAGTTGATAGCTGAACTGGTTAAAGAAATTGTGGATCAAATTTTCAATGTAACGATGTCTAACTGGTAATTGGATGAATTAATTTTGAAAAAAGAGGATTTTTACGCATACCTGAAGGAGACAAAAGAGTTAAATGAGAATAGCTTGCTTCAACTGAAGCAATTAACGCAACGATATCCTTATTTTCAGTCAGCGAAGCTGTTGTTGTTGAAAAACCTAAAAGAACAGGAAGATGCTGCTTTTATTTCTGAATTAAAGAAAATTGCAATCGAGTGTGCCGATCGTAAAAAACTCTTCTACTATTTAAACGACGAGCAATTTGCACGTTTTTTTGAAAAAGAGAAATCGGAAGATTATTCAAATCAAGATCGTACCGAACTATTGCTGCGCTCTTTTTTGGAATCAATTGATGAAAAAGAAGATGAAGAAGACAAGATTGCGGAAACTCATAGTTTGGAAGAAGACTCAATCATATCAACCGATTATTTGGCTTATTTAGAGCTTACAGAATCGCAACGCGATTCACCGGATGAGACGGAAGAGAGTAAACCGATGAAACATCAGGAGTTAGTTGATCGGTTTTTAGAAAAATCATCGTCGGACGAAACTTTATTTTCAACCAGTAAAAGCCCGGAAAACAATAAAGAGAAATCATCTCAAGAGGTTGATAATCTATTAGATGACGATACTTTTTTGACTGAAACGCTTGCCCAGGTTTACATAAAGCAAAAGAAATATGAACAGGCACTTACAATTATTAAAAGATTAAGTTTGAATTTTCCGGAAAAAAGTATTTACTTTGCAGATCAAATACGCTTTCTGGAGTATTTGATTATCAACGACAAAAATAAAAAATAAAAATAAAATGTATATCTTTATTACGATTCTTATTCTAATTGCAGCTATTTGTATGATTCTTATAGTTTTGGTACAAAACTCTAAGGGTGGTGGATTGGCAGCCGGCTTCTCTTCATCCAACCAAATTATGGGAGTTAGAAAAACAACGGACTTTTTGGAAAAAGCAACTTGGGGATTGGCTATCACTATAATTGCGCTCAGTATTTTGACTGCAAAGTTTACTGTACGCCGTAGCACTCTTCCTCAATCGCAAGTTGAAGTGGAACAACCGGCTCCTTTGAGTCCCTCAACAGCACCTGATATGAACCCGGGTTTGCCGATGCCAACTCAACCCATTCCGGAAGCACCACAACAAGAACAACCTTCCGAATAAAAAAGAAATAAGATTACACTAAAAACAGATAAAGGAATCGAATTCAACCCGGTTCCTTTATTTTGTTTCTACACATTGCTGTTTACCCCAATTATCAGAATACTGCACATTGCGGCTTCCGCCCGCATTGTTCATAATAAGATAAAGCAATTATATGAACAGTACGGTTTCAGATCACACTATCCGATAATCTCAAAGTTATTTAGTCGAAATCTGTGAAAGACCTGCCGGTATGATCGTTATCAATAAATTTATTGCTATTTTTGTTTCAATCAATTTAACAACATTATGAAGCAAATACTTTTAGGCATATTTTTATCGATAACCTTATTCGCTTTTTCTCAAGAACCTTTCCGATACGATACCATTTTTGTGACACCGGATGATGCACGCAACATTCATCGTTATCAAAACAAGCAAACTACAACTGTACAAAATCAACAAGATGTACAAAGCCAACAGTCCAAACCAATGCCTGGTTCCGGTTTCGATGCAAAAAATCTTCGCTACGGTCTGAATCTCGGAATGCATTTTAGTGATAATTACTCCTTGTTTCGTCTTGCTCCGCAAGTTGGATATCAATTTAATAGATATTTAATGGCAGGAGCAGGCGTTAGTTACTATTACAGCAAAAATCGAATATATCATCAGCAAGAACGAGTAAGCCTTTACAACAACTCTTTGGGTGCAAATCTGTTTGGTTATTTCTACCCGTCGCGTATGTTAGTTGTCTCAGTACAACCTGAGCTCAATTATGTTTGGTCTAATTACAAAGGCGACCTTTCAGGAGAGCTTGACAAAGCAAATGTGTTGGTGCCTTCGTTTGTAGTTGGTGCCGGACTCCGATTAGGACCCGCACATGCAATGCTCTATTACGATTTGGTGCAAGATGTAAATTCGCCTTATTCTTCGGGAATCTTTTATGGGATGTCGGTTTATTTTTAACAGATTGTCAGGTAGCTCATATTTTTAGAGAATAAATTTAACTCTCAACTCTTCATCCTCTGCCTCATCGCCTCAAACGTCAACACCGCCGTAGAAACTGATACATTCAGCGAATCAATCTTCCCACGCATCGGTATTTTTATACGATGCATAGCAAAACTAAGCCACTCCAGGGTTAAGCCTTCGGCTTCTGTACCCATAATAATTGCCGAGGGTTGCGTAAAATCAACATTTTGGTACATTTCTGCTGCCTGCAATTCTGCCGCAAAAGAAGTAATCGAATTATCTTGCAGCCATATCATGGCTTCTTCTGAAGTGCAAACTGCTGTTTGCACGATAAACAATGCCCCCACACCCGAACGAATTACATTTGGGTTATAGACATCAGTTTGTGGATCGCACACAATTACGGCATCCACAGCTGCTGCATCTGCGGTGCGAAGAATAGCACCCAAATTGCCGGGTTTTTCCACAGATTCCAGAACAATAACAAAAGGATTGTCCGACAATTGAATATCGGCAAGATTATGTGATTTTGGATGAGCCAATGCAATAATACCATCCGACGAAGTGCGATACGACAATTTAGCAAACACCAAAGGAGTGATATCAAAAATTCTTTCCACGGGTATATCTGCTATCGCTTCCGGATATCTACTTTCAGTAAACAATTCGCGACAAACATACACCTCCTCAATAAAATAATCGCCGGCAATAGCCAGCGATAATTCTCTTGCGCCTTCAATTACAAAAAGATTTTGCAATTTTCGTTCACGCGATTTCGAAAGTTTGAGAATTTTCTTTACAGAAGGATTCTGTAAACTTGAAATAATCATCTTTAGATGTTTTGTAGATTTATCTTCTTTATTCTTCCTTACCCAACATAAACTCATCAATTACTTTCTTCAAACTTGCTTTAGGTATGTTACCCTGGCCCATTTGAGGATTTCCGGCATGCGGAATAAAAAGCAGTGAGGGCACACTTTGGATACCAAAAGCACGCGCTATGTCGGGTTCTTGGTCAACATCCACCTTGTAGATATAGATTTCGTCTCCATATTCAGCAGCCAAATCTTTCAATGTTGGTGCCAGTTGTTTGCAAGGACCACACCAAGTGGCATGAAAGTCTATGATAGCGGGTTTATCTCCCTTATAGTCCCAGTTGTTAGGACTTCTCACAAAATCATGTACTTTATCTATAAAAGTTGATCTCGTAAGTTCGATGGGTGTTGCTTTTTTCTCTGCGTTACTCTCCGGTTTTTGGGAAAAAGCCACAAGTGTGAAAGCTAACAAGGTTAAAGTTATACTGATTTTTTTGATTGATTTCATTTTATCGGTTGCTTTTAAATTATTGAAAATGTAAATTCTAAATTGTATCTTTTAAAATTTCTGTATTATAAAAGAACACCAAGCTTTGATAAAAGTTTAAGAGATGCGTTTAATTCTCCTCTCTTAAAAATTATGAAGATTGCCTATCTTTGTAAAATGCCGCATTGGGCTGTCTTACGCCAAACTCTTTGGCAGAAATGTTCTCAATAGCTACTTTCCATATTTTCACGTTGTTGATTGCCGGCACAGAATATTTGAAATCTCTATCCGTATAGTGACGCATAATGATGGAAAGAATCTTCTCCTTCTCTTCAAAATCCTCTTCAAAAACGACCTTGCCGCTGCATATAACGCTTTGCGATTGCATTCGGTAACTACATGCTACATCGGGATGTTGCCAAATTAATTTGGGTTGCGTACAAAAGGTGATACAGACATTCGAATTTTGCTCCAAAATACGAATCGACCGTCCTTCCCGTGCAGAATGCAGATAGATTGTGCCGTTTTCGTAACCATAGTTCATGGGCAACACATAGGGAATTCCGTTTTCATCGGAAAAACCGACAAAGCATATCTGCTCCGATTGAAGAACGCGTTCTATTTTCTCTTTTTCTTCTATTGAGTATGTTTTCATTTATAGTTGGTTTGTTTATCGGTATTCGAAATTCGGAATTCGATACTCGAAATTCGATACTCGGAATTCGGAATCTCGAACACCCGAATCTTATGTCTCGATTTCCCATTAAAACAAAAAAAGGAAACTCCCCTTTAAGGAAATTTCCATTTCTTTTGTTTGTAGTGTAAAAATCAATTTCACTTTACCTTATCAACGATAGCTTTGAAAGCTTCCGGATGGTTCATCGCCAAATCGGCAAGAACTTTACGGTTAATATCAATTTCATTTTTGTGCAAGGCACCCATCAAACGAGAGTAAGTAGTACCATTTAGTCGTGCGGCAGCATTGATACGCTGAATCCAGAGTGCACGGAAGTTACGTTTTTTAGTCTTACGATCGCGATATGCGTAGGTTAACCCCTTTTCCCACGTATTTTTAGCTACTGTCCACACATTTTTACGTGCTCCAAAGTAGCCCCGGGTTAATTTGAGAACTTTTTTTCTGCGTTTGCGCGAAGCAACATGATTTACTGATCTTGGCATAATAAATTATTTGTTTTTTGGATGTTAGCGTTCTTGTCTTGCAAGACTCTTTTGGAGCATACATCCGGTTATTAAATCAAATTAAAAAAAACTCGCTTTGTTTTGAAGATTACTTCAATCCCAACATGTGCTTCACGTTGTTTTCGTCAGCTTTGTGAACAAGTCCGGATTTCGTCAAATTTCTTTTACGTTTCTTGGATTTTTTCGTCAAAATGTGACTTTTGAAAGCGTGCTTTCTTTTGATTTTTCCTGTTCCGGTAAGTTTGAATCTCTTTTTAGCACCGGAATTAGTCTTAATTTTTGGCATTTTATTTACTTTCTTTTATATGTAAAATTTTATCTCTTTTCTTTTATACTCTTATTCGTCTAAAACAGTTTGATCAGTAACACACAATAATTATTGAATCATATATAAAACGATTGACTGGCTATATTTCTTTCATCTTTTCTGGATTCTGACGAGAATCAAATACAGAAGCAATTGTAATTATCTTATCTTCTTGCCAATAAATAATTTTATAATTGCTTTCCACAAGATATCTAAAATCTTATGGCATTCCTTCTAAAAGTTTTTCTTTAGATCCAGACAGTGGGTTTTTACGTAAAACTTCAACCCTATCAATAATTCTGTTTATGATTTTCTTAGCAATTCTTGGGCTGGCTTTAAGTGAGTAGTAATTATAAATATCAATTAATTGTTTTGAAGATAATTCAGACCAATCAATTTTTATTCCCATGATTTGACTCTCTTTTTTAATTCTTCCTGTGAAATTATCCGACCGTTTACTTTGTCTTGTTTTGCTTGGTCAATCATTTCATGGAATTCTTTCAACGCCATAGGTTTTAAATCCCTTTCATATTGCTTTTTTTTCTCTGTCATAATAAAAGATTCTAACTGCTCTATGATGCTTTCATCAGAGATTCTTAAAAATTCTTCTATTAAATTCAGCTTTCTTGTTGATATGTCCATTTTATCAATCTTTACATTCTACTTCATATGAATATAACGCGATTCGATTAAAAGTGTTTCAGTTGTTTGTTTTTTTAGCTTGCTCAAAACCTTATTTTACAAATCAATAAAACTTAGTAAGGCTGTTATCTCACCTTGAAAGCATCTTGTTATGCATTACTATAAAATGATTTTTTATTTTTACTATCTAAAATGTAAAAAGACTACTTGTATTCTTACAAGTGATCCTGTTTGATCTTTCAATAAAGAAACACCAACCATTTTTACCTTTTCCATTCGAAAAAGTGCGCAAAGATAAGAATTAATATTCAATAAATTATTATTCTACGCTATTTTTCCTCTAAAAAGCATTTTAGAGCGAAAAGCTACTTTGCTGGATTGGAGTTTTTCTACGAACCTTTTTTGGATGAAGTTGGTGTTTTCTTGGGCGCTAACATAATAATCATGCGCTTCCCTTCCAATTGGGGCAATTGCTCCACTTTTGCGTAGTCTGCTAAGTCGCTGGCAAATCTTAATAGTAACACTTCACCCTGATCTTTAAAAAGAATCGAACGGCCTCTAAAAAACACATAAGCCTTCACTTTAGATCCATCCTCCAAAAAACCCTTCGCATGCTTCAGCTTGAAGTTATAATCGTGATCGTCGGTTTGCGGTCCAAATCTAATCTCTTTAACAACAACTTTCACAGTTTTAGCTTTTTGCTCTTTCTGTTTTTTCTTTTGTTGATAAAGAAACTTCTGATAATCGGTAATACGACAAACAGGTGGTTTTGCAGTAGGAGAAATCTCTACCAAATCGAGCCCTAAATCTTGGGCCATTTGCAATGCTTGTCTGGTAGGGTAAACTCCCTGCTCTACATCATCGCCTACTACTCTCACTTCGGGCACTCGGATGCGTTCATTGATCCGATGCAAATCTCTTGAATCTCTTGGGTTATATCTCATTAATTGAAATTTATCTCTACTTAGCTCTCTTTTAAAGCTTGCTTCGAGAAAGGTGAAATTATTTTTTTGTAATGTTAATTATTTATGTTTTCGGGTTTTTCCCTACTAACTTCTTTTTGAACGTATAAAGGTACAAAAATAACAGATTTTTTTTAATAATTGAGCATCTGTCCTATCTCTTTTTTCAAATCTTCGGCAAAAGCTTCCAATTTCATGCTTCCTTTGTCGCCTTCTCCTTGTTTTCTCACCGAAACTTCGCTATTTGACTCTTCACGCTCTCCCACTACCAATAGGTAAGGAATGCGCTTCAACTCATTGTCACGTATTTTGCGACCCACCTTTTCGTTTCGGTCATCCACTTCTCCACGAATATCTAATTGTTTCAGTGTTTTCATCACCGAATAAGCATAATCGTTGTATTTTTCGCTCACAGGCAAAATAACCACCTGATCGGGAGCCAGCCACAACGGAAATTTTCCGGCAGTGTGCTCAATCAAAACAGCAATAAATCGTTCCATGGAACCAAACGGTGCACGGTGAATCATTACAGGGCGGTGCTTCTGATTATCGGCACCCGTATATTCCAATTCAAATCGCTCGGGCAAATTGTAATCTACCTGAATCGTTCCCAATTGCCAACGGCGTCCCAGCGCATCGCGCACCATAAAATCAAGTTTGGGACCGTAGAAAGCTGCTTCGCCCAATACAATGGTCGTTTTCAATCCTTTTTCTTCACATGCTTCAATAATCGCACGTTCGGCCTTTTCCCAATTCTCATCGCTACCAATGTATTTGGTCTTATCTTCCGGATCGCGCAACGAAATTTGAGCCTCAAAATTTTCGAAGTCCAATGCTTTAAAGATAATGAAAATGATATCTACCACTTTCAAAAATTCATCCTTCACCTGATCGGGCGTACAAAATATATGCGCGTCGTCTTGTGTAAATCCGCGTACGCGGGTCAATCCATGTAATTCCCCACTCTGTTCATACCGATATACTGTTCCAAATTCCGCCAAGCGTAAAGGTAAATCTTTGTAGGAACGAGGAATTACTTTGTAAATTTCACAATGGTGCGGACAATTCATCGGGCGTAACAAAAATTCTTCGCCCTCTTCCGGTGTATGTATCGGTTGAAATGAATCTTTACCATATTTTTCATAATGCCCCGATGTTACGTACAACTGTTTGCTGCCAATATGGGGAGTGATCACTTGTTCATAATCGAACTGAAGTTGTATTTTTTTCAGAAATTCTTCCAGACGAAGACGCAATTGCGTACCTTTTGGTAACCAAAGAGGCAGACCTTGACCTACTTTTTGTGAAAAAGCAAATAGCTGTAGCTCTTTCCCTATTTTGCGGTGGTCGCGTTTTTTGGCTTCCTCCAACATAATTAAGTATTCATCCAGCAATTTTTTCTTGGGAAAGGTAATACCATACAAACGTGTCAACTGCCTGCGGGATTCATCGCCGCGCCAGTATGCACCGGCAGCACTCAACACTTTCACAGCTTTTATATATGAAGTATTGGGCAAATGCGGTCCACGACATAAGTCTGTGAAGTCGCCCTGCGTATAGGTAGTTATTGTTCCGTCTTCAAGCTCGTCAATAAGCTCAATTTTATAGTTTTCGTTTTTAGCACCAAAAAACTTCAACGCATCCTCTTTGGATATTTCTTCGCGTTTTATCTCTTCTTTGCGAGCAATCAGCTCTTTCATTTTTTTTTCGATGGCAGGAAAGTCTCCTTCTTTGATGGTTACCCCTTCTCCGGGATCCACATCGTAATAGAAGCCATTTTCAATAGCGGGTCCAATTCCAAACTTTATACCCGGATAGAGTTCCTGCAAAGCCTCTGCCATCAGGTGAGCCGATGAGTGCCAATATGCATGTTTCCCTTCATCATCGTCCCATTTCAAAAGATTTATAGTAGAGTCTTCGTTAATTGGGCGCATCAAATCCCATGTTTCATCATTCACGGAAGCAGCCAGCACCTCTTGTGCCAATCTACTGCTTATGCTTTGCGCAATCTCCAAAGCAGTAGTTCCTTTTTCATATTCCCTGACTGAGCCATCGGGAAACGTTATTTTTATCATAAAGCTATCTAAGTAATATAGGTATATTAATTTTAAAATGCAAATGTAATGATTTTGTGGCTGATAGGAGAATTAATTTGGAGGAAATTTAATTAATTGAAAAATGACCCTTCGACTACGCTCAGGGCAGGGAGTTGAAAAGTAAAAATGTTTGGATGTGTAGGGGAATGTTACGTAATACGGATTGCGGGTAGTAAATGATATGCATTTCATGATTTTAGGTTTTTTCGTGATTTTGTATTTTCGTGATTTATCAAAAGTCAATACCCCATGACACCTAAAACCTAAAACCCAAAACCTAACACCGAATCCCGAGTCTCAAGTTCCGTATTCCGTGTTCCGAGTCCCGAGTCTCAAGTTCCGAGTTCCGAGTCTCAAATACCACTCTGACCTATTCACATACCACAGATCACAATTTTTCATTTTCAATTAATTTCCTACCTTTGCCCAACTTATGCAATACAACCTCTTTTCATCCGATCAATATACATTTTTTTGTCTCAGCAGTGGAAGTTGTGGCAACTGCTATTTTGTGGGTAATGGCGATTATGGAATCCTCATCGATGTAGGCATTGGTGTACGTACCATTCGCAAGCGACTGCGCGAACATGGTTACGATTTTGAACACATACGTGCCATACTTATCACTCACGACCATTTCGATCACATCAAATCCGTTGGAACATTTGCTCATCGCCACAAAATTCCTGTTTTTGCAACGCAAAAAGTGCATCATGCCATTAGCAACCACAGCATGATTAGATACGATATTGGTGCATCGCGCCGGGTGATTGAGAAGAAAGTATCGTTTCAGATAGAGGACTTTCGATTCACAGCATTTGAGATTCCGCACGATAGCCACGACCATTCGGGCTATTTCATCGAATTTGGAAATCATAAAATGACGCTGGCAACCGATATCGGTCAACTAACCGATGAAATGATTCCTTATCTTGTCAAAGCAAATCATCTCATTATTGAGAGCAATTATGATGAAGAGATGCTACGCACCGGCAGCTACCCCTACTATTTGAAGGAACGTATCACATCAGGTCGCGGGCATATCAGCAACCGCCAAACGGGTGAGTTCCTGGCGGAACATTGCCAAGATCATGTGCGCAACATCTGGCTGTGCCATCTTAGTAACGACAACAATTCTCCCGAAATTGCCTATCAAACTATTGAAAAATATCTTGTTGCTAAAGGAATGAAATTGGGGGAACAATTGCAACTCCATGTGTTGGAGAGGAATAAGTTGTCGCCGAAGGTGAAGTTTTAGGGGGCTTGTTGTGTGGAATGAAGAGTGAAGAATGAAGAGTGAAGAGTGAAGAATGAAGAGTGAAGAGTGAAGACAACAAATGAAGAATGAAGAGTTAAAAGTTAACCCTTCAACTATGCTCAGGGATCGGTGTGCGGAATACGAAATGTGAGGAATTTAACAAAAAACTTTTGTGATTTTATTGTTCGGTTTTTGGTTTTTCGTAGTTCTAAATGCGTGATTTCGGTTTTTCGGTCTTTCGGTTTTTCGTGCTACCGAGTTCCCGAGTTCCTAATTCCGAATCTCGAGTTCCGAATACGACCTCCGACCTCTGCCCTCCGTCCACCGACCTCTGTCCTCTGGCTTCTGCCCTCCGACCTCTGCCTTCCGATTTCCGACTTCTATATTCCTCTGTCTCAAGTTCCGATTCTCGATTTCCGACTTCCGAGTGTTGAGTGTCGAGTTCCGAATTCTATTTGCTTTTTTGTGATTTCGGTTTTTCGGTCTTTTCGTAGTTCTGTCGTGGTTCTGTTTTTCCGTTCTAAGGACAATAGTTTTTAGGGCTACAACCATAAAAAGAATGTATTTGTGGAAGTTTTTAGGGTTACGACCATAAAAACTAAATTATATTGCGTGTCTTTGGGGTCATAACCCGAAAAACGTATCAGCAATATGATACAACATGAAATTTATATTGAACAACTAAAGCTCTTTATTCTCAAACCTCACACCTCAGTTTACGCTTCTTCATCAAGCACCACCAGGTTATCAATAATAAAGTTTTGACGATCCATGGTGTTTTTGCCCATATAAAACTCAAGTAAATCTTTCAGCAAGTCCTCTTTGCGCATAGTTACTTTATCGAGACGAATATCTTTTCCGATGAAATGTTTAAATTCATCAGGAGAAATTTCGCCCAAACCTTTAAATCGGGTAATCTCCGGATTGGGATTCAATTCTCTTATGGCAGCCAGACGTTCGTCATCGTTGTAACAATAAATTGTTTTTTTCTTATTCCTTACTCTAAACAGAGGAGTTTGAAGAATGAAAACATGATTTTTCTTGACTAAATCGGGGAAAAATTGCAAAAAGAAAGTAAGCAATAGCAAGCGAATATGCATTCCGTCTGTATCGGCATCGGTAGCAATAATTACTTTGTTGTAGCGCAAACCGTCCATGCCATCTTCAATATTGAGAGCTGCTTGCAAAAGATTGAACTCTTCGTTTTCGTACACCACTTTTTTTGTCAATCCAAAACAGTTAAGAGGTTTTCCGCGCAAACTAAATACTGCTTGTAGATTTGGATCGCGACTTTTTGTTATGGAACCGCTTGCGGAATCACCCTCAGTAATAAAAATAGATGTTTCTTCTAAGTTTTCTCCTTTGGTGTCGTTATAGTGAATTCTGCAATCGCGTAACTTCTTGTTGTGTAAGTTAGCTTTTTTTGCGCGTTCGCGCGCAAGTTTTGTTACTCCGGCAATTGCTTTACGCTCTTTTTCTGAATCCAAGATCTTTTTTTGCAATATCTCTGCAGTTTGCGGGTTTTTGTGCAAAAAGTTATCCAACTCTTTTTTTAGAAAATCGCCAATAAACTTGTTAATGGATACACCATCGGGAGCAATTTCTTTTGATCCTAATTTAGTTTTCGTTTGAGATTCAAATATGGGCTCTTCTACCTTAATACTTATTGCTGCAACCATACCACTTCTAATATCGGAAAATTCAAAGTTTCGGTTGTAAAACTCGCGCATCACCCGTGCAACTGCTTCTCTGAAAGCTGTTAAATGTGTTCCACCTTGCGTGGTGTGTTGTCCGTTTACAAAGGAGTAGTACTCTTCGCCATACTGATTGGCATGAGTAATGGCAACTTCAATATCGGTTCCGTGAAGATGAATGATTGGGTAAAGGATTTCATCGGTTAAATTTTCATTAAGCAGATCGACCAGCCCGTTTTTCGAAAAGAATTTCCTATCATTGAACGATATTGTTAAACCGGTATTTAAAAAAACATAGTTTTTCAGTAGCGGCTCAATATGCTCTTCCCGATATTGATATTCTCCGAATATGGTTTCGTCGGGAACAAACTCTACTAATGTTCCATTGTTTTGAGTGGATGTTTCAAGTGCGGATTCATTAACAGTAATTCCTTGTTCAAATAGAGCGTTTTTCGATTTCTTTTCCCGATAACTTTCAATAAAAAAGTTGGAAGACAAAGCGTTTACTGCTTTTATACCCACACCATTTAATCCTACCGATTTCTTAAAGGCTTTTGAGTCGTACTTGGCTCCTGTATTCATTTTTGAGGCAACGTCGGTTACTTTTCCCAATGGAACACCGCGACCATAGTCGCGAATCATCGCTTTTTTGCCTTCAATTCTTACGTCAATTGTTTTTCCGTATCCCATCATGTGCTCATCAATGGAATTGTCCAATACTTCTTTCAAGAGTACATAAATCCCATCGTCGGACGATGAACCATCGCCAAGTTTACCAATATACATACCGGGACGGCGACGGATGTGTTCCTGCCAATTCAGCGTTACAATATTTTCTTCCTGATAACTTCCTTTTTGAGCTTCTATGATTTTATTTTCTATTTCGTTCACGTTATATTTTTGTACACCTTTCTTTTATTAGTTATATTCTTTTATTAGTTTTAGTTTCTCACGTTTTTCAATCGAATTTTAAAAATCAACCCTTAAAAGCTAAACCCTACCGCTCTTTCAAAGCTTTCAATAGTTGTTGTTCAACTTTTGTAAGGCGACGCCCTACGCTATTCTCTTACCGCTCTTTCAGAGCTAATGCGTTTAAATTCTGAAAGTTCTGTGTCACACATCTTGTAAAAAAAGAGCTATCGCGCAAAGACTCAAAAATAAGAGATTTTCTGACAGAGACTAAATAGTAGTTTGTGTAATTCGTAATTCGTAATTAAATTCTTCGCTCTATAATTTTTTTATATATGCTCTGCGTGTTTTGTGCTGTTCGGCACCAAAATCTTTCCACATAGACTGAACCTGTGTGTTTAACTCCAACTCCACGTTGCTTTCAGCCACTTCAAAGCCAAGTTTGTTAGCTTGTGGTATAAATTCATTAAATATAAGTGCATTTACACCTTTACCTTGATATTCCGGATCTACCCCAATTAACAACAAGTCCAATACTTTATTATCGCTACCTTTCAGAGCACGGTACAAATGGTACCATCCTGCAGGTAAAAACTTACCTTTTGCTTTTTGCAAAGCTTTTGCTAAACTGGGTAAACCGAGACCAAATCCCACAAGTTTATGATCTTCCTGACGAAGCACGATAGTAAAAAACTCTAACCGTAACATCGGAATATACATATTCACATAATAATCAATTTGCTTATCTGTGAGTTCTACATATCCGTAAAGATTTTTGAAAGAGAGATTAAGGAGTTCGAATACACCCTTTACATATTGTCCCACATCTTTTTTATTCTCAAAATTTTTCACAATAAGTCCAAATCGTTTTTGCACGACATTCGCTATACGCTCAAATCTTTCCGGCACTTTTTTAGGTATTGGAATTAAAAATTCATTCCAATCCTGATCTTTTACATAACCCATTCGCTCGATGTGTTCTTTGTAATAGGGGTAGCTGTAACTGGTTAACATTGTTGATATACGATCGAAACCATGTATCAACAATCCTTCGTGATCCAAATCGGTGAAACCCATGGGACCATGAATGTGTGTCATGCCCTTATGTTGTGCCCAGCTTTCGGCTGTGCCGAAAAGTTTGTTTGCCACCTCGGCATCATCAATGAAATCGACAAATCCAAATCGTGCATATTTCTGGTTCCATATGTCATTGGCTTTATGGTTTATGATAGCCGCAATTCTTCCCACAATTTTGTCATCCTTATACGCCAAAAAATATTCGGCTTCGCAATGATCAAATGCCGGGTTTTTCTCTTTGTTAAGCGTTATAAGTTCGTCGTAAATTAATGGCGGAACATACTGTTCGTTACCTTTGTAGAGGTTTATATTGAAATAGACAAACTTTTTTAATAAAGCTTTATCACTAACTTTTTTTATTACTATCGACATATATACTGAAGTGTAATTAGTTCAACAACTTTGAATGTTTTCTTTAGAAATCAAGTAAAAATTCACTTTCACTCTTACTCTATGTAACAAAGATACATTAATTTCTTTTAATGGCTAAAAAAATCACATTTCTTAGTTGAGGAGGTTTCTTTTTTTTGCAATAATAATAAAAACCGATTTATTTTGAATAAGTCGGTTTTTATTTTTCTTCGCTGTCGTTATCTAAACAACAGTGTTTTTTATTTCATTTCTACTTCATCTTTCAAGTCGATTTCATTTTTGTTGGTGTCGTAAAATTCGTATTGTAAAAATCCGAGATCTTGATTGGGAATTATCTTCAATCCGGGTACATTGAATTTTTTACGCCATTTTCGTTTCAACGAAAACAGACCTTGATGAATAAATGCTGCTACGTAAGGATGCACGTGCAAGCTGAATTTCTTCACTCCTAAACTTTTAGTTAGATACTCAATTTTGCCCTCAAGAGTATCTGTGAATAAAATTGAGGATTTTATTTTTCCTTTTCCTAAGCAAGTAGGACAGTCTTCGCTGGTTGCAATTTCCATTTCCGGTCTTACACGTTGACGTGTAATTTGCATCAATCCAAATCTACTCAATGGTAAAATGTTGTGCCGAGCACGATCTTTTGCCATGAACTCTTGCATTTTGGTTAACAGTTTACTGCGATGTTCGCCTTGCGACATGTCAATAAAATCGATAACAATAATGCCGCCCATATCTCGTAGGCGCAATTGTCGTGCAATTTCTTCTGCAGCTGCTACATTTACTTCAAAAGCGCTATCTTCCTGACCTAAGGAAGATCTGTTGCGATTGCCGCTGTTTACGTCAATAACATGAAGTGCTTCTGTATGTTCTATAATAAGATAGGCTCCTGCTTTAAAAGTAACTGTTTTACCAAAGAGCGATTTTATCTGTTTGGTTACACCAAAGTTGTCTAAAATAGGTTGTGCTCCGTTGTATAGTTTAACTATTTTCTTTTTATCGGGAGCAATCAGACTTATATAGTCGTCAACTTGTTTGTAAACATCTTTATTATTGATGTGGATTTGTTGGAAAGAAGGGTCAAAAATATCTCTTAAAATTGCTACTGTGCGTGCCGTCTCCTCATAAATAATGGAGGGTGGTTTTGCTTTTAACAATTTAGTGATATTTGATTCCCAGCGTTTAACTAAAACTTTGAGCTCTGCGTCGAGCTCTGCCACTCGTTTCCCTTCGGCGTTTGTTCTCACAATTACACCAAAGTTTTTAGGCTTAATGCTTTGTAGAAGTTGTCTGAGGCGTGCTCGTTCGTCGCGTGATTTAATTTTTTGCGACACCGACACTCTGTCTGTTAAGGGGATAAGTATAAGGAATCTTCCTGCAAAGGAAATCTCGGCCGATAGTCGTGGTCCTTTTGTTGAGATTGGTTCTTTCGCTATTTGAACCAATAGCTGCTGACCTACTTTTAGCGTATCGCTAATTCGACCGTCCTTTTTAATATCCGGCTTCAACTTCATTTTCTGAAGCTGAGCTATTTTTTTCTTCTCTTTAGCAAATGCCTGAAACTCCAAAAACGAGTTAAATTGAACTCCTAAATCTAAGTAGTGAAGAAAAGCGTCTTTTTTGTACCCTACATCTACAAATGCAGCGTTCAATGCGGGCATAAGTTTTTTAACCTTGCCCAAATAGACATTACCCACAGAAAAAGATTCATCTTGCGCTTCCTTTTGAAACTCTACCAACTTTTTGTCTTCGAGTATCGCAATAGAGATCTCTTTTGGATTAACATCTACAACTAATTCGCTTATCACAATTTTTTTGTTTTTAAATTTTCATACATATATTTTTAAATTTTATTACGTACACGGCGAAATTATTCCTCACGAAATAACTTAGCTGATAATGCAGAAAGAACAAACCTAATTATTCCCCATTCTTAAGTTTGTTCTTTTGCAAATTATTTTTAAAGAATATAAAAACCGAAAAAACTATTTCTTTTTATGTCTGTTTTTTCTAAGTCTTTTCTTTCTTTTGTGCACTGACATTTTGCTTCTTTTCCTTTTTTTTCCGCTTGGCATCTATTTCTTTCTTAATTTGTTATTACTACTGTCTTATTTGTTTTTTGTTCTTTCCTTTACTTCGTTAGTAAAGATTTTTGCCGGCTTAAAAGCAGGAATGTTGTGTTCCGGAATTATTATAGTTGTGTTCTTCGAAATATTACGAGCTGTTTTTTGAGCTCTTTTCTTTACGATAAAACTACCGAATCCTCGAAGATAAACATTTTCGTTGTCTGCCAATGATTCTTTCACCACTTCCATAAAAGATTCTACTGTAGCTAAAACTGATGCTTTGTCTATGCCTGTGCTTTTAGCAATTTCGTTCACGATGTCTGCTTTTGTCATTTTGTTCTATTTTTATTATTATTAAAAGATATATTGTTACTAATTTTTTGGACTGCAAATATATAGCTTTTTTTATTAGATGAAAAATAAAAAGCATTCATTTTCATTTTTTTTTGTATTTTCGCTGCTTGTTCAGTTCATTTATGCATTCCCGGTGCATTAAACGAGTCGTTATTGAGTTCAAAATAAACACCATACTATTGAATAATCAGATACAATCAGAAATAAGCCATCTACTTATTCGTTGGTACAACGAAAACAGACGGGATTTACCCTGGCGCGAGACAAATGATCCCTATAAGATATGGGTTTCAGAAGTTATGTTGCAACAAACACGAGTGGCTCAAGGTTTGAATTACTACTTGCGATTTATCGAAAAGTTTCCTTCTGTGAAACTATTGGCACAATCTTCAGAAAAAGAGGTTTTAAAGATGTGGCAAGGATTAGGCTATTACAGTCGTGCCCGAAATATGCATTCTGCTGCTAAAACAATTGTTAGCAACTACAACAGTAAAATACCCAACACTTACAGGGAGATAATAACGCTCAAAGGTATTGGGGAATATACTGCAGCAGCAGTTTTGTCTATTGCTTTTAACAAGCCCTATGCTGTGGTTGACGGGAATGTCTATCGCCTGCTTTCCCGATTATTTGCAATTGATACTCCTATTGATTCTACGGCAGGGAAAAAGCAATTTGCAAATCTCGCTCACGATTTGCTCAATACTCATAATCCGGGTCTACACAACCAGGCAATCATGGATTTTGGAGCAATTCAATGTACTCCTGCTCTGCCTTTGTGCCACTCGTGTCCGTTTCGACATTTGTGTTCTGCCAATAAATTAAACATTCAGTTAAAATTTCCGATTAAGCAAAACAAAACAAAGGTTCGTAAAAGATACTTTCATTATTTCTATATCGAATTTGAAGGGAGTATTTATTTAAATAAAAGGAAAAGCAACGATATTTGGAAAAACATGTATGAATTTCCACTCATCGAGACGGATAAAAAAATGAGTTTATCCGATTTGATGAAAACTGCTTCTTTTAATACTCTGTTTTCAGATGCTGAAATTACATTTCATCAAAAACTGAAAACTCAGAAACATCTGCTTACTCATCAACACATTTATGTAAATTTCTACGAAGTTGAGATGACAAAACCTATTGCCAACTTCGTGGATAGCTTTTTGAGGATTAACACTTCAGACATTAACAATTTCCCAATATCGCGACTCATACAGAAGTACTTAGAAAGTCGGGAGCTTCTTCCAAAATAGATGTAAAAGTCCTTGCAAATTAGAAAAGTTTTATTACTTTTGTTTTTAAGCGAAGTTTTGTTTTAATCTATCTAAAATTTATAAGTTATGGCGGTAAACAAAGTTATTTTAATTGGAAATGTAGGAAAAGATCCTGAAGTCAAATATTTTGACGACAACAATGCGGTTGCTAATTTTTCTTTAGCAACGAGCGAACGCGGATTTAAAGCAGCAAATGGCACCGAAGTTCCAGAAAGAACAGAATGGCACAATATTGTTTGCTGGAGAGGACTTGCAAAAATTGCAGAGCAATTTGTAAAAAAAGGCTCCCAAATTTATATTGAGGGCAAAATTAGAACACGTTCTTATGATGATAAAAACGGCGTAAAGAGATACGTAACAGAAGTTTATGCTGATTCTTTAGAATTGTTGGGTAGAAGAGGCGATTCGCAATCTTCGGCTGATTCACCATCGGGTCGTCAACAATCTTCAGCACCATCTTCTTCATCACCGTCCGTTGACACATCAGAAGAAACTGACGATTTACCGTTCTAAGAATTTAAAAAGTTGAAAGAGGATGTTTTTCATTTTAGATTTCATCACGATATCGAAATGTAACATCCTCTTTCTTATTGTTTTACTAAAATAAACTCACTTGAACCCATTCTTAATTCCATCTGTTTTTTTGAATGTGTCAGTAGCCTATTTCACGCCTACTGATTATATTCTGATTGCTATTCTTGTTTTTTTTATTTTGATAAGCACTTTTGTATCCAGTTCAGAAGTTGCTTTTTTTTCGTTGGATCACAACGATATGGATGAAGTGAAAAGTAGCACTTCGCTCACCAATGTTCATCTTTTAGAAAGCTTAGCAAACTCCGATCGATTGCTGGCTTCCATACTTATTGCCTATAACGTAGCTAATGTGGGTGTTATTGCTTTGTCTCTCTATTTTTTTAACAAAGTGCCTTTTTTCATTAGTTCCGGAATGGGTTATTTTCTTCAATTTCTCTCAATAACAATCATAATTGTCTTGTTCATTGAGATTTTACCCAAACTATTTGCCTCGCACAATCCACTTAAAGTTGTTCGTAGAAATATAAAAGGGATTATTCTGATTGATGCTGTAGTTTCTCCTTTTTCATCATTTCTGGTTCGCTTTACAAATATAATTAGTCAATCGTCCGTACATCGGAAACACGAAATTTCGATGGACGAACTCTCAAAAGCATTGGAACTAACATCGGATGAAATTTCCCACGAACATGAGAAAGACATGCTTGAAGGTATCATTCGCTTTCGCGATAAAAACGTTGACGATATCTTGATTTCTCGCGCCGATATGGTTACTCTAAATATGAATACATCGTTCAAACAGGTAATCGATTTCATTATCGATGCCGGTTATTCACGTATTCCGATTTATGAAGAGAGCGAAGATCAGATAAAAGGGATACTTTACGTAAAAGATTTGTTGCCGCATATTGGTAAGCCTGACACCTTTAAATGGCAAACCCTCATTCGTGCTGCCTATTTTGTTCCCGGAACAAAACGGATTGACGAGCTCTTAGAAGAGTTTAGAACCAATAAAAATCACATGGCTATTGTGGTTGATGAATACGGAGGAACGACTGGTATTATTACCATGGAGGATGTTTTGGAGGAAGTTGTGGGCGATATCAGCGATGAGTACGATGAGGAGGTTCCACTTTATACACTTCTGCCGGACGGTTCCTACATTTTTGATGGGAAAACACCTTTGGTCGATTTTTTACGACTGGTCGATATTCCCGAAAAAAATTTCGACGATATCCTCGAAGATATAGATACCCTGGCGGGTTTGATGTTAGAACTGAAAGGAACATTCCCCAAACAAAAGGAGTCGTTCAATTACAAAGATTATACCTTTCAGGCAGAAGAAATGAATAAAAGGAGGATTGTGAAAATTCGGTATATACCTCCAGTCGAGGAAAGCACATAATCATACTATATCGACGTACAAGCTTGACTTCTCTTTGAGCTTGTCATTCATTTTATGTGTAATTCGTTTAATCGTTTATTTTAAATACCTTTGAAGCAAGAATGGAACAATAATGTTGATTAGAAAAGAAATTGTAGAAAAAGATTGTTTAATAGGTATTTGGGAAATTAGCGAAACCCGAACCGAGCTTTTGGACATGTTGTC
>Ga0172381_10001914_pt1 | contig 23776 bp, 23 predicted proteins | sample Leawel6488metaG_FD_119754 | JGI IMG/M metagenome (GOLD analysis project Ga0172381, IMG submission 119754) | Leachate microbial communities from a municipal landfill in Southern Ontario, Canada - Leachate well 64-88 metaG | ecosystem: Engineered > Solid waste > Landfill > Unclassified | place...
AGAATATGAGGAGTTAAAAAAACTTGCTTCTCAAGGTATATCAGAAGAAGAAATTGGAAGCGTTGTTGCTGATTATGAAAATCAAGAGAACGAGATTGATGCTATCAAGTCTTTTGAAGTAAAGCGTGAAGAGTATAAGCGTGAGCGTGCGCAGGATAATTTCAAATCAGGTTCAGGTTCCTTTAGGAGGGGCTAATGGATTTGACTGAAAAAATGTATTTAGCAAAACAAGATTTGATATCTGTTCTTCTGAAACATGATATTTCATATGGTAGAGCATCCGAATATGCAAATAAGTATATTCGGGAGTTTGTTGAGAGTGGTGCATGGACTAGGGATGCTTTGGATGAATTAAAATCTTGGGTTTATGGTGAATCAAACAGACACGGTAATAAATACGATCACCCACTTTTCAATGACATATCTAAAGCCATAAGTCAGTACGTATTGACATTTGCCGAACGTGCTAGGTTGGAATTAGAGAATGAAAGTTCAGAATTATCTGAAGAAGAGCTTTCATCAAGAAGAGAAGATCTTATAGCTCTTGAAGAGATGGAATCAATCTGTTCAGGAAACAAAGAGTGTTCTGTAACAGATGAGCAGAAGGAATTGATTCAGGTTCTAACAGAAGGGCTTGATCCTGAGAAATTTGATCTTGATACCAAGCCGCCTGTTACCAAGGAAGAGATAGAGCAGTTCAGAGTTTTGGGAAAGAAGTTTGGTTTAAATGAAGAGTCCATTGCTCAATGTATCGAGATAGCAACATTAGGTATATCTTCTCCAACAGCTTATGTTGAAAGAATCATTTCTCAACAGAACATTATTAATCAAAGAAGAGCGGATAATTTGTTTGCTATCAGATCAACTAGAAGTCGTGGTAATTTCAAGGTAAAGGAAAGAGTCTAAATGGGAAAGCCAGCTGCTACCTTCACTCCAAATATTCACATCATTGATAATAAGAAAGTCTGGATGACACCAGATGAAAGAAAGATGTATGAGATTATTTGTGAGGGATATAATAGACCCAACTTCCAAGGCAAAGATTTGTTCCAGGATCACTTTGAAACCAATGAAGCTGGAGTGATCCTTTTCGTCAAACCTCCGCATAAGAAGTATTCTTCAATGGAAGTCTTTACCTTTTTGGTAAGTCTTCAAGTTAATCAACATCTTAGAATTTCTCAGGAACAAATGCAGTCTCTTGTTTCTGAAGTAGAAAAAGAGATTACTGAAAAAGTTATTGAGGTAGAAGGTTTAAAGAAAGAGATTCTGTTGTTAAAAGAAGAGGTCGAGCAGCTCAAGGAAAACTCAGTTAAAGAGTAACTCCAAGAGAGGTAAGGCCAAATGATAGATCAGACTGAACAAATTCCACCTCTTCCAGGTCAAACTGAGAAGATTGATGAGTTGTTAGGGAACTTTACAGAGAAATACCACGCGGTATTGCTTCAGCTAGATTCCCTAGCTTCTGGCACTTTTGATGAAGATGAAGCGCCTAACATGGCAGCTATGTGCTTGATAGCGCAAGCTTCTTTGTTGGCAGATCTTGCTGCTGCCGATCTTAGATCGAGAGCATTGAAGCGAGATATAGATTTCGCAAAGGCCAAGGCATTTGCCGATATTAAACAGACCCCAGCTGATAAAAAGCCAACAGATGCATTGGTTCAAAACCTAGTAAATAAAGACGAAGAAGTGAGGCGCATATCCAATGAGCAAAACATCGCTGAGAGAGATTACAAACAACTCAGTAACATTCACGCTCTACTTAAAGAAGCGCATCTCACATTCAGGTCAATCAAAAAAGGAGTATAATGAAGAAACAGGTATCAGATGTTTTAAGTGATGAGCTTGACAAAGCCGAAGCGTTGATTCAATCAACGCTTAAAAAGAAATCACAGAAAGCCCCTCTTAACGTTGCTGAGCTTGTAGCGAAAGCACAAGGTCGTTTCGATAAGAAAAAGAAAGGTATCTCAGCCAGGATGAAGTCTGGTGATGAGATTGCTCTTTCACAAAATCCAGAAGATTATATTTGCTCTTCGGAGATTAACCAGTTTTGGAAACCATTAACTGGTCTTATAGGTTTGCCATTTGGGCGCATTGTACAAATTGCTGGTAGACCAGATTCTGGAAAAAGCACATCAGCAATGATTATTATGAAAGCAGCACAAGAGGGTGGAACTCTTGTGATATTATGGGATGCAGAGGGTAAGTTCGATTCTGTAAGGTATAGGGATCGTATGGGTGGAGATCCTTCTCAAATTCCTGTAGCTCCTAGTCGTAACATTCTTGAAGGCGTACAGCAAGTAGTAGCTTATGTAAAAGCAGCTAAGGAAATGGATCCAGAACAAAAAATTCTTATTGTTTGGGACTCTGTTGGTGCATCTATTAACTCAGCCGAAGATGAAGAGAATGATGATTACAGTAAACAGCCTGGCGTTACAGCAAAAGAAGTTTCTTGGGCTATTCGTCGATTCAATCAGTTGATGGAGAAATTCAGAGATTCTAATGGTAATTATACTATTGCAATCTTGTGTATTAATCAGGTGTATGCAAATATCGGATTTATGAAATCCGGATATGTTCAAAAGGGTGGAGCAGAACTTGAATATTTAAGTTCGCTTATTTTAGAAATGTCGAGGAAAGCTACGCTCACCCGTGTTAGGAACAAGCAAAAAAACAAGTACGGAATTACGACCGTGGCAAAGGTCAAGAAAAATCACCTTTTTGGAGGTGAGGATTGCGTAGCAGAATTGGATCTAGTTGTTTCCGCGGCAGGCATTGAACTTGCCAGTGAAATAAAAGGTAAGTCCAATGAAAATGATGACTTAGAAGAGGATGACGAATAATGTCATTTACACCTAAAGTAGTAGATAGATCGGTGAATAAGCCGATATATCTAGTAGTAGCTGAAGATTCAACAGAGAAAGATGGCTTTGCTTATTACAAGTGTAAAGACTTGAATGAAGGTGGGGCTATTTTGGAACTGAGGGGTTTTCAACTCTCAAAAACACAAGCGGGTCAATTAGTAAAAGATCCACATGCAACAACAAGTGCAAAAACGGAACCTCAAGCGGTTAACCGCAAAATTCCGTGGCACAGAATCATTCGCATAGAAAACACAACGTATCAAAAACCGCAAGGAGAATAATTATGAGTAACAACACACCGTTCGTAGGAATCCGTCCGTTTGGAACAACCCCAAAGCGTCAGGGTCGTCAGTTTGATAGTGATCTTCCGCGCATTCCTTATATGAGAATGCAGCCTGGTATTAACACCATCCGTATCTTGACTGGTCTTGGTGGTTATAGTCAGGTTAAGTGGAAAGGTCCAAAGTCTAAGGGTAAGTTTGGTGATCGTGTACGTACCGCATATCCTGCAGTTACTCTGGAAGAGTGTCCTGTTTATAAGTACCTAGGCCTTGAGGGCAAGGAACGTAATATGGTCGTTGCAATTGACCGTAATGATAAGGACGAACCTTTGAAGTTGGTTGATCTTTCTCAGCTCACAGCCGAGCAGATTGAGACAAATAATGAGGTTAAAAATTCGATGCGCAAGGAAGGCCAGAAGGTTACTCCTCGCGATTTCGACATCTCGATCAAATTTGATCCGAAGTCTAAGGTTGCAACCGGTTTCTACTCTGTAGTTGCTGGAGATGTTTCCCCACTCGATGAAGAAGATTTGAAACTGATCGAAGATGCTGGTGGTCAGGAAGTTTTGGAGAAGGTTCTTCAGCGGGCTTGTGTATGTCCAAAGCCGGAAACCGTTGAGAAGCGTCTTCGTGATCTTGGTTGGGATGGCGCTGTTCAGAAGAAGGCAGATGCCAAAGGAGAGGCACCCTCTAATCTTGAGGAGCCTGAGGAAGAGGATTACTCCTTCCAGCGCCCTACTGAAGGCGAAGCTGAGTAATCAGTAAATAGCTTAGAATCTTCTTAGCTTAAAAGGGACAGTTCCAATTTAGGAACTGTCCCTTTTCTTTTGTTATAGAACTGTTTATGGTTCTAAGACAACTCAAACAAAAAGACCTGCCAGCTCTTAGAGAGAAATGGTTTAAAGAGCAAGGAGGAAAATGTCCACTTTTTGGTAAAGAATATTTAATTACCGATATGACACTGGATCATTTTCATCGATTAAAATCAGAACTACCAGATGAAACTGGAAAAGGTTTGTGCCGTGGGGTTTTGCATAAACAAGCAAACTCAATTGAAGGAAAGATTACAAATGTTTTCAAACGGTATGGTGGTGATAAACACACTGATATAGTTTCATTTTTAAGGAATCTTGCCGATTATCTTGAGTATAATAAAATACATTCAGAAGAGAAATGGATTCATCCAACAGAGGAACCGAGGAATCCAAAACTTATGAAGTCTTCGTACAATAAGTTAGTTAAAGTTGTTGCTGGAAAACAAAAAGTACCAAAATATAGTGGTAAGCTTACCAAGCAGTTGGAGGCTTTATTTGAAAAGTACGATGTTACTCCAGAATTTCAGAGTCGAGGGTAATCAAATGCTAAGATCTTTAGGTAAGATATGAATATTCAAGATGCATGCAATCTATTAGGGATAGAACCAGGAGCCTCGAAAGAAGAAGCTAAGAAGGCGTTTAGAAAGAAAGCTTCTGAGTATCATCCTGATAAAAACTCTTCAGAGGGTGCTGAGCAGAAGTTTAAAGATATCAATTCAGCTTATCAATTGATTGAGAAACACGGAACAACCCCTCAACCATTTAATGTTTCTTCAGAGTTCTACGATCATAGTGAGCACTTCGCTGAAGAGCTTAGGCGCAGAATGAACTTTCATGTTAATTTTGGCAGACCATCACAGCTTAGAAGTGAACCTATAATTGTTCATGCAGATATTCCTTTTGATGTTTCTGTTCTTGGTGGTATTAAAGAAATCATTTATGAGAGAACTATCAAGTGTGAAGCTTGTACTGGTGGTAAGGTATCATCCAACAAAGTGATGTGCTCTAAGTGCGGAGGACATGGGCATCGTAAGTATGGATCAGATGATCATGAACTTCCTTGTACTACTTGTGGGGCAACTGGATACATAACAAACAATTCTATATGTGATAAGTGTAAGGGTTCAGGAACTCGGAAAAGTGTTGACACTTTGAAGGTAACGATTCCTCCTGGGATGGAATCTGGTGTTAGGCTGATTTTGAATGGTAAAGGAAATTATAATCCTTCATTTAACATTTATGACAATGTTATCGTTGTTATTTCAGTAATACCTGATCACGATATGCAACTTAGTGGCGGTGATGTTATATCAGTAATAGAGCTTAATTTGTTAGAAGCCCTACAAGGAACAAAGAGAAAGGTTCGTACGATTAAGGGCGAAAAAACATTAGTAATTAAACCAAAGACAAGACATAGAGATACGATTAGAGTTGCTGGTTTTGGTGTCCCACCAATGGGCGGTCATACGATAGTTATCAATGTATCATATCCTGATAGTGTTGATAACATAATTGAAGTATTGAAAGATAAAGAAAGTACAGAACCCGAAGAGATCTCTGGTGTTCAAAGTTAGGAGTAAGAGTGGATTTTAGATCATTTTGTGACAACAAAGGTTGTGGAAAAGAAATGCGGCCTGTTGTTGATAAGGATACTTTAACAGCTTATTGTACAGAGTGCGGTAAGCCTGTTGGTAATATTTCAGTTTTCATGCGTCGTCAGATGATTTCTCATGGTCAAGTTCGGCGAAATGAAAAGAAGAAGTTGGCATGGGCTGTTAAATGTCCTTCATGTACGAAGGAGGGTCCACCTGAACTGGATAAAAAGGGCGAGAACCTTGTCTGCTCCTTCTGTGGTAAAGAGATCGATAACCTTGCAAAACCGTTCGAACAAATGATCAAGGTTAATTTGAAAGCTCAAAGGAGAGCTGATGAGGGATGACCTCTTTATCTGAATTTAAAAAGAAGCAACGTATACTTAAAAAGGTTCTTCGAGTCTGTCAACATCTATTAGCTGGATCTGAACAGGCTCGCGGAGCTAGACGTTACATTAACTCTAGGTTAGATCAACGAGATCAAATGATTTGGGAGTTTGGATACTTCCCATCTGATGATCGGATTTCAGATCTTACCGATATGATTGGTAGAAAAGATCTTGAATTTTTAAACTTGTATTATCCAAAGTTTCTAGCTGGTGGTATCGCTCCACATGGACACTTCTCAGATCATAACTTGATCATGCCATTTAGAGATGTGCATGGAAATATTATAGCATTCTTAGGCCGATGTCTTCTTACAGAGACAGAACGTCAAGAGAATTTGATACATAAATATAAGTATAGTACAGGTTGTAATAAAGACTTGTACATCTATGGATTGGATAAGGCCAAAGATTCAATAATTGAAAACGATTTCGTTATAGGTGTAGAGGGTCAGTTTGATTGCATTTCACTACATGCTCATGGTATTAGTAATGCGATTGCATTTGGTTGGGCTAATATGTCTAGGTATCAAATGTTTCAACTACACCGATATACAAATAACATAGTTCTGATGTTTGATAATGATGAAGCTGGACAGAAGGCAAAGAAAAGAGTGAAGGATAGATATAAAGATGTTGCAAACATCAAAGTAGTATCTCCTCCAAAGGGGTTTAAGGATATTGATGAATTTTTCCGAGGCTCCAATGATACTGAATACGTCAAGTATGTTATAGATACAATAAAAGGTTTTGGAGAGAGGAATGGGTAGAAAATCTAATCGATCTAACAATTATCAACATTTATTTGCAGAACAGTCATATTCGAATGAGATGATGGCTGAATTTTCCGAATCCCAAGGTTTGATTGAAAATTACAAACCCGAAGATAAGGAAAACTTAATAGATCTAAAGGAGTCTCTCCACAAAGAGTTCTGGAGGCTTGCCAAGGAAAATCTAACAGAACGGCAGTTCCAGGTTATAGAACTTTTGGCTAAGGGGTTTACTCAAATTGAAATTGCTAAACAACTGAATGTCAATCAAAGTTCAATTACCAAAAGTGTTAATGGTAATTGTGATTATAGAAATGGGAAGCGCGTATACGGCGGTGCTAAGAAAAAATTGCGCAGATTGGCAGACCAAGACTCACAAATACAGGAAATCATAGCACAAATTGCCGAAATCCACGCTCAGTATGATTGAGACAATGGCAATAAACGGCAATAAAAGATGGTTTTTGGTCGAGAGTCGTAAGCCGTTGAAATATATTGAGTATGAAACAGTGTATACTATGCAAGGAAGCGAAAGTACTTGATGCTTTTGCTAATAATAAAAGATCGAGTGATGGTTTACAGAATTACTGTAAATCTTGTCAAAAGGTGTATCGGGATCGGTTAAAGCAAAAATCGAAACCAAAATTTGAACATCTTCAATGTGCTCGTTGTGGTATAACTAAATCAGTAGATGATTTTCCAAAAGTTGGTAGTTCATCTACAGGATATGGATCTTGGTGTAAAGAATGTAAGAGTAAATATCAACAAAACTATGATTATCGAGAAGGTTACAAAAATCGCCGCAGTGAACGTGTTCAGTGGTTTCGTTCAATAAAATCTGGAATTCCTTGCACTGATTGTGGTCAGGTACTTGAGCCATCTTGTATGGATTATGACCATATTGGCGATGATAAAATTGAAAATGTAGCTCGTATGGTTGTTCATAATGCTACAAAAGAAAAGATACTTGAAGAGATGGAAAAATGCGAGCTTGTTTGCTTATTATGTCATAACCGAAGAACACAAAGGCGTCTTGATGATCAAGGGGTAAATAAATATTCACCATATGTACAACGAAACATCGACATCATTAATCAAGCTAAATCGGTTCCGTGTTCATATTGTGGGCAGCAATATGAACCATTTAACATGCAATTTGATCATATAGATCCTTTATTAAAGGATGTTAATGTATGCCAGCTTAAGAGTGCTAAAGTCGATAGGTTAATGAATGAGATTTCAAAATGCCAGGTTCTTTGCGCTGTATGCCATCGTCGAAAAACTTTAATGGAACAAAAAGGTAATCTTTATCCAAAGTCTAGAAAGAAAGAAGAAGTAAAGAAAACGTTTCTTGATATAGATAATAAGAAGAAAGAATGTACAAAATGCCATGAGATTTTAGATTTTGATAAATTTAGGATTAGTAAAAAGACAAGTAGCGGGTTAGAGAGCTGGTGTAAGAATTGTTTGAATGAATATAAACGTGATAGACGGGCTAAATAGAAATGGCAAAAAGGAAGCTTAGCAGATCAAGATAAATACATTCAATCAATAATCGCGCAGATAGCTGAGATACATGCTCAATATGACTGAACTCGGCTTTTGTGCGGCTAAACTATAAGCCCACCTAGCCGTGGGCTTTTGTGTTTTTGCTTCTATCACTACTTTTGTATGGTTTTAGCGCAGTTGCCTGTCCGCTATAAACATGGGAGAATCAATGAAGGATAAGTTCACAATTAACTTTGATCACCTAGCTGAGAGGGTTGTTCCACAGCAAACCTACCGTCTCAGAGATGTAGAACATCGTATTGAAAGGGTTGCTTATGATCTGGTTCGTTTTAGAGAAAACGAAGATACGGATCAGCTTTGGAAGATTGAGGATGGTAGTGATGGTCCCGTGATTGTAGCATTATATGGCGATGACGGGTCTTTACTAAAGACTGAATCTAGTACCAAGAAGGTATGGGAAGTAATTCCTGATAAAACAGCGATGCACTTCTATTACAAGGGAGAGCCGTTGGTTTCTTTGTCTTCAGAGCAGCTTGGTATTCCTGAAAGCGAATTTAACATCGCTGGCCGTTGGATTCCTCAAAAGCTTGCGTCTGATGAAAGATTCCAGGAATTGCTTTTGAATACAGTGAATAGAGCTGGCCGCGTACATATTGCTCAAAGATTCCCAGAACTTACCAAGGTAGCAGGCGTAACCGAGGAAGACTGGGAAGACGAGTCAAAGGATTCCGAAACTTTGTAAGAGGAAAATACTATGGATCTACACGAAATTACTTCATTGATCAATAAAGTAGCCGGAACAGTCGAGGCTAATGAAAAACTTGCACTTCCTATTTTGGCTGCAAAAGCTCGTAGAGAAGCGTCTACCCGTCCAACAGATATTCCTCTTGTCAATGCTTCAAATGTTTTGACTAAGATGGCTTCGGATAGAACTTTCATTTCCCGTGACGAACTCCGTGGAATTATCGAACGCTTCTTTGCATCTCACTCCAAACTTTCTCAGGTATTTTCTGATGAACTTGGAAAGCATGCCGAGGTTAAGCCAAAGACTTTCGAACGTTATGCTGACGAAGGTCAATCACTGGATAGAGATTATGCAAAATTCTCTGATCCTATTTTGGCAAACGCTTTAGCTGGCGCAATGTCAGAAAACCCAACTGAACAGCTATACTCTCAAGCGGATGCACAGCGTGCTCAACGTGCGACTTATGCAAAACTTCTAGAAGCTGGAATTCAACCAAAAGACATCAAGACGTTCGCTGGCCGTAAGGATATTATCATTGTTCAGGCAGTTCATGAAACACCTCTTGGTGTTTCTAATGTTCTAATTCCTGTTGAGCTAAAGGAAGGAAAGGCCATCCTACCATCCTTGTTCTTGTCCAGATTTGGATTTCAGGATATCGAGAAAAGTGCTTACAGCACTCATCTCAAGGCAATGGCTGGCAAGGCTTTCCGAGTTGATGGTTCTAAACTTCTCGATGTTTTGGAGCAAGTAAAGAATGGCTCAGCTGATATCGCTAATGAAGTTGAGATGGCTGCTATCAAGGTTGCCTCTGAGCAGGGAACTCGTCTACATGATCCAAATGCTATTCTGTACACCCAGATTGATAAAGAGACTCCAGATGTACAGTTACCAAAGATGGCATCTAATGAGGAGAGCAGATTTGCTGAAACTCTTGGTAAACCAGATGGTGTAGCTCGTTTTGTCCACGGTGATCGTATTGTTGAGGCTGGTCGTTCTATGTTGGTTCGAAAGCTGGCCGAGATTGGGTACAAGAGTGTTCAGGTTAAGGTTGCGGATGTAGAGCAGGATAAGATCTTTTATGCTGTTGCAATTGGAACTGGAACTGGACTGAAGGTTCCAGTCGAAATTAACGGAACAATGGTAATACCTCCAAAGGTTGTTTATGCTGACAGTTTTGTTACAGCATTTAGCAAGAAAGCTATTGATGAGGTTGTTGCTGCAGGTACTGGTGGTAATAAGCGTGCGCTAGCTACGGCATCACCATGCTATGACATGAAACCAACAGAACTTCTAGATGTTGTTAAGCAATCCATTGCTGAGGGTAATTACCTAAGAGCAGAGGATGCAATCAATGTTTTGGGTGAGGTTGATCCTCATACTCAGCGTATAGCAATTGCGCACATGATGATGAATATCTATGAGCCTGGCAAGGATCCTAAAGCGAATATTTCTGAGATGCAAAGAGTTGCATCAACTCCTGTTCGCGATACTCCACAATTCATGACTCACAAGATTTTCTTCCCTGAAGGAGCATAATGGCCATATCAATGGATTTGAGAGTTCTAGCTCGTAAGCTAGAGAAGAGCAGTGATGATCTTTTAGTCAATGCATCAATCAAAGGTCCGGAAGCATTTGAAAAGGTAGCAACTGCAATTGCAGCAGCATCAACATTACTTGAAGGCGTAGCTGATGATATGGATCATAACGCCGAGTTCAGTATCACTGCTCAGCAATTGGATGAGATTGCCGCTTTGGCAACTGCATTCGATCAGAGTGGAGATCCTATTCTAAAGAAGCAGGCATCTGTATTGGACGAGTTATTGCTCTCAATTGCTGCTCCCAAGAATGCTGCACGAGAATCGCGCAAAGTTACAGATGACGAGATTAATCGTCTTCGTGAAAAGCGTCGGTCATCTCGTCGTGAAGAAGCTTACGAAGATCCGAGAAAAGCTCATGCTGACATGAACAATGCAAAGGAACAGGCTAAAGCAGTTGCTCAGCAAGTAAAGCGTTATCGTCCGCTAGAAGCACCTCTTCAGACTCGTTACCCACCGGATCGTCCAGGTGGTCAGATGACTAGAATTACAGATCATGTTTATCAGGATATTGTTACTGGTATTGTGTATGATTTTAAAGCTGGTTATACCACTCAAAAAGGTAATGAAGTTCCAGGTACTTCCGTAGAGAACCAAACCCGTCAGCTTGGAGATGCTAGAAACCAATCAACTTCTTTGTTTGAAACTCGTCAAGCTTTGATGGGTCGATATGCAAGTGATGGTGATCTCTATCATCTTAAGAAGTATGCAATGGGTAATGAGATTGTAGTGGCTCTTAAAGCCGCTAGAGATTTTGCTCCTGAATTGTTGGATAAGGCTATTGATCATGCTCAACAAGATGGTCTATCCACCTCTGAGATTGGAGAGGTTCTTAGTGATGTAGCTTCTGCTGATGAGTTCAACAATACTATTCAAACTCTTGAAAATCCTTCACGAGTTCAGATAATTTCTGTTTTAACCGATGATGAAAGTGCAGAAGAATATCATAAAGCAGTAAAGCTTTTTGATGCTTTTGCAGCCGCTGGTTGGTCAGAACTTATCGCAGATCATATGGCAGCTTTAAAGCACGCTGGCCTTGGTATTAAGTACCTTTCCAAACTTGAAAGCGAATTTCTAGGAGCTGAACCATATGAATCTTCTACAGAGATTGTTCCAGAAAGCTTAGAAAATGAGATTAGTCCTTTTAGTAATACAGAATTTACTCCTAGTATTAAGACTATGATTAGTGCTGCAAACCGTCAGGGTTTGGCAGCTGTTGCTCTTGGCGCTGTTCAAGAACTTGCTCCTCATTTGTTAAAAGCAGCCGTTGCAAAGGCTAAGGGTGAAGGTCTTACCGACAAGCAGATTAAGTCTGTATTGATAACTGATTTAAATAACAAGTTCAAGACTGCATCTTTTGGTGAAGATGGAGAAGTAAAGGTTGCAGAATCTTTATTTCCACAACTAAGAGCTTTGGGGTGGAACTCTCTGGTACAAGATCATTTAAAAGTAATGGCTAGACTTGGTGTTAGTGGCAAAGCAATCCAGAAACTGGCATATGTCAAAACATCAACACTTGATGAGTTGAAGAGTGTTTTAAAACAAGCAGTTTTCGGGACTCAGCCTTTAGAATTTATTGATGAGCCATTGGAATTTGTTGAAGAATCTCCTCAAACAGTTAGAGATCCACAAACCTTTGATTGGGAAGAAGAAGAAGAACCGGTCACAATTAAGCAGCAACCAAAGGCTCCAGTAGCAACTGCGCCAAAGGCTAAAACTCCTAAAGCTGTTCCGGTAGCTAATTGGGAATTTGTAAATGAACCAATTGCGGCTCCTGCAGCACCAGCAGCTCCTGAAGAAGAAGCACCTTTCAGTTTGTTGACTGAAATGTTTGGGGACACACCAAAACCTCCAGCAGTAAAGGGTCCTGTTACTCCATTGGACGATCCAGAGGAGTGGGGTAAGGTCTTGGCAGCTGTTAAGTCCGAAATTGCCGCAGATCAATCCGTTAAGGATAAGATTCAGGAGTTCAGACTAGCTGGAAAGAAAGAGGATAGCTATGTTTTCGTTAAGCAACTCATCAATGAAAAAATGAATGCTCAGGGATTTATTGGAGCTTATGAGAAAGATCCTTCTGGTGTTGATTGGATTACTGTTGCGGAGAAGGGTGGAGTAAAAACTCCATCACCTACGCCAATGATTACCGAGTTACCAAAAGAAACTGGACCACAAGGTCAAGGAAAGCGTTTCAATTGGAGTAATTATCAAACTCTAAATAGATTAGCAATGTCTGATTCTGAGATTGAAGAATTAGAGAAGAGAGCGAAGGAAATCTGGGCAAGAGATGGTGGACAGTATTCCTCTATGATGGAGAAGTTCAAGTTTACTGGTACTGAAGTTCCTGCTGTTTATTCTAGTCTTCCCCCTGAAATAAGGAAACAACTTGATGTTTTGTTCCTTAGAGGTGAGGGTAGCACAGCTGTTAGAGGACTTCTTAACACGATTGTTGAGAATTATATTCAAGAGCATGCTGAACAGTTCTTGCAAGAGAGAATTTCTGAACTTAGTGGTAAGGCTGATGAATTGTTCGAAGAGTCTAGCAAGTTAGAAGCCAGTGGAAAGAGTAGACAAGCTCAGACCAAATTGGAAATGGCTGCAAAGATTAAGGAACAACTTGACAATCCAGAAGAGCTTCTAAAATCAACTATCAAAACTAAGAAAGAGCAGTTTATGTTGACAGAGAAGGATCTTATGGCCGCTAGAAAGGGTCTAAGATCAAATGATAAGGCAAAAGCTGCTGAAATAAAGCGTGAAGCTTTGACAGAACTTAATAAGCAATCAATCAACCAGGCTCTTCAGGAGAAGAAACTTCCTCCAATGTTTGATAACGTTAATGTTATATCATTGGCTCGATTTGCAGAGAAGCTGCAAGAGATTGGGAAGATTGATGCAGTTGTAAAGGAAGATGCTAAGCGTGCTAGAACTCTAGGCGGAAAGAAGCCTTCTCTATTAATTCATGAGATTCCCAAGAACAAGGTAACTGGACAACCTTTAGCAACTCTTTGGGATGATCCTGAGTTCTATCTTGAGACAATCAAGGAAGTCTCAGAAGATCACCCTCTACCAGATGTTCCTAGAAAAACTGAGGATAAGAAAGTAAAGGAACAGAAATTGAAGGATAGGAAGGCAGTTGAAGAGATTTGGAATAACATATTCGAAGATCGTGGATTAGTTGGTCCATTTAGAAAGTTGTTCGGAACCGGTCCTGATTGGGAAGGAACAATTGCTTCAACTCTAAATCTAAGACCTGATAAAGTTGATTTTCTTAGGTTCGAAGATTTGGTTCCAAATACAGTAATTAATGGAAAGCAACTCAAAACAATTCTTTCAAATCCAGAAGAGTATGCAAATCATTACCTAGAAGGTAAAGCAAAGTTTGGTCCTGAATTCCAATGGAAGTTAGAACCAATTCTTGAAATGAATCAAATTCATGGTGGAACTCCAAAGATTAATGCGCCTGCAAAGCTTATCTCTTTTGTTAAATCAAGAATGGATAAGGGACAAGATCTTGATAACCTCAAGGTTGAACTGATGGCAAAGGGTGTTCCTGCGGAACTTACCGAGAATGTTTGGAATGAAATTAAGGGTTCTGGTGATGTAATTCGTAAGAGACTGTTTGGTGGATTGGCTGGTGGTGCTCAAGACGTTCTTAAGGGAAAGAAAACCCCGCAAGAAGTTATTGATGACCTTTTGAATAATCCCAGAAACGGAATCATGACCAAGTTCCCTGATGCATATATTCCTTCAGGAGTAATGCAAGCTTTGCTAAAGCAGTTGATTGCTAAAGAGCAGCATAATAATAAGGTAAAGGCTGATTGGAATAAGTGGTCATCCGACCAGGGATTCTGGCCTCCTTACTCTAGAATAATGGGAAGATCTACCACAGCTGACCTTCTTAAAGGTGGCAGTGGATATAGAAACCCAGATCCAGATGCGGTTGGCGGAACTCCATTAGCAGAACTGAATCTTGATTGAGGAAGGTATGAATGGCTACGGACTTTACAAAGATCGCGAATCATCCAGAAATCAAAACTATAATATCAAAGCTTGTTAGCGGAGAGAGTCCAAAGCTTGTTTCTAACTATCTCAAAGATAAATATCCAAAACCAGACGAAGGACATCTAAGAATTCCTACAACCCAATTGCAGGAGTTCTTAGACTCCTATGCTGATCATAATGGATATGTCAAAAAGATTATTCAGCGAGATACTGATTCTAAATTAGATAAGAAAATTGCCGATTCTTTATTAAATACGACCCCATGGAAAGAACGTGTTCTTGAAGGTGTTGAAAAGGAAATAAATTACATTGATAAACTCAATGCAGTTGTAACTATTCTTGAAAAGAGAGCTGAACAATTATTTGATTTAATTCAAAGCGATCCTGAAAATACTAGAACTGACTATGTATTTACGAAGTACATGGAACAGTTAATGATTGCTATTGAGAAAGCTGATAAGATCAAGAATGACAAACCTGATATTAGGATAGAACATACATATACGGTACAGATGGTTGAGCAACAAACTGTGGCTTTTCAAGAAGCTATTCGGCGTGTTCTTGAGAGGATGGGTCCTGAGCACACATCAGTCTTTATGGATATGTTGGCAGAAGAGATGGGTAGGTTAAAAGCAAAGGACGTATATCATTTGCCAGAAACTCGCGATATCGATAAAGAAACTAAATCATTGAATAAGTTTCAGGATGACATTCAAGAAATGGATTCTAAATTTCTAGAAGAAGGTGCTTTCGATGACGAAGATGACAATGAATGATCACCTAAAAAAACAGCTTGACTCAAACAACTGTACATTTCTTCCCAAAGATGTAAAGGATGGAGTACTTGCTGACTTTGAGATTATGTCACATCTTGGTATAGATAATGACGAGAATCAGAATAAGTTCTTTATGATTCGTAATCATGTTCCAGAAATTCTCAATCTTATTTTCAAAATCAAACTGAATGATAAAGTAGAACGCTTGTTAGCTGCCGAAGTTTTTAGAAACAAAGAAAAAGCACCTATTGGTACTCTTTTAGAGCTGATAGAAGCCGTTGATTTGGCATTAAAGAAGATGGTACCACAAAGCATTAGACCAAAGTTAGCTTATCCTCAATCTAAAAGTAGGCAACAGTTACCTCAGTATGATGTAAGTCGTTGGGTAGAGGCTACTAAAAAGATTTATGGTCTTATGTCAAAGGGCCAATCTTCCACTCAGGCAAGGGAGTCTGTAATTGGAAACTGGGAACGAAGGGAACAAATGGACTATGAACAATGGCTAAAATTTTATAAAGAGCGAGTACCCGAGAAGTATCCCAAATTGGCTTTCGATACCAGCGAACCACTATTGGGCGGTCTTCCTGTTAATACTCTTAGGGCCATTATGCCAACACCTAATGGTCAGGGACATGCTACAAAAGTTTCACCAGGATTACCTCAACATTTACCAAATGATGTTAATGAAGTCCGAGAGACTATTGAATCTCAGCGTAAAAAACTGATTGGTCGTCTTAACTCTGCTGAAAAACTATTATCGACTATGGATGGTCAACTTTTTGCTGGTGACGATCAAGAGTTGATGCTTAAACTTTTACAAGACTTGAAACGTAGAATTCAAATTACAAATAAGCGTACTGTAAAATCTTCTTTGTTTGAAGATCATGTTTACCGTACAGCAAACCGCCTCAAGGTACAGGGTAAAGATAAAGCGGCTGGATTCTTTTTAAAGATTGCTCAACTTGGAGATCTTGGTGCGCCAATTGATATTCCAGGTGTTAGCAGTCCTGAAGCTGGACCTCCTGCAGCAGATTCTGGCAAGGGAGATAAACAGGAAACTCATGATCTTCTTAAAGAATTCTTTGACAACATCAAGCGTGGTGTTAACGATCCTGATGATACAGTAGAAGAGCGTGAAGAGATTGAGAAAGAAGAAGCAGCTACCGCTCCTGCAGCGCCGGCTAGTCCACCAATCGTTCCACCGCCAGCCCCACCAGTTAATGCATCTTACAACCCAGACCGTATTAAGATTGGTGCTGGATACTGGCTTGTAAAGAATGCTCAAGAAGCGCCTCCTGCTCCAATACCAAACAGAATGGCACCACTACCTCAAGCTCAACGGGTTATTACCCCAGCTGCTGGCCCAGATGATGAACCAATAAGTGATGATAATGCAGATGATTTAATTGAAGTAGCTCTTAAGAATGTAAATATAAATGATGTTGTAAATCGTTTGGAGATGTTGGTTAGTATTTACAATAAGAGAGAATTGTCAAGACAGCTTGGTATTCTTGATATTATGATGGATAGACTTGGGATTGCTGCATATTTTCCATCCTTGGGTGAGGCTATGTCTAAGGCCCTAGAAGCAAACCAATACATTGGAAATCGTCTTGGTGAAATCCTTTCACGTATTAAGGGGTCTGTTGATTCTCCTGGTGCAAGTGAATGGATTGAGGTTAGCGAACCCAATAGCCCAGAGACTGCCGGTTTGCGCGCTAGACTTGAACAAGAAAAACAAAAAGATGAGCAGCGCAAAGAACTAAGAAAGCAACAGGATTTGGCAAAGATGCAGGGTACTGCAGCTCCTCAAGCCTCAGCTCCAACATCTGTAGGTGAGGCCGCAGACCTTCAACAACCATCAAGAATTGAAAAGGCACCTAAACTCGAAGTGAGGTAATAATGGGTGTCAAAGAAATTCTATTCAAAATCAAAGAGTTAGCAAAGGATAATGGACTTTCAGAGCCCTATATCGTTGGTGGCTTGCCCAGAGACAAAATCCTCAATCGTTCCAGAAAGATTGAGGATATTGATCTCACTTCTGGTGATGAATCTATTCATCAGTTGGCCGAGCTTGTATCTAATGAATTCAAAGTACAACCCATGAGGTTTCCTGATGGGCACTATCAACTATACATTGATAATTTGAAATTTGACTTCTCATCCAATTATAACTCACCAGATGCTAAATACTTTCTAGAGAAAGCCGGTGTAAAGAATCCTTCCGAGATGCAGTTAGAGTTATTTAGTCGTGACTTTACTTGTAATACATTAATCATTCCTCTTACGTTGAGGAAGATTGTAGATCAAACTGGCCTAGCTCTAGATGATATAAAGAAGAAGCTGATTCGAACACCTCTACCACCAAGGATTACTCTAAGAGATGATACAAAACGAGTTATTCGTTCTATTTATCTTGCGGCAAAGCTTGGGTTTACAATAGAGCCGGATATTATTAAATGGACACTTGCGCATCATGACAAGATTAAAGAAGAAGTTTCTCAAGGGTTTTCTAAGAGAAAGTTGGCAGATGCAACCAGAGCAGATGCAGATAAAACAATTGATCTAATGACTCAAATGGATCTGTGGAACGTTATTGGTGTTCCAAAGGTTCTTTGGGAACAAGTAGGATTAAAAGGAGTTGTGTGAAAAAACAATCATACTTCCAAGGAACCGCTGATCCGAAAGAGAAAAGAAAACCAGAGGAATTTCCAACATCAAGAATAGATATGGATGTTCGTCAGCCTTTCAGTTTTAGAAACTATGACTACACGGAAGAGGGTCCGAACGAAACCTCTCCGGGTGGTGGGTTGTATCATGGTCCAATGGATCGCTTCAAAAGTGTAAAGGATTTCTTGGAAAAGCGCCGTAAGGAAATGAAGACCAGAAACGAAAGAGCCAATAAGAGAGCAGAACTTCTACATCTTTTGGTAACAAAGGTGGGATAATGAAGAGGCATTTGAAGTTAGCAGAAATCCGTAAGAACGATGATACTCCATGTCCATTGGGATTACCAATCCCATTTGGATGTCAATGTGCTGGAAAGAACGTTGATAGAATGGCTCCTCTAGATATTATGGGCGCTGATTCTTCTGATGATGAAAAGAAGATGATTAGTGGTGCTAATACAAAGCTTCTTGCATGGAATCTGCTTCGTAGTTCAGAAAAACCAGCACAATGCCCTTATGCGGGGCATATATTAGAAGGTAATAACGCCGTTGAATGTAATTATAACGATACGGCACCAGGGGAAGGAGCATCACAAGCCCTCCAAGCTGCCCCATTCTATTCTAAGATTTTCAATGGTAGTATAAATGGTTTGTTTACTTATCCTGTTGGGTATTACACAGACTATAATCTGTCTAGGAATTTATATTATGGAACATATAGCCTTATGGGAAGTTTAATTCACAAGATGAAAATTAGTGGAAAGTGAAGACAGAAGCATTTGTCGTAATATACGAATACTTCGGAATAGGTATTGTAGCAACATTGAGGTTGTAATGGTAGAGAAGAACGCGCAACAGTACGATACAAATGAACTGAATCTGGGGGAATTTTTACTTCCAGTCATGCAGGGCAATTTCCCATCTATTGAAGTTGGTGATAACATCGAGGTTTCTGATGATGAAGAACCAGATGAGATTATCTTTGTTCTAGATGATATCCCAGGTGCTCCAAGTGCACAGGATATTCTTATCCAGGATGATGATGACAACGTGGAAGTACAGGGAGAAGATCCTGCTGATGTTGATCTGTGGAAATGGGAACCATCTAGTTTCTTGGATTGGTTAAAGGGAATGTTTAAAGGTGTTCCTTCTCATTCCGGTTATGACTCCACAGGTTTAGAAAAAGCAATCTCGTATTTCGAGGCATTGGATCGTGAGATTACCAGAGCAATGCGTACGGATTTCAAAAATGAAATTGATTCAGCAAAGGCTGAGCGTGCTCGTGAACAAATTGAAGATGGTCTTGAGAGATTAATTAAACGTCTTGAAGATATTAAGAAAACAAAATTCAAAGGTCGTGGTAAGAAATCTAAGTCTTGGGCTGAAGATACGGGTATGGTTAAGGAAGCTGGAACGGCAAATATTACTGGCATTACCATTACGGTTCCTTTATTGATTTCAAGAATTGCGCGTGTATGCATTAATGGCATGGTTTCTGCCGGACATGATATCGAAGATATGTTTGAACGTCAAGCTTCAGAATACAGTCTTGATAAACGAGAGCGTGCCGAACTTTCACAACTTCTAAGCGACATGGGGTACCCAATGCTTCAGGATCGTGGCTTCCCAGTAGGCGAGCCTGTTGAGATTTGGAAAAACGACAATTTTGATTGGAGTAGTAATTATCGTGGGTAAGCGTGGAGCGATTTAATTAGAGGATTATTATGAGAGATATCAAGGGAGCATTCCAGAGAACTGGTGAGATTAGCCGTGAAGCATCTAAAACTTCTGTTTGGCTTGAAGACTTTGCTGAGCAAATGGCTCTCAAGGAACAAGTTACAAAGAATGCGAGGCTTACAAAAGAAGCTCGTGCTGTAACTGCTGTTGAGGTTGCGCGCAATCAGCGTACACAGGCCCAACCAAGCATCTATGAAATGATGTCAGCAATTGTCTCTGGTAATAAGCCAAAGTTCAGTTCTGTAGAAGAGGCTGTAAAGGATTATCAGGAACGTACTGGCTTAGCACAATATCTAAAAGCACAAGAAGATGATAGAATGGCAGCTTATGCGGCTCTTGTTGTAGCACAAGCCGAAGAACCAATTGTAGATAATAATATTCCAATTTTAGATAATAAACTTCAGCCTATTGGTCCTGCAACAAATGAAGGTCATCCTGTTGGTCCTGCTACGAATATCGGAGCACCTGTCGGTCCTGCCACAAATACAGCTGATAAAATGTCAGCTGATGATGGTGAAGATGAAGATGAAGAGGATGAGGATGAGGATGAAGACGACAAAGATGAGGACGAAAAGGAAGAGTCCAAGTCTAAAAAAGATAAAGATGAAGACGAGGATGAGGAAGAAGAGGACGAAGAAGACGATGATGAGGATGATTGCAAAACATCTCTCGCTGCCATAATTCGTCAATTTAGACTTGAGACTTTAAAAAAAAAAGTCTAGCCGAAGCTGACACCAATAATGTTGAATGGAATGAAGAAAAACAAAGGTTAGAATCCTTTAGTGATGAAGATAGTGATGAAGCGGATGATAAGCCAGAGCTTGTCATGAAGAATCCTTCTATTGAGCACTTTATAATAAACATCATTGATACAAATCACGGCATTCAAGTACCAGCTTTGTTACACAGTTTAGTTGAGACATTTGCCCGTGATGGTGTATCTCAATCTGTGTTTTCTGATAAGCCTCTTTTAAATTGGATCAATAAAAAGCTTATGAATAAGCAACATATTAAAGAGGAAATCCCTTCACAGATTGGACGTGGAGTTGGTACTCATGTAGATTACTCTGGAGAAAAAGACTCAAATAGAGATCCTTTTGTACTCTTAGTTCCTGATAGGGGTATATTCTAATCAAAATATACTCATTTGTCTGTATATTTCTGTGATATAGGTATATTAAGACGAATGAGGATTATATGAAGTCTCCGGCTTCAACTTACAACGAACTATTTTATCAATTTCAAGACTCTCTTTTCCGAATGGACCCTGTGTACTTCTGTGCGAAGTATTTAAAGGTTGACGGAAAACCATTAGATTTAATTGGAACTGGGTATAAGCCGTTTCAAGACATTTATAGATACATAGGCATTTCCGCAATGGAGAAGAACTCTAAACCAATTGTTATGGTTAAGGGTCGTCAGGTGGGTGCTACAACAATGGCTGCAGCTTTGGAGTGTTACTTCATAGGTTGTAACCGTTTTGGTACTTATGGTCGTTCACCAATGCGTATGATGCATTTGTTCCCCACATTATCTTTGGCGGCAGCGTATACAAAAGACAAGCTTGATCCTATGATTGGACAAGCCGCCCCTGTTCCAGGAACGCTCAAGAAGAACGGTCTTCCAAAATCTTTCATGGAGAACATCTTTGATTCAAGTTCTCCAGCAAATGATTCTATGCACTTTAAGAAGTTCATGCATGGAAATCAGATTTGGATTGAATCTACTGGTCTAGACGGTGACCGTGTGAGAGGTCGTCTTCTTAATTTAGAAACAGAATTACCAACACCAACTGGATTTATTAAACTAAAAGATCTTAAAGAAGGGGATGATTTATTTGATGATAAAGGTGATGTGTGTAAGTGTATTAAGTTACATCCAATACGTAAATCTCCAGAATCTTATAAAGTAACATTTGATGATGGAACAACAGTGGATGCTTGTGCGGATCATTTATGGTTAACATACACAAAAAAAGATAGAAATGTAGAAAGTCGAAATAATTACAAATTAAGAAGAAGAATTATTCGTAGAGAACAGGGGAAAGAATACAAACCTTTTTTGGAACGTATTAATCGCATATCACAACCCACTGTAAAAACAACTAAAGAAATTTTGGAAACTCTAAAATGTGGTATAGAATATAATCATTCTATACCTATAATTCCTTTTGCTAAATATTCAGAAAAGGAATTACTTATAGACCCTTATATTTTAGGAGCTTGGCTTGGTGATGGGACAAGTATTAGTGGTATCATTACTAGTGCTGATCCGGAAATTTTTGAAGGTTATGATTATCACTTAATTCCATCAAGTGAAAATGTTTATAATAAAAACGCTTTTAGTAAGGATGGGTATTCTAAATCAAATAATTACAGAATATCAGGCTTAACATCCAAATTAAGAAAGTTAAACCTCCTTAATAATAAACATATTCCTGATATTTATCTAAAATCTTCTTATGAACAAAGATTAGCATTACTCCAAGGATTAATGGATACGGATGGATGTTGTTATAAAGATGGGAGATGCGAATTTACCCAAATAGTTGATAGAAAAACTTTAGTATTTCAAATAAAAGAACTAATTAGCAGTCTTGGTATAAAATGTAGAATTAAAAGAAAAAAAAGTCTGAGATATAATGTAAGATATAAAGATAAATATCAAATACTTTTCATAACAACAAAACCTGTTTTTAGATTAGATAGAAAACTAAAACATCAAAAAAATAATAGTAATACAAAACAAAATCATAGATTTATAAGATCGATAGAACCAATAGAATCGGTTTCAATGCGATGCATTACTGTAGATAGTCCTTCTAGTTTGTATCTTATTACTAGATCATATATCGCAACACATAATACTTGTGATTGTGTAATGTTTGATGAGTGTTTTCCATATAATCAATTAATTGATACAAATATTGGTAAAATAAAGATTGGTAAGGTTGTCGATTTGTTTAACAAAGGACAAGCGCCACTTGTTAATACATATAATGAAAGTTCTGATATTTTTGAATACAAACAAATAACTAATTCATGGAATAGGGGAAAGCGTAAACTTATTCAAGTACAATTAAATAATAGAAAGATTAAATGTACACAAAACCATCCATTTTTAACAACAAAAGGATGGGTAAAAGCAAAAGATCTTGTTTCTGGAAATCTTGTTTTAACATCCCCAACAGAAGCTATACAAATTAGTAAACAACTAAATAGTGATCAGTATCAAATTGTTTTAGGATCATTTCTTGGTGATGGTCATATTTCAAAACATGGTCAGAGTCGTTACAGATTATGCGAACGACATGGAATTGATCAATCAGAATATTGTTTATGGAAAGCATCAATGTTTGGAGCAAAAACAACCATTATTGACCATAATGGCTTTTCTGGTAAACCAGCTATTTTCTTTGAAACAAAACTCTTTGGACTAGAAAAAGATTTTCCAAAAACAAAAACATCTTGTCCTCAATGGGTGTTAGATGATCTTGATGAACGTGGTTTAGCTATTTGGTTTATGGATGATGGTACTAAAAGAGGAGTTATAAGCACTTGTTCTTTTGATGAGGATAGCCAAACTAGAATTGTCAACAAGTTAAAATCTTTTGGTATTGATTGTGAATATAGATCATATAATGTTAAAAGTAAAAATACTAAGTATTTTTCAATATATCTTTCATCAAATGGTTATAACAAAATTTGTAGCATTATAAGTAAATATATTCATCAAGAAATGTCATATAAAATATCAACTGACATTTGTGAACAATACAATTGGAATAGTTCTTATAAATCATCTGGTCTTATTCCTGTTAAATCTATAAATTTTCTAAATGAAGAAGTCGAAGTATATGATATAGAAGTTAAAGATAACCACAATTTTATTGCTTGTTCTGTATGTAATGCGAAAGACAATTCAGGAATTATTGTTCATAATTGCCAGGATATGAATGACCTCGCTATTGGTGCTGCTACTAAGATTTTAGCTAAGTCCAATTACGGAACAACAGGTCAGGGTCTTCAAGTATACTTTGGA
>Ga0172381_10001915_pt1 | contig 23767 bp, 26 predicted proteins | sample Leawel6488metaG_FD_119754 | JGI IMG/M metagenome (GOLD analysis project Ga0172381, IMG submission 119754) | Leachate microbial communities from a municipal landfill in Southern Ontario, Canada - Leachate well 64-88 metaG | ecosystem: Engineered > Solid waste > Landfill > Unclassified | place...
CAAGAACGAAAGACGCTGGACGCTACCGGCCACCGGAGGTGAAAAAAGTTCGCGCGAAGTTGTAAATTTCCATAATTGTGTGAATTAAAAAAGACGGAATTTTATCTCCGTCTTTTTTAATTTGTGCACTTGGCCGGTCTAGAACCAAATTAATACAGTCAACCAAGGGCTTATTTGGGTGTAGTCTAGAATTTCGTTCGAAGCACCTCGGTTGGTGTCATAATACCATATTTATGTAAATAGGATAAGACAAATGGGAGAGTTTTATATGTTCAGAGTGCCCCACGGTCGCACTGGATTCATCCAATTTTAGGTGAAAAGATATCTACTTTATTCAAGACAAATGGGGCACTAAGTGTCCCACAAAGGGTAGCTATTATAGAAAAACAATTTAGATCTGCATTAATAATTTATCTGGCTTTCTTGGGTCATCCAATGCAACCCACAACGAACCGTATTTACCAAGTAATTTATCATATTTTTCTTTACTCATTAGCCATGGATGAATGACATAAGCTATTCTATTCTTTTTTAATAACTCAATATTTTTATCATTACATTGCCACCAAAATATTTTAAACGTATCTATATTAAATTTTTTGGCTTTTTCTAACCCTCTTTTAAAATTGAAAAAACTAAAATTATATATATAACTAAACTTGCTACCAAAATCTCGTTTTAAACTGTTTAAATATTTTAAATTATATCCAGCTAACCAAAATTCTAAATTATATTTAGATAGTATTTGAAAATCCTTCGATCCTATATTTTTGCCTTTGATGTCTAGAAAGATTATTTTTCCCATTTTAATTTTAATCAGAACATCTTCTAATTTTTCCACTTGTAATTTATTTTCTAAAAATTGAAATGAAAAATATTTTAAGAAAAAAGCAGATAAACCACCATGATAGCAATATAGTATACCATCTTTACTTTTTCTCACATCCAATTCAATAATATCAATGTTATGTTTCAAACTTTCTGTAATTAAAAAAGAAGAATTTGGTTTACCAAATACCTTTGAATTTCCGTGGATCATTATGTATGATTTTTGATAATTAAAATTCATAAATTAAATATCGATTTCTAATCCATCATAAGCCACTTCTATATTACCAAATTGTTTTACGAACTTAGTGGTATCAATATGCTCGGTAGAATGCCTGATGTGCGTTAATAGCATTTTTTTAGGTTTTAAATTTTTATATACTTCAACACTTCCCATAACACCTACATGTCCATGTTTCGGTTTCATACCATTTCCATCAGAAATTAGCAAATCTAGATTATCTAATTTTTTTGATTCTAATATTTTTGAATAATCACTTAGATAAGCAAATCTATAATTTTTAGTTTGAAATATAAAACCAACACACGGTACAGGTGTTTTAATATAATCTTTTTGGTGCTCTAATTTAATCGGTGCAATAGTTGTATTTCCAACCTTAATTTCTCTAAAAGATATAATTTGTATACTTGGGTTTCTTGTTTTTAGCCAATCTTTACTACTGCCCATTCGTTTATACATTTCAGATAATACTTGTTTAGAAGACAACAACTTAACATTTTTTTGTTGAGACAGTTCCATGTAGTCATTCATATGATCTCCATGACAGTGGGTCAAAAGAGCATAATCTATTTTTTTGATTTTATATTTAATCAATTGTTGACGAAAATCTGGACCAAAATCAATAATAATATTCTTATTACCAATAGTAACCATTAGAGAAGAGCGTAGACGCTTATTCTTTTTATTCATGCTTGTGCAAGTATCACAACTACAATTCCACACAGGAACACCATGAACTCCTCCTGTACCTAAAAATTTAATTTTCATAAATTCAGACAATTTAAATATGATACTATCTTAATTTTAGCATAAAATGTTGATAAATTGAAGTACAAAATAAAAACTTACCTACACTTTACCAACTTGCATTTTTGGGCTAATTTGTCATCAATTTAAGTTTAGAGTTTTTAATATTTAATTAATCAAGAATAATCAAAAAACACCAATAATGGTGTTTTTTGATATATCTCGGTCACTTGGCGACTTGTACTAGAGAGGTAACCCTCTAGGTCTCTAGAAACCTAGCACTAGCGTGTGCCCTCACCAGGAATCGAACCTGGATCACATCCTTCGGAGGGATGTATTCTATCCATTAAACCATGAGGACAAATCTTATAACAATCTCCGCAACCAACGCAAAAATTTATATACTTTATACTTTTTGTTCTCAACTACCACATCCACTGTCCCATGCGTCACTTTTACATCACCACCAAAACCGAGTTTAAACCGGGTTACTCCGGCATACTGATGTTTATAATTATATTGATACTCCCCGCTTGAATCACGCGCCCCCGGAGCAATACCAAAAAAATCGTAATATTTATAGCCCAATTTTTTACCTAATTTTATTCCTTCCCACTGTACTAAATAAGGAGCCATCAAAGCTCGCGCCGTATAATCGGATGCTCCATATAAATAAGTAAAAGTATCTCCAAAACCAACAAAAACACCTACTGCCACCGCTTTATTCCCCCAATAAATCGTAATTTGTTTAGAAATATCAGAATCAATAATTACTTGGTAATGTTTGTGGTTATGCAGTCTGAAACCATCTCGTTTGCCGGTATCTTCCATTAATTCAAAAAATGATCCAAAATTCTTCTCCAAATTAACAACTAAATTTTTCTTTTGCGCTAAATTAATGTTATAACGGGTCTTATGATGCATGTCGGACAATAAATCACTCTCTGTTGTGGTCAGATTCAAGACCACTGTAGCCCGCGGATTAATATCAATAGTGTTAACTAACTGAAATTGAGTCTTTATCGAATCAAATTCGGGCTCGATTCTTAGAAAAACAATTTTCTTTTTAACTACAAATGATTTCAAAAAATCAATCACTCCGTCCACATAATTTTGGGCTAGAATTGGACCTTTAGGAAAAAATAAATACTGCCCGCCCATAGGTAAATTACTACAAACCGCCTGACCACACGCCAAGACTTGGCCGTCTTTCACAAGTTGAAATCGCTTTACTTTTTTACCTTCGGAAAGCAAAATATCACCCCATACCCAAGATTGGGTAAAAGGATGATGCTGAGAATTGTTTATAATCCAGTCATTCCACTGGTCTTTATTTCTAAACTCTACAATGTCCATATTAAGCTTATCATACATTAACCTAGCCAAAAAATCAATTTCAGCCCAGCCCTTGCCAAAACCGTTTATTTATGATATAATAAATCTCGCAAATCCATCATTTGGAATTTGTCTGCCTGCCGGTAGGTGGGTAATTTATAATTTGAATTTTAATCATATGGGTCTTCCCGGTCATCGCCGAACCAGCTCGGACAAACGCCAACGTACCGCGCACTTTGGTCTCAAAGAAATTAACGCCAATGCCTGCCCTAAATGTGGCAAAGCAATTCTGCCTCATCGTGTTTGCGCTTTCTGTGGCACCTACAAAGGACGGCAAACCGTTAATGTTGATAAGCGCGCTTTACGTTCTGGACGAGCCGCCAAGAAAAAGAAATAAGCCCCTTCGGGGCATATTGTCTATGCTCGCCCGGAAATGAGAAGCGTCGTTTCTTTCGCTTGGCTTGATAATAATCCTTCAAATTATGTCTTCACGCCACCTCGCTCGTAGTATCGCCATGCAAACCTTATTTGAATGGGATTTTCGTGGCCAACCCAGTGCCGCTTTGCCGGCGATTTTGGAACACAATCTCCAAGAATTCGGTCCGGGGCTGGAAGAAGGTAACTTTTCCAAAGAATTAATTGACGGCGTACTAGACAATCAAAAAAATATTGATGAAATAATTGCCAAATATGCGCCAGAGTGGCCGATAGCTCAAATAACCATTGTTGATCGCAATATCTTGCGCATCGGCGTTTATGAGTTAAAAATTGCCAAAAATGTCCCACCCAAAGTAGCCATTAACGAAGCGATTGAACTCGCTAAAAGCTTTGGCGGACCTTCCTCCGGTAAATTTGTCAACGGCGTTTTGGGATCAATGTTCAAAGATATGGAAACCGAAGATAACAGCGCTCCTAAAAAATAATTCATTGTTTATTGTTTTATTCTCTTATCTTTTTATATAAAATGATAAGGGAATAAGATGGTAGCTTAAACTATTATCTTATGAAAAAACACCCCGTTCTCGACCTACCCGAAGTAAAAGAAAAAAACTTCAGCTTACTTCAAGAAAAAATTGGCATTAAATTCAAACATCCGGAATATCTTATCCAGGCTTTCACTCATCGCTCTTACCTCAACGAGCACCGCGACTTCTTGCTTGGACATAACGAACGATTGGAATTTTTAGGAGATGCGGTAGTAGAACTGATAGTTACCGAATTTTTATTCAATGAATACGGCAACCCGGAGGGTGAACTGACTAATTGGCGCGCCGCCTTGGTTAATGCTAGAATGCTCGCCAGTGTAGCCTACGAAATTGGCATGGAGCCATACTTATTCCTAAGCCACGGCGAATCCAAAGATGCCGGTACCAAAGCCCGCGATTACATAATGGCCAACCTGTTTGAAGCAGTGGTAGGAGCGATATACCTAGATCAAGGCTATGATGTTACTGATCAATTTATTACTCGCTGGGTTATCACTAAACTGCCAATAGTATTAGAAATGGGTCTCTATATGGATGCCAAAAGCCGTTTTCAAGAATCCGCTCAAGAAATCGTCGGCGTTACGCCCACTTACAAAGTATTAGGTGAAGAAGGCCCAGATCATGCCAAAAATTTTAAAGTAGGAGTATTCGTCGAAAATGAAATGATCGCCGAAGGAATCGGCAGTAGCAAACAAGAAGCCCAAACTGAAGCCGCCGAAGCCGGGCTAAAAGTTAAAGGTTGGAAAGGACCAAAAATTAATATCATCAAAAAAGAAAAAGGCGACCCAATTTAGTTATAAAGTTAAAAGTTTTAAAGTTATAAAGTGTGATAATAAAAAAATTTGAAGATGTTATCGCATGGCAAAAAGCGAAAAAATTAACTATTGATATTTATAAAAACTTTGAACATTGTCGGGATTATAATTTTAAAAATCAAATACAAAGAGCGACTGTTTCTATAATGAATAACATAGCCGAGGGTTTTGAAAGACAAACAAATAAAGAATTAGTAAATTTTTTGTATATTTCCAAAGGTTCTTGCGGTGAAACTAGATCAATGATAAGCTTGGCAGTAGAACTAAAATATCTACCAAGGGAAAAAGCAATAATTTTGTATCAATCATCGGTTGAGGTATCTAAAATAATTTCTGGGTTAATAAAAACTTTATAACTTTAAAACTTTTAACTTTACAAACTAATCGCATGGGTTGGTAGCTCAGCTGGTAGAGCAGCTCCCTCTTAAGGAGACGGTCCAGGGTTCGATCCCCTGCCGACCCACAAAAATCCCGCCCTGATCACGGGTGGGATTTTAAAAGCCCCTATAGTTCAGCGGATAGAATATCAGGCTTCGAACCTGAAGACGGGGGTTCGATTCCCTCTGGGGGCACAAATAAAAATACTACGCGTTTAAACGCGCAGTATTTTTATTGTTTTTAAATTTATATCACCATGCCATCAATCTTCACTTTACCGGCTTTAAAATTTTCATCATTCTGTAAAGCATCTTTGACTTCTTTCCTTAAATTTTCCAGATTTTCTTCATTGCTAGCCAATACTATTATTATAAACGGATTGTCTTTATCAAATAGTTCTCCCAATCCATGGTGGCCAAAAGCAATATTAACCGCTACTTTAAGTTCGGCAAGGGCATACTCTACCGGAATAAATTTACGTTCAATTACAAAACCCATTGGCAAACCTTTTTCTTTGCTCGGATTAAATCCGCCCACGGCATCAAAATACACCACACGCGCGTTATGAAACTCCATTGGGCGTTCCATCTCACTACCGGCGATATGTACATGCTCAGCCGGCTGTTGTTTATTATTTATTCTTTCAGTCAAATTCTTGGCCCAATTAATAGCATAATTTTCTATATCATCCGCTGTTGGACTAGCCGTAGGAAAATCACGTTTATAAGCAATTCCCGCCGCCCCACAACCACCATGACTAGTAATAGTTTTAACCCCGCACGCAATCATTAAATCCGCTACTTTATCAAGACGCTCGTCCTCATTGGAAGCAGGAAACAACATGCCCGAACCGGCCAAAGCCAACTTATCTCCTTCTTCCATATCTTTATGCGCCGTGCCTTCATCCATACAAACTACGCAAGTAGTGTGATTAGAAAAAGCATGTTTCAAATCGGGAAATTCCTTGCTAAAATAAATCTGAGCGCCCTGATTATTCAAATCACGCATACTCAAATTTCCCGCCTCCCAAGCCGCTTGTTTTTGCTGGTCAATATCACTCATAAATTTAAATTTATTTAATAATAACTTATAATTTATCAAAAACTGCCACAAAAGTCAATAAAAATACCAACAATAAAATCAAACCTATACCTGCCAGCAGGGCGTAGCGAAGTGAAGCCCTGTGGATAACTCTTCACACCGCCCTATACAAATCTGATAGATATGCCATAATAGTAATAATCAATTTTACCACCATGCTTGTCTGGTAAAATTAAAACGCTCCGGTACAATCGGGGCGTTTTAATTTATAACACAACCAAAACTCATAATAACCGCGACTGTGATGGCTTGAATCCATCTCCAAATAACGCCTGCACCTTACCATAGAGGCCATCATACCCCGGGACTACTTTTACTTGACCAACGCGCATGTTGGAAATAGCCACAGCGATATTCTTGTTACTAACAAATTTTTTAATATCATCAACTTGACAATAAAGCAAAATATTAAATTCGCTCCCTAAATTTTTTATTAAATTTTGATACTCACGATCAACAGTTTTGCTTTTACTGCCCACTTCTAACACTTCACCGATTATTTCACGCAAAGGAATGATATATTTATAAGGAATAAACTTACTTGCCAAAATTTTATCTTCTGACCGATCGGCTAATTCGTCCACCCGATATAGCACGCCAATCGTCAATGGTTTTTTACACACCGGACAAATACCTTTGTGCTTTTTAGTCTCTTTTGGCAAACAAACAAATTTACAATCACGGTGCCCATCAGCGTGATATATTCCTTCTTCGGGATAAAATTCAATAGTATATAAAAACTTTTTCCGATTGCCAGTACGAATAATATCTATAATTTCATCATAAGTAACCGCCTCTTCGCTTGAAAAAGCGAATACATTAGCCTCGCGTCCAATATGATCTAAACTGTGGGCATCAGAATTCGAAATTAAAACAATTTTATCCAATTGTGTCAACCGACGATTCATTATTGGATCAGAAGAAAGACCGGTTTCAATCGCTTTGATATGAGGAGTTAATTCTTCAAAACATTCCTCCAAAGAATTATAGCCGGACTTAGAGCCAAAAATAGCAAACCATGGTGTCCAAGCATGGGCGGGAACCATCATCATCCGTGGTCCCATTTCTATAACAATTTTTAAAACCTCTTTAGCGGATATGCCCATAATCGGTCGACCATCAGAACCTAGCTTCGCGCCACGTTTTTCTAATTCACTATTAAATTTTTCCACAGCCGAAATATTAGGCGCAAAAATCATTAAATGCAGACGGCGAGTCTTGTCGCGATGGCGATAGATACAAGAAATTTCTGTTGATAAAATAAATCGTGTTTTTGACTCTTTATTTTTTAATTTAAACAAACCAGTGCTACCAATCTCTTCCAAATTTTCTTTGATATGCTTAAGCCACGCCGGATGAGTAAAATCGGATACCGAAACGATATCCACGCCTTTAATTTCGCAAAAATCGGCGATACTAGGGAGTTCCAACTTGGGTGAACAAGCCCGACTATATTTGGAATGGATATGGAAGTCTAAAATTTTCTCACTCATAAATTACTTGTAATTAAAGTCATTTTACGATAAAATAGAGGAAAAATCAAGTAAATATGAAAGTAAAAACAATCAAACAAGAACTTGGTAAGCTGGCTAATCAAACTCAAGCTAAAATACTGCAACGTTTTTTTAAAACCGGACCGGGTCAATATGGAGCGGGTGATAAATTCTTGGGTATTAAAGTGCCCCAGCAACGTGCCATAGCCAAAAAATACTACCAAACCGTCGCATTATCTGAAATTACCGACCTAATTAAAAGCCCTTATCATGAACATCGCCTGACCGGATTAATCATTTTAGTAATGAAATTCCCACAGGCTACCGAAATAGGTCAAAAACAAATTTTTGATTTTTATCTCAAAAATACCAAACGAATTAATAATTGGGATTTAGTCGATTTAACAACGCCCAACATTGTCGGCACATGGCTACTCACCCATGAACGTAAAATTTTATACCAACTGGCTAAATCCAAATTACTTTGGGACAGACGTATAGCAATTCTAACTACTTTCACTTTTATCCGCGCCAAGCAATTTAACGACGCTATCAAAATATCCGAAATGCTACTCACTGACAAACACGATCTCATCCACAAGGCGATTGGATGGATGCTACGCGAAATAGGCAAACGCGACAAAAAAGAGTTAATCAAATTTTTGGAAAAAAATTACGCTAAAATGCCACGCACCATGTTGCGCTATGCGATTGAAAAATTACCGAAAAAACAAAGAAAATATTATCTAAATAAATAATATGCCACAATCTGAAATTTTGATATCCAATCCAGCATTATTAGAATCCACCATTCAAAAAATGCGCGCTGATGGCAAAGAAAAATTACACATACTTGCCGACTTTGATCATACTTTTACTCATGCCTATATCGATGGACGCAAAGATACTGCTATCATAAACAACATCAAAGAATACGGCTGCTTGGGCGCGCAATATACCAAATCAGCGAACGATCGTTTTGAATTTTATCGACCAATTGAAAGTAACTATAATTTAAGCTTGGCAAAGCGCGCCGGTCATATGAAAAAATGGTGGGACGAAGTCCATCAAGATTTTATCCGCTATGGCCTGACTAGCGCCATGTTAGATAAAATCTGCGCCAAATATCCTCTCACATTTCGTGATGGCGCTAAATATTTTTTTGAGACACTACATGCTCAAAATATACCGGCCGTGATCATGTCCGCCGGACCAGCTGATATGATTGCTCGTTATATATTACAATTAAACTCGCTATATGAAAATATACACATTGTCGCCAATTGGTACATTTTTGATAAAAACGGAAAAATGGTTGATGTCAAAAAACCGGTAATTCACTCGCTCAATAAATACGAAACCACGCTTAAACACTTACCGATTTTCCCAGAAATACAAAAACGTCCCAACGTCATATTACTTGGAGATAGTTTGGATGATATTGGAATGGTAGAAGGATTTGATTATACAAATCTTATTAAAATCGGATTTTACAATCAACTGACCGATGATCATCTTGACAAATACCGAGAAAAATTTGACATTGTCATTACCGGCGATGGCAACATGGAATATGTCAATAAAATTTTGGGGGAAATATTGAAATAATATGAGTAGTGAGATATTGGACGTCGTGAATAAAAATGATAAAGTGGTAGGTATGGCCACCCAAGACGAATGCTACGCCAAAAAATTGCTACATCGCATCGTACATGTGCTCATTTTTGATAATGACGGTAAAATGGCCCTACAAAAACGTAGCCAAAAGAAAAAATTCTGTCCCGGATATTGGAGCACTGCTGTAGGAGGGCATGTCGGCACCGGAGAAGATTACCAAACAGCGGCCGAGCGTGAATACCAAGAAGAGCTCGGCATCAATTCAGAACTAAAATTTATTGGCAAAGATTTTTACACAGACCAAAATGGCTTGCAAAAATTTTTGACTACTTTTCAAACTATTTACACTGGTAAATTCAATATCAACCCCGAAGCGGTGGATGAAATAAAATATTTTACAATTGAGGAACTGCGCCAGATGGTAAACAACAATACAAAAATCCATCCGGAGCTACTATTCCTTCTTAAAAAATACTATCTCTAAAGTGAAAACGGTGGCACAATCGCCACTGTTTTTGTTTCGCCGGTAGTGGCGGTTTGAAAAGTAAGCGAAGTGGCGCAAAGAGCAATGGAATTGTCCGGCAGTGCCACCGATGCGCCATATTTGGTATCCCCCGCTATCGGACAACCAATATGCGTGAGTTGAGAGCGAATTTGATGCGAACGACCAGTTTTTAGTATAATTTTCAGTAAAGAATTCTTACCATTAGACTTTTCCACTTCATAATCTAGCTCGGCATATTGCGCGCCAGAAGTTTCTTTGTCATATACTGTCACAAAATTCTTCTTTTCATCTTTGCTGAGCCAATTGATTAAAGTGGTTTTAGATTTTTTTGGAATTCCTACCACTAAGGCATGGTATATTTTTTGTAATTTATGCTCACGAACTTGTTCCGATAACCGCGCCGCGCCCTTTGATGTTTTGGCAAATAAAACTACACCGGATACCGGCCGATCCAAACGATGCACTGTCCCCAAAAATACATTACCCGGCTTTTGATATTTTTTCTTCAAATATTCTTTAATATCATCCGCAATACATTTGTCTCCGGTAATATCTCCCTGCACCAAAACACCGGCTGGTTTATTGACCGCGATCAAATGATTGTCTTCGTATAAAACTTCTAACATATTATCTACTCCACCGCGCAAAAATGCCACACGGTAATAGCCGTCCATTCTTCCCACTCTCGGCGATAGTTAATTCTCCTTTTTCAATCTTACCGCCGAATTTATTTAATAATGGCAATAAATTATTTTCATACGCAATCGCTGAATACCCAGACGCATATCCATTCACCAAAACAAATAATGGCTTATCGGACAAAACTTTTTCGCACAAATCGACCAGATACATAAAATCTTTTTCAATCCGCCACATTTCCCCAGTTGGTCCATGACCAAATGCCGGCGGATCCAAAATTATACCATCATACTTATGTTCGCGCTTAACTTCGCGCTCCACAAACTTTACCGCGTCATCCAAAATCCAGCGCACCGGGGCCTTCTCAAGCCCATTGAGCGTCGCGTTATCCCGTGCCCAGCCAATCGCGGTCTTGGAACCGTCGACATGGCACACTTCGGCCCCGGCCTGCGCACACACCAACGTCGCTCCGCCAGTGTAGCCAAATAGGTTTAATATGGATAAGGGATTCCTCAACTTCGCTCCGCTTCGCTCGGAATGACAATATGTGCGCAGCCATTCCCAGTTTGATGCTTGTTCCGGAAATACACCGGTATGTTTAAACGCAGTCGGACGAATTAAAAATTTAATTCCACCAATCTCAGCCTGCCACCTTTCCGGCAACTCCACTTTCGTTTGCCAACGCCCTTCTCTACCGTCGCGCACAAAAACAGCGTCCGCTTTTGCCCATTCCTTTTCATCAAGCTGTGGTTTCCATAATGACTGTGGGTCAGGTCGACGCAAAACATACTTGCCATAACGCTCCAACTTTTCACCTTCGCCACTATCTAGAAGCTCGTAATCTTTTTCCGATTTGGTTGTTAATATGGTACTCATAATATTAAAAATCTATTCTAAACTCTTTGCCATAATCCTTAAACCCAATTTTTTCGTACATCTTGTGAACTTCCGGGCGAGTATAGCGACTATTGGCAATTAATCTTGTGCAACCTTGGATTTTAGCTTCCTCAATTACTGCTTGTACCAAACTAGTACCCAACCCCTTACCCCGCGCCACCTCTTCCACAAACACATCTTCTAAGAGCCCATACGGTTCAGCATGTAAATCATTATAAATTAAAAACACCGACGCCCGCCCCAGCACCTTACCGCCTTCCTCGGCGGTAATTTTTATTGCCTGTGATTGTTTATTTTGTTTTTTATATTCCATATTACTTCAAAATACTATTTAAAATTTTCCCCAATTTCACATCACACAACCCACCCTCGTTGCGTTCGAATGGTTTGGCAATAATTTTGTGGTTGGATAAATTTTGCGGATCATAATCGTACTTCGCCCAATTCTTTAACCGATACTTCTTTTGCTGTGATTTGTTTAACTGCTGATTATTATACACCACCAAATCCACCGGGCGTGGTAAATACCTTTCTAATTGTTTTACAAAATCACTAAATCTTTGCGGGCCGGTTTCGCCCACAGTTTCATAACCATTGCCTGCTACATAAATCAGCTTGGCTCGCGACTTTTTTATCGCCTCCTTCACCCCCCGAGGCAACAGCGCGGCAATCACACTGCAGTACAGACTTCCCGGGCAAAGAATAATGTAATCAGCGCTTTCAATTACTTTTTTGGCGCCAGCATAAATCCGACCGGCTGGTTCTAGCCAAGCCTTTTGAATTTTCCATGCTCTATTATAACTCGGCCTATCAATGACGCCCTCGGTTTTTACAATTTTTCCATTAGATAATTGCACGCCCAAATCGGTTAGATCCAAAGTTACAGGATAGGCATGCCCAACCGCCTCCACCGCTTCTTCCAGAGCGCGGACGGCGCGCACATAGTCACCCTCAAATTGCGCAGCCAACATTAAAAATAAATTACCCAAGCTCGGCGCGCGGGCCGCTTTTAATTTTTTATTCACATTAACCAACGAGTCAAATCGATTTTTGTTAAAAATCGTCCGCAGTAAAGAATAATCATACTTGGACATAGCGAGCACCGCTCGCAAAATATCCCCGGGCGACGGCAAATGAAAATAGCGACGCATGGCGCCCGAAGAAAAACCGGAATCACTCATCGAGGTCACTGCCGACAAATCATAAGCGGGGTTATGCTTAAGGCCACCAATCACAATCGCACTGCCGTTACCCCCGCCGATTATCACAATTTTTTTCTTTTTCATATTGATAAGATATCCAATAATTTATATATTCTCTCGTCTTCCAATGATTGCGCTATCAAATCGGCCTGGCTAAAATCGCCCGGGCTCCAACGCTTATCGGGTATCGCCACACAATACATACCGGCACGCTTAGCCGCTACCACCCCATTTTCTGCATCTTCAAATACTATACACTTATTTGGCTCAATCCCCAAAAGCTTAGCGGCGTGTAAATATATGGCCGGATCTGGTTTACCAATATTATCAACATGGTCGGGTGAAACAATTTTGTCAAAACATTTATCCCAACCAAACCTATTAACCGCAAGTTGAATCTGGCGCATGGGAGCCCCGGAAGCAATGGCTAATTTGGTTCCACTCTTCTTGATATTACTAATCAGATTCTCCACTCCAGGCATTAAATTGGTATGGTGAGAATAAATCTTATCGGTAACTTGACGACGTGTTTCCAATAAATGCTCAATTTCGTGCGATAAAGAAAACTCTTTTTTAAGCCAACACATATTTTCTCTTTCACTTCTTCCGGAAAAATACTTAATCATATCATCGGTAAGCTCAATCCCATGAGTCTTAAGAAACTCAATATCCGCCTCAATCCAGTAAAGCATGCTATCAATCAAAATTCCATCCATGTCAAAAATTGCCGCTTTAAATTTATTCATATATTTTATTCCACCGTTACACTCTTGGCCAAATTACGCGGTCGATCCACATCGCGTCCCAAAGCCACCGCCGCATGATAAGCAAATAATTGCAACGGAATAGTATTTAAAAGCGGCTCTAAAAGTTCCATAGTGGGTGGAACGTAAATTACATCTTCGGCCAATTCTTTAGCTTGCTCGTCCCCGCTAGTGGCCACTAAAATTATTGGCGCTTTACGTGCTTTTACTTCTTCAATATTGCTGCGCATTTTATCATAAAGCTGATTATAGGTCATGATAGCCATAACTGGAAACTCTGGCGATAATAAAGCGATTGGTCCGTGCTTCATTTCTCCCCCAGGAAAGGCTTCGCTATGAATATAAGAAATTTCTTTCAATTTAAGCGAGCCTTCAAGCGCTACCGGAAAATTTATACCACGACCTAAAAATAAAAAATCATGATAATTTCTATACTTTTCTGCTAATGTTTTAATTTTATCATTCTGTTCTAAAATTAATTTCATTTTGGCGGGAATTTCGGTGAGAGCACCAATCAACCGTTGACCAGTTGCTAGAGTAACTCTTTTCAAGCGCCCGAATTGAAGCGCGTAAAGTAAAAGCACCGCCACCATATTAGTAAAAGCCTTAGTGGAAGCGACGGCTAATTCCGGTCCCGCATGAATATATGTCCCACCATCAGTTTCGCGAGCGATGGTAGAACCAATTACATTCACAATACCACGTACAAACGCCCCGCGTCGCTTGGCCTCACGAATCGCCGCTAGCGTATCAGCAGTTTCGCCAGATTGAGAAATGGCAAATACCAGAGTATTCTCATCAATAATCGGATCACGATAACGAAATTCCGATGCCACATCAACTTCGGTAGGAATTCCGGCCAATCTCTCAAACGCGTATTTTCCTACCATGGCCGCATATGAGGCAGTACCACAAGCGAGTAATATTATTCTTTTAACACTACGCATTTCATCATCGGTCATATTCAACCCACCCAAAAGGGCTGTGCCCTCATCCGCTTTTATGCGCCCACGAATCGCATCTTCATATACTGTAGGCTGATCAAAAATTTCTTTTAACATAAAATGAGGGTAGCCTTGTTTTTGTGCCTCTTCTTCATTCCAATCAATTTCGTTTACTGCCTTAGTGACAGTTTCGTCTTTAAGATTATAAATTTTAAAATTGTCTTTGCTAATTTCGGTAATTTCGCCATCATCTAAAAATACCACTTTTTTAGTGTAAGCAAGCATAGGCGAAGTATCAGAACCAATAAAATACTCACCTTCCCCAATGCCAACTACTAGCGGGCTGCCCAATCGAGCAGCTACTAAAACATCGGGATGATCGGCGTGCATAACTACTAACCCATAAGTGCCATGCACAAAAGATAAAGCCGACAGGACTGCTTGATGCAAATCGCCGGAATAATTTTTATCAATCAAATGCGCCAAAATCTCAGTATCGGTTTCGGAGGTAAACTTTACATCTTTTAAAAATTTCTGTTTTAACTCTCGATAATTTTCTATAATTCCATTATGAACAATGACCAATTTACCACTAGCACCAAAATGAGGGTGAGCATTATTTTCGGTTACCCCCCCATGCGTAGCCCAACGCGTATGAGCAATCCCAATAGTGCCACGTAATTCATTGCTCCCTAATTTTTCCACCAACGATTCAATCTTGCCCACCGACCGTATGCGTTTGATTTCTTTCCCCTCCAAAATCGCCACACCAGCACTATCATAACCGCGATATTCCAAACGCCGTAAACCCTGAATCAAAATGGGTAATGCTTGTTTATTGCCAATATATCCAACAATTCCGCACATATTAAATTATTTAAAAATATTAAATCTTTACGGCTTTGATAATGTCAGCCTCGGAAAGCCCATATTTATCTAGTAATAACTTACGACTACCGTGTTCAATAAATTTATCCAAAATACCCAATCTTGCTAAATTGACGTGACATCTTCGCTGATTATAATAATCCAATATTAAACTGCCATATCCACCAGCCAAAATATTCTCTTCTACAACTATTATTTTTTTATATTCACGCGCCACCATATCCAACATTCCTGTATCTAACGGCTTAATGAATCTGGCATCTATAATCGCGGGATAAATTTTATCTTCTTTTAACTTTTCTACCGCCCTCAAAACACTCACCACCATTGAACCAACAGTAATAATACAAACTTCTTGACCGCTCCTGACCAAAGCTGATTTCCCCCAAACCAACTTATCCTCACTAAGGTTACCTAATGCTATCTCGCCACGTGGATATCTAATGGCTGTGGGACTGTTATTTTTAAAAGCCTCTTTTAACATGGCTCGCAGACTATACTCATCCGCCGGCGACATAATAGTTAAATTAGGAATATGACTTAAATAAGAAATATCAAAAATCCCTTGATGGGTTTCGCCGTCTTCGCCTACTAACCCACAACGATCTAGGGCCAAAACCACCGGTAAATTAGGCATAGCCACATCGTGAATTATACAATCATAAGAACGCTGTAAAAAAGTAGAATAAATCGCCACGACTGGTCGCAAACCAGCCGCCGCGAGTCCGCCGGCAAAAGTTACCGCATGTTCTTCGGCAATACCGACATCAAAAAACCTGTCGGAAAATTTTTTCTGAAATTTATCTAAACCGGTTCCCGAAGGCATAGCCGCTGTAACCGCTACTATTTGGTCATCTTTTTCCGCCAACATCATTAATTCATCAGAAAATATCTTAGTATAAGTCGTCACTTGCTCCGATTGAGCCTGCCCGCTTTCTACCTCAAATGCTGGCGTGCTATGAAAAACGGTCGGATCATTTTCTGCGGGACTATAGCCTTTACCTTTCTTGGTAATTACATGAACTAATACCGGTTCTTTAAGTTTTTTAATACTTTCAAAAGTATTTATCAACTGTTTTAAATCATGTCCGTCAATCGGACCAATGTATTTGAATCCTAATTCTTCAAACATCATGCCATTAGATATCAATCCCTTCAAACTTTCTGTAATTACTTTAATCACCCTCATTACCGAAATGCCTAATTTAGGATTTTTAGAAGCAAACTGTTTTATTCTATTTTTTATCTTATTATAAACACCACCAGTAATTATTTTACTTAAATATTTTGATAATGCTCCCACATTACGAGAAATAGACATCTCATTATCGTTCAATATAATAATAAGATCTTTCTTGAGATGGCCGGCGTGATTGATTGCTTCTAGAGAAATACCGTTAGATAAACTGGCGTCGCCAGTAACCGCTATCACTTTGTGCTCTTGATTTTTGATATCACGCGCGACCGCTAAACCTAATGCCGCCGATATTGAAGTGCCGGAATGACCGGTATCAAAATTATCAAAAATACTTTCTGACCTTTTGGGAAAACCAGAAATACCGCCTAATTGACGTAGAGTATGAAAGATACTTTTTCTGCCAGTAATTATTTTGTGAATATAAGCCTGGTGACCGACATCCCAAATAATCTTATCTTTGGGAAAATTAAAAGCATAATGAAGGGCCAAGGTAATCTCGGTTACTCCCAAATTTGAGGCTAAATGACCGCCAGTTTTGGAAACTGTATTAATTACAAAATTGCGAATCTCACCAGCGAGTTGCTCTAGTTCCGATAAACTTAATTTTTTTAAATCATTAGGACTATCTACTTTGTCCAAAATCAATACCATATTTGAATCTCATTATCAAAAATACTTTTTAATAGCTGCGTTGGCTTGATCTAACTCTTCCAATGTATTGATGCCAAACCATTCTTGAGAATTTTTCATTTTTACCACTTGATATTTTTCGTGATGGTCGCGAGCTATCGCCAGAGCCGTTGGCAATCCAAACTCTTTCAACTTGCGCAAAAGTGGCATGCTGGGAAATATTTCTTCAAACCAAGCTCGCTTAAACATAAAAGTGCCGGTAGAGATTTCAGTTATCTTTTTCTGCTCTTCGGTAAGATATTCTTTTTCAATAATTTCTACCTGCCCATCGCCGTGACGCACAATCTTGCCGGTATTACTGCCTACATCTGTGGTAAACAATGATAATATTACCTTATTTTTTAAATGTTCATCAATAAAATTTATTAATGTTTCCGGTCGATAAAAAGCGCTATCATCACCATTTACAACCAAAACCTGATTGATATTCGCCGGCAAAGATTTCATACCAATATAAGCCGCGTGCGCCGTTCCTTTTTGATCTGCTTGCGTCGCATAGCTCACACTATCACCAAAATACTTTATCACTTTATCTTTTTTAAAACCAACCACCAAACAAATCTGTTCTTTCTTAAAACCAATTTTTTTAAGAGTGGCGACAATATAACTTACTATCGGTCGATTGCCAATTTGAAGCATTACTTTTGGTTCATTCTCGCAATTCAAACGCGTACCTCTGCCGGCCGCGAGAATTACTACACCAACATTATTTAATTTTTGTGGCAACATACTATGAATTATTCCAAAGTTCTTCAAAAATTTGTTTTTGAGTCTGATAAACACCTTCGTTATCAATAACCACTCCTACTAATTCCTGCTTGGCGTCCAAAGAAATAAACGCCACTCGACCGGAATAAATAAGCGTGTAAGTGGGAGTAACATTTTTAATTTTTAACCATTTACGCTCATCTAAACCACGCAGTTCGCCACCCTCACCAATTGCCATAACTTTAACTTTGACTCCCTTAGCTATGCGCGCGTCAGAAAATGACTCAAATCCAGTATACAAATACTCACGAATACGCGCGTCAGAATATACTCGATATTCCTTTTCAATACTTTCGTCACATCTTTCTAAAACATCTTCCAAAATTTTATGCACATCATCCTTTTCAAAATAACGTGCCACTGGTCTTTCACCGCCTTTATCATATAACGATTTAAGCTCAGGTAAAATAGCCGAAATTTTTTTATCGGCATCCTTCAAAACTTCGGCTCGACGAGTTACTAACTCATGTAACTTTTCCGGATCCTCGGCTACAAAAAACTGTTTAGTATCCTTCTCATAGAGATTAACCAGGCCCTGTTCGCGTAACCACCTCAAAGATTCATAAATTGACCCCCTATTCATTTCGGTCCTTTTTGCTAAATTACGCACCGAAGAGGGGCCTAAAACTAACAAGCCCAAATAAGCTTGGGCGTCTTTGTCAGAAAAACCTAATTTTTTGAGTATCTCTATATGCATATATATTAATGTTTACAGTCTATCACAACCAAAAAAGCTGTCAAATTTTCTCTGACAGACCCTGTGGATAACTACTAGACAAACACAAAATTTTCTGTTAATATAGCTAAAACCGTTATAAAATTAGCCTTAATAAATTTTATGAATATCTTAGTTTTTACCGGTGGAGGCCTATCTCCCGCCCTCAACCCCACTATTTACGGGGTCGCCCAAGCCGCCAAAAAACACGGATTTAACATCTGGGGCGGATTGTATGGCTGGAAGTCGGTATTACCGGGCGGGAAAATTATAAATCTATCCAAACTAAATTTATTACCCCTCAAATCTCGGGGCGGAACCATTTTGAGATCTTCGCGCACCAATCCTTTGGCCGACCCAAATAACGTAAACAAAATAAAAAAATTTATCAAAAAAAATAAAATTGACGGAATCGTCGCTATTGGCGGTGATGATACTTTGGGCGCGGCTCAAAAATTAGCCGAACTAGGTTTACCAATAGTGGGGGTACCAAAAACAATAGACAACGACTTGTTTGGTACGTACTTTACTTTGGGATACCCATCGGCCGCTCACTATTTGATCGACTTCGTCAAACAAATAAAAGAAGATGCCGCTTATGCCCTTTCACGTATCTTTGTAATTGAAGCTCTGGGTATGAAGGCCGGGTGGCTAGCGTGCGCCAGTATCTATGGCGGAGCCGATGTTATTATTACCCCCGAAAAACCAGTGGATTTGGATTTGGTAATTAAATTGACCAAGGAACGCTACAAACGTAATGGCAATTTTGCTGTAGTGGTAGTGGCGCAAGAAGCAGATTTTAAAGGTAAACTGACCACCACCACCGATCATCAGATAGGCGAACAGTACGGCCGTAAACGAAACCATTTTATCTGTTTAGCCTTGCGCGATGAAATTAAAAAACAATTAGGAGTGGACGTTAAAGCGCTCTATCCGGGTAATTATTTAGAATCTGATAAACCTACCGCGATCGACAATAAATTCGCTATCGCACTGGGAGAAAAGGCTGTTAACTTAATAATTCAAAAACAATTTGGACTAATGCCAAATATTGTTTATAAAAATAATAAACTAATTACTGGAGTAATTGATTTAAAAGAAGCGACTGCGGGCGGAAAATTCCGTACCCTGCCGGAAGAATTTTTTAATCAAAAACAGCTTCTTCCCTCTAAACAATTTTTAAATTATCTCAAACCTATTTTGGGCGATCGTCCTCCCGAAGATAACTACGCCAAATTGGTAAAAAAAATAACGACCCACGCATAAACGCGGGCCGTTGTTTAAGGTTATAAAGATCAAATTCATTCTCCAAGCTCCTTACGAAACTCGGCAATTTTATCCTGGCAATCAGAGACTGACGGGATGCCGTCCCACGGGCCGATCTTGGCAAGCTTGCAAGAGCTGACCCACGACGCCATCCTTAAACAAAGACGTGAAGACAACACTACATCATCCTCGTGATAAAACCACATATAGTAGATTAGGGTTGAAAAAAACACATCGCCAACCCCGCAAGTGTCCACTATCTGCTTACAAGGATAAGCAGGAACAATTATTGGTTCCCCACCTTTCTTCAAGAAAAATGCACCATTTCCACCACAAGTTACCACCACCTTCTCTGATCCTAGAATTTCGGCCACTTCTTTGATGCCATTTGCTGTGGCCTCAAATGGTCTACCTAATAATAAGGCTGCCTCAGCCTCATTGATCTGAGTAAGATTTGAACAAGACGACATCTCAACCAAAAACGATCTTAGTTCCAAATCTTTCATCAAATCCCGATGCGGAATGAAAGCTTTTTTCTTGGTTTTGTTAGAGCTTATCATTGCCTTTGCTAAACCAATATCGCTTGGCTTAACCCCGGTCAACACCAACACCTCTGGATACCAACCACTAACTTCCATCGCGACCTCTTCTGTAAGGTCATAATCTCTTTTAGCACAGAACAACGTCGACCCTCCGCCATCTGGATCCCTAACTGTCAACGTCAAAGATGTGCCGTGACCAAGAAAAAGAAACATCCCTAAGCCGATACTTCTTAATGCCGGTATTAAAGACGACGCTCCTCTACCGGAACCAATTGGACCAACCAGGCCAATACTTCTTAAACCTAGCTGATGAAGCACAAATGCCACATTTACACTACTCCCAGCGGCGAATTCTTTCGCCCCATTCTGAGGTATCAAGAAACTATAACCATCCTTCATGGCTATCTCGTAAGCACCGGCATTTACTGGCGAGCCGGGAATTATGTTGATGCTCTTCACTGTATTTTTACCTCCAAACATACAGTGCCCTTTTGCCTCTTCGCTTAATCTCATTTCTAGTGAGATTTCTAAGTTAACCGACGGAGCAGCTAATACTGATGACTCGCCAACCCCATGAGTCTTCTCAATAATAATATCTGCCATTTGATTCTCCCTACCAAAAAGGTTTCGCACCCTTGTTTATATAAAAAGAACTTCCCCTCTTACCATATACTTAAACATGCTTAGCGAAAAATGTCAATATGAAAAATCACCCCAATTTTAGGGTGATTTTTTACTCAAATAAACTAAATCTTCACTCTCAAAACCAACACATTATTGCGCAAATCCTTATTACGAAGACAAAACAATGTCGCTGATTTCCTTAAAACGCGGTACAACAACATTTTGTAAAAATTCTTTTTTATCGGCATCGCTTGAACAATCCTTAATTTCCTGCCAAATTCCCCGACCCACGGTAAAGCCACTGGCGCCATTGGTCATGGCCACTTTAAGTCCATCGCGAAATTTATCAAAAGTAATTCCTTGCGACAATATTACCCAAGGAATTCCATCTACCAACCGCGTAATTTCGGCGCAATTTTCGGCAGTACCCGGATACTCTAATTTGTAAACATCCGGACGCAGTCCATCGGCCATAAACATCCTTACCGAATCCACTACCATCTTTTGGCGCTCTAATTCATCATGCTGACCATAAACTACAATCTCTAGTAAAAACGGCAACCCCACTCGTTTACAATCATCCAGCACATGGTGAGCAGTCTTTAATTGTTTGCCGGCGCTTTTGACGCTGGGATTAAAAAATAATAATATCTTTACGCTACTTGCCCCCAAAGCCTTAAGTTGTTCTACCGAATATTCCAAAGTAGTTATCCGCTCGTCGCTCTCCTGCTCGTAACCCGAGGCCTCGATGCAAAGCATATAAGTATCACTCGGCGTAAAAAGTTTGAGTCCCCATTTGGGGTCTACCAAAATTCCACTATAATAGGGCGAGAGAGCATCTTTAATAAAACCTTTCACTTTTATAATCTCTTCATCTGACACCTGGCCGGGCGCGGAGGCATTAACAATTTTTTTAAAACTGCCACGATGATCAAGCGCTAGCATTAAAAACTTTCCCTGGGTTTTGAAATTGTCAATACTCATATACTATTTTTGCCTTTCCAATCTTTATTAAATTGGTTTAAAAAAATTTCAGTAAATTTTATTCTCTCAGCAGCAATACTCTTGGCTGTATTGGTATTTAAAATCTTGGGTAAATTCAAAACCTTCTCATAAAAATAATTTATACTGGTTCCCTCTTGCTTACGATGGAGATAATCTTCTCTGGATAATTTGGGCCGGGGTTTTTTGTTGGGATCATGCAAAATACGACTAATATGACCACCGGTAGAAAAGATTCTGGTTATACCAATCGCGCCCATTGCATCCAAAAAATCCGCATCCTGGACAATTTTGGCTTCTAAAGTTGACGGCGCTTTGGTATCGTGACCACAATACTGGATCTCAACAATTGATTTGATCATATCATCTTGAATCTTTTTTTCAATATCCAAAATATCCATCATTCCTCTTAACATTAATGAACCTTTAATATTATCAAATTCGTAATTACGTGTATCACCCAAATCGTGCAGTAAAGCCAATAATTCTATTTTTTCTAAATCTCCACCCTCTTTAACCTGTAAAGTCTTGGCCATATTCCGCACTCGTTCAATATGATACCAATCATGACCGGTGGGTTCGCCATAGGTCTTAACTTTAATATAATTAGCCGCTTTTTTGATTAATTCCAAAGACATATTTATTACTTTATGTTATTATTTTACCATTTTTTAGCCAAAACTGTCAAAATAAAACCAGCGCCCTTAAAAGCGCTGATTATATTTGTTTAACTTATTTTTTGAACCTTTCCGACTGGGACATGCGCCTTAACTCTCCTAATTCTTCAATCTCTTTTTTAGTCAGGATCGCCTCTTCAATAAATGGATAATCAGGGTCGCCAATCTTTTCATAACCATGTTGTGCCGCCGATAATCTTTCGACTAATTCGTAATATCTCTGTTGTTGTCCGGGAGACAAACGCTCCCACTTTTCTGACTTCAACCTCTCAAATCGTATTACAAAATCAGCTTGAAATTTTTGTTCTTGTCCACGACTTTCGCCTTCGGACATATAATTATTTTTTAAAAATAGACATTTTTATAATATCACCTCCAAACACTTTCGACAAATTAGTTATCCACACTTATTATTTGAATAACAAAAAAGACCATTGTCCTGGCGGCGGCCTACTTTTGCCTTACGGCTATCATCGGCGCAGGAGAGCTTAACTACTGTGTTCGGGATGGGAACAGGTGTGACCTCTCCGCTTGTGCCACCAAGGCACTGGTCTTTTTTAATATCTAAAAAGTCAAAACAACTATATTCTCAAGCACATCTTAGTGCTCTCGTCGTGCGCTCGACCGATTAGTACTCCTTTGCTCAACCCATTACTGGGCTTACACATAGAGCCTATCAACCTCGTGATCTACAAGGGGTCTTGACGAATGTTAATCTTAAAGACGGCTTCACGCTTATATGCTTTCAGCGTTTATCCGTGCTAGACATAGCTATCCGGCGGTGCCCCTGATGGGACAACCGGCACACTAGAGGTCTATTAACTCCGGTCCTCTCGTACTAGGAGTTAGCCTTCTCAACATTCAACGCCCGCAACAGATAGGAGACCGACAATATTGTTACATCC
>Ga0172381_10001916_pt1 | contig 23758 bp, 27 predicted proteins | sample Leawel6488metaG_FD_119754 | JGI IMG/M metagenome (GOLD analysis project Ga0172381, IMG submission 119754) | Leachate microbial communities from a municipal landfill in Southern Ontario, Canada - Leachate well 64-88 metaG | ecosystem: Engineered > Solid waste > Landfill > Unclassified | place...
CTTATTTTATTCTCTTATAAAAAGGGTCAAGGTGTTGATAATTTATTCTTTATAAGTTAGCACAATTTCTCCTTCCATAAAATCTAACCTTTTATGGTTATTTGTTGGAATTTCTTCTTTTCCTAATGGATTTTTTTCGCACCAATCATATAATTCTTTAATAATTGTGTGGAGACTTCCTGAAATATAAGTCTCTAATCCTAATGTATTGTAAATCTCTTGACGAAGAATATCTTTAAGAGATTTTTCTTGTTTTTCCTGTAATCCAAGTGCTTCAATTATCGTAAGAACTCGTCCTACTAAATAATCAGGTTTGCTACTTGAAATTACATAAGCTGAACCATAACCAATATTTCTTTCATCTGAACTTTTAAATATTTTTTCCATAATTTTTGTTTGACTTAACTTGACCCTTTTTGTAAAAGAACAATAATATATTATACAGCTAAATATTGATTTATAACAGAGGTAAAAGTGGATAGCCCATTGTCTCCCCCATTGACTAATTTTCTAACCTTAGTCCAATTTTTAGCTTCGCAATATGTTGGTATTCCTTTATTTTTGAAATATAGGGCTAAAATTCTAGCAGAAATAAGCGAATTTAAAGCTAACTCGGGATTATTGATTAAGTCTATTCCTAAAGCCTCGCCATAAGCCTTATAGTTTGCTCTACCAGTGATTTGTATATATCCTCGCCCTTTGTATCGTTTTCCGTCTCCAACCTCTGAATTGCCTAAACCTGCCCTTCCTTCGTATGCTTCACCACTAGCAATCTCTTCAATAGGTAAAAACGCTCTACCAACTTCTACTCTACAAGTAGCTAAAGCACCAATAAGAGTGAGTTTTGAATTTATACCATAATAGTTTAAAGCCGAAGAAATATTATCATAACAAGAACTAGCTCCACTTTCGTAAGAAGTTCCTTTATAAAAAGACATAAATTTTTCTTTACTAAATGTATCCATAAAATCTTCTAAACATTTCTCTGGTGTTCCCAATAAGAAATATTTATGTGTGTTATCTGTTAAGCCTTTAATGTGATAAATTCTATGTAATAATTCGTGAATAATTATCCAAGTTAATTTATCGCCTTTTAATTTTATACCATTAAATTTATAAGTTCCAGTTTTAAATGCTTCAATGGCGATTTCTTCTATTCCATAATCAGGCACACAAGTTCCAAAGCCTTCTACTATTTTTGAAAGCCAAGATTGTTTTTTTATTAAAAGGACTACTATATCAAAACCTCTTGTTTTTGCGGGGATAGAAATATTCTGATCATACCAAGTTTCGTCTACTGCTTTGTAATATTTTGTAATTCCGTCTTCGGAAGTATAAGAATATTCGCCATTTACTATATCAAGTTTAGTTTCTTCGGTGGTAAATTCTAAATCTACACTGGAAAACCATTTGACTATATTTTTTAATCGTTTTTCAATAGACCAAGTAAATTTATTTTTTAGGATAAGGATTTTTGGATTAGACATATGCTTTTTTATAATATATTTTTTTAGGTGTTTCTTTTCTTTTAGTAATATTTTTTGATACTCTATCTTTTTCAATTTCTTCAAAATTCATTGATATAACTGACATTTATTTTTTTAGGTGTTACAGTGTTTTCCTGTAATATTTTTTCTAAATAATTTTTTAATTCTTGAAATTTATTCATAAAATTATTATATCACAATAATTACTATTTAAATATATCTGATAATGCTTTTTTATCCTGTGTTTTTGGTGTTGTTCCTTTTAATACTTTGTCTAATTTTTTTTGTTGATTTTCACTTAAAAAATTATAAAGTTCTTTTTTTGTTTCCGTATCAAATGTTTTATAAAGCTCTGCTTTTCTATCATAATCACCATTCTGTAAAAATTCAACTTCTGGCACAAACCATCTTCTATCTTCTTTGCTTTCACCTATGTTTCTAATGTAATCTTGTGAAGCTAATGGACCATATTTACCTCTCAAAAAAGCTCTAATATATTCAATAGTGTCTTGCACTGGTGCCATCATTTTACCATTATTATCAGTAATTCCACCTTCTTCTAGTATATCAAATCCTTCTTTAATACGCCTAATTTGTTTTGGCAATCCTGCCGTTTCTGCAATAGTCCAACCAATTTTTTCACCCTTGCCCTCACTTATGTAATTTATTATATTATTTATGTTTCCAATAACTGGAGATATATTCATATCCGAACCAGTATCTATTGCATAAGCTATTTGACCAGCTAAAGGAATATTCCCTGTTGCAGAGATTAAGACATCTTTAGCCATTTCTTTTGTGTCACTCCATTGTGGAGTTAAGTTTTCTATTACTTGTTCCATATAGGCAATACCAACCACAGAAGCTAAAACCTCAGCAACTGCTTTAATGTTTCCTATGAAACCTTTTGCTTTTAACATATGTCTAAAAAATCCATTTGCCTGTGATGTCAAAGGATATGTAAACATTAAAATAAAATTACCTAATTCTTCTCTATATGCTTCTGGCCTTTGTCCTTTGAAGAAACCACCAAACCACATATCAATTTTATCTTGTGCATTTTTTTCAATAACTTTTCTTATTTCTGGTGTTATCTCTGCTCCACCTTTCAAAAATTTATTATATTCTTTATCAAGTAATCCATTTATAGCTAATTGTGCATTTTTTTTATCAAATTGTGAAATACCACCAGTAAAAATTCTTCCAATTTTACCTTGTAAATCAGAAATAGCAATATCTCCAGTTCTTTTTGAAATAGAAGGTAATTTTGAAACATCTATGCCAAATGCTTTTGCATATTCACTTTTAAATTTAGGTAATGATTTTTCAATTATTGTTATTGGTATTTGAGTTAATGCTTGCTTTAAAATAGTGGCATAATTTAATCCAAGTGAACCCATTGCTGTTCCTTTTCTTAATAATTTAGATAAATCATTAAATGATTTTCCTGCTAATGTATTTGATATTTTTGGTGTTGTAATATCTTGTAACCATTTATTTATAATAGTATAGTCTTGTTCTTTTATTGAGTTTCTAAACTCATCACTATTTATTAAATATTTAAGATGGTTTGTAGTATCTCCTGTCGAAATAAATTGTGTTATTCCTTCTAACCACCGGCTAGCAACCTTTCTATAATCTGTTTCATAAATATTCTCTGGTGCTTTTTTTACTCTTTCTTTTAGAGAGAAAAAGGCTGGGTGCTTTCTGAATAGCCAGTCTTGTGAACCTCCTTGGTCTATGAGTTTAATATCATCTCTTGTCATTATAGGGGCATAATTTTCTACAACACCAGGATTTTTACCCATTCTTTTTGCTACTTCGTAAAATGGGGTTGTTGTTTCACTTATTATATCATCAAATACTTTAACGAATTTTTGAGCATTTTCAGATAAATCAGTAATGGGAATTTCTTTTGCTCTTCCTTGTCTACCTAAATAATACTTAGATACACCTTTTGCTTCATTTTCAGAAAGTTTAAAATTATTAGCAGTGAAATAACCACCCTCTTTGTATAAATCAGCATCTTTAAATTTTTGTAAAAGTCTATTTTTAATTATTTCTCCATCTCTTTGGGCTTGTATAATCTGGTCATAAATAGGAGAAAGCCCTTTTCTTTCAAAATAAGCATACGGTAATTCTACTGATTTTAATAAATTCATAGGAATTTCTGCACCACTAACTAACATTGATTTCTTTTCCCATTTTTGTTTTGGAACTTCATCTGTGTAGTTTTTTACTATATTGTCTAATTCTTTTTTTGTTATAGTTGTTGAAAGAGAACCATCACTATTTCTTTTTACTTTTATTGTATCTGTAAGTTTTGTTCCATCTTCTAAAACTATATTTGATATATCTTCATCAGATAAGTTTTTAGATTTTAATTGTGCTATTGTGTTGTTTGTATTACCTTTAAATTTATTCAAATTACTAATTGCTTCTTCTCTTGTTTTTTGTTCTTTGAGTTCTAATTTATCAGCTTTTTCTTTCGCAATTTGTGCGTTTTTAATTTCTTTTTGAGTAGCCTTTAATTCAGTTTTTAATCCTTTAATAGTTGGTTGTATAGTTTTTGAAGTTCCCATTGAAAAAGTATCTCCTTGAATAATAGCAGGCAATAAAGACGGTTTTACTTCTTCTTGCTTTGGATATATTATTTTATCTTCTTGCATAAGCGTTTTTCCTTGTTCAGTTAAAACTTTTTGTGGTGTTGTTTCTTGTGAAGCACCTTGTGCTTTATTCCATATATCTGTTAGTGATTTGTAGTCAGTTGCATCTCCTATTGTTTTTAATGATTTAGCGTCAAAAACAAATGTATATGGTGTTCCATTTTCTAGTCCTTTAATTCCAACATAACCTTTACTTTTTGCACTATCAATCATTTCTTTGGTTAAATCTGAAGGAGCTTTTTGTGTATTTAATATTTTACCATCAACTTTTGTGGCAATAACTTTACTATCTGAAAAATTCTTTGCAAAAGTTTGTGCATTATTTAATCCATCTCTACCATAAATCATATTATCTCCTCTATAAAGAAACACGCCATCGCCTATCTCGCTTGAAACTTTATTTGTTAATTCTCCCTTAGATGTCTTATACCCATTTTTAAATATATTTGTTGCATTTTCTGAAGTAGTAGCGTGAAAATATGTATTTTTTGCCAACTCCTCTGCACTCTTATATTTTCTCGCCTCTACCTCTAGGGGTTCCATATCTTTGGGGATAGATTTTGTTTTAGGGAGCTGATTTTCAGAGATTAGTTTTTTTATTTCAGCACTGTCTAAAGCATTTAGATTTTCTCTAGCCGCTTTTATGGCAAAGTTTTTATTCTCATACCCTCCTACCGTAATATTGCGACCAGTAGTTACTTCGCTTACCGCCCAATTTCCATTTTCGTCTTTGTGTATAAATGTTTCAACATCATCAAGTATCTTAATTTGCTCACCTTCTACTTTCTCGACTACTCCACCATTATGTATTACTGAATATTCGCTCAATGTTTCTTTTTTAATTATCTCTCCAAGTGGAGTTCTTTGTTTTACTGGTGTATAAGTAGATAAAACATTTTTTGCTTCGTCTATGTTTTTTGTAGTAACAAAATTTTCTGCTAATGATTTTGAGTTTAAATCATCTAATCCAACTTTTTTAAGTATTTTTTCTATAATATTGACATCAGTTTCTTTTGCCATTTTTTTAAAAAATGCTTCTGGTATAATATCTAAATTTTTAATTGGAACTTTTTTACCACCGCCAAAAAGAGTTAAATCCATAGCAATAGAACCTAAAACAAGTGGTAACGCTGTATATTTAGCACCTTTTTCGCCTATATATGGTTTTAATTTTTCTTTTGTTGTTTCTACTGTTCCAGCAATATCTTTTAATGGTTCTTCTCCGTAAATAATTTTTTGTATTTTTTTACCTTCTTTTGTTTTTGCCACAAGTTCTTTTTTACCAATTAAAGTTAATCCAGTTTGTCCAAAACTTCTGGCTGTTGTTTGTGCTATATCTTTAGAAACTTTTAGATATGGATTATCTTTAGGAGCTGTCCAGCCTAAAAGTCCCTTAATTGTATTTAAAGCAATACCAGTTTTTGTTGCTTCAAATGGCAATCTTTCATTTACTGGTTTATATATTTTATTTTTTCTTTGTGATACGGGAGTATACATAATTATTCATTTAAATAATCAATAATTTCATCAATAGTATAGCCATTATCTAAAGCTGTTTTGATTTGAGTTAATTGGTCTTGGCTTGCTTGTTCAAAGAAAGCATTTATATCTTTTGCTTTTCCTCTCCACCATTTAGAAACATCAGCCCAATCTGCTAATTTTTTAAGTTCTTTTTCGGTTAGATTTTCTCTTAAATATGTTTCGTTATCAATATTTTCTTCTTCTGTAATACCATAAATTTCTTGTAAAACAGATTTAACCTTTGTATCAGTTATACCTTTTAATGCTTCATTTAAACCATAATTAGCAATATCACTTTGTATTTGATTTATTTCATTTAAACTTAATCCAGTTCCTAATAATTTAGTTTTATTAGTAGGTGTTAAAATATTTGTTGAAGTTTTTGTATCACTTGTTTTTGTCTTTTCTATTGGTTCTTTAAAATACATAGTCTTTCCACCAGCATTTATAGCAACAAGATTTGTCGTGTCAGTAGGAAATGGGACATAAGTATATCCATCTTTTACTAATTCATTTTTTTTATAATTTATTGATTGAATTTTAGATTGATTTGCCATCTTCGCATTGATTTCTTCAATACTATCAGTCAATTTTACTCCTGCATCAGCGATAAATTGAGCTTGTTCAGGGTTTGTCATCAATCCCTTTATATATTCGGTTGTTTTTTCTACATTGGCAAGGTCAGTTTCAATTAGTTTTACTTGTTTTTCTGCAATGTCCTTACTTTCTTGATCTAAATTAAGGATTTTACTATTGTTTAATTCAAGTAAAGTATTATAATAATTAGTTTTATCATTCCAGTCGGCTGAAACTGTATCTTTAGCTTGGTTTATGATGTTATGAGCTTGGGTTATATTACCGTCAAGAGCAGAGACTACAGATTCAAGAACACCTGCACGAGCTGAAATATCACTCAATGTATTTTTAGTTCTTTCATTTAATACATTTTGTCTAAGTGGTAAGTTTTTTTCTTTGCCTAAAAGAGTATTGCTTTGAGTGAGTAGGTTTTCTAGTTCGCTGGTTATTTTTCTTCTTTTCATAAAGTCAGCTTCAACAGTTCCACTTGCTCCCTCTGCTGTTCGTAATTGGGTTTGGAGTATTCGTTGTTCTTGGTCGTAAGTATCTCTATTTTCAGGATTAAGATTTGAGGTAATTTTATCTTGCTGTTTTTGCAGTTTGTCTATTTGTTCTTGTGTATTTTTTTGTTGTGTTTTATAAGTATCTTCAATATTTTTACGGATATTAGTTGCATTTACAGATAAAGATGTATTTGCATTATCATAAACAGTTGGGGCTTCTGGTGTTGGGATATTTACTTTTGGAGTAGGTTTTATATCAGTAATTGGTGTTGGAGTTGTAATTTTAGTAGGAGTTACTGCTGGAGTAGTTACTGGAGTAGATACTTCTGCTGTTGGAATATTTAAATTTTTACCAGAAACAATTAAATTAGGATTAGTAATATTATTAGCAGATTGTAATGCTTGAACAGTCGTGCCATATTGTTTTGCTATTCCACTTAATGTATCTCCGTATTTAATTTTGTAAGTTTGTGCCATATTGTTTTTATTATAACATTATTTTTATAAATTACTATGATGAATTAGTTATTTTAATAAATCCTCCATCATTCCATAGTTTATTACCTATCCCGGGATCAGAAGTTGGAAGTCCATAGATTTGTATTCCATCTTTATCCAATACAAAAGCAAGAATTGAACCATCATCATCGTAATATGAAAGTTGAACACCACCATTTTCTCCTTCTCCTGTTACTTCAGCTCTAGCACCATAACTAGTACCTAAAGCAGACAAATTATGTCCTTCATATAAAGCAATTTTAGAATACTTATAAACATTTTTATCTCCATCTCTAGTCAATCTAAATGCCACATTTCCATTAGCTGGGCTACTTTCATCTGACCTTGAATTAGCGGATATATCAATATAATTTGTATTAAAATTTTCTCCAGTACCCTTTTTGCCAATAGTTATAAAATTAAAATTATTTTTAATAGTTTCTTTTTGAAATATTTCAAAAACACTTTGAGATTCTACAAAATCACTCGTTGCACCACTAGTTTCTTTTAATCCTGGTCTATCATTTAAAGTAGTTCCTGTATTGAATACAAGTTTATTTACTTTTCGCATTATACGAGCAAAATCATCAAAAGCACCTCCTTTTCTTCGGTGTGTTAAATCTTCCGTATCATTTTGTGTTTCTTTTCTTATCATAATATTCCAATATTTTCAATTTCTGGGGCGTTATTAACGCTAGAAACTAAACTTATTTTTGCTTGTAAATTTACTATTTTAGGTATTTTACTTTTTGTTTTAATACTCATTCTATCTGTATCAATTACCAAATCTGCTGGAGTATAAGCAGAGTCATATTTAGTCTTGATTCCAATAGAAACACTTGTGCCTGTTGGTAAAGTAATATAATCAACACACAAACCATCTTCAGTAGTTTCGTGGCTTCTTTCTTGTAAAGAAGTTAACATTACTGTTTCTAAATAAGCTGGAGTATATTTGTTGCTTTGGTCTATTTTAGCAATTCCGACATCTGTAGCTGTTTTATATGAAACTTGCATATCTGCACCATTGATATTTATACATCCAATTTCTATCCCTATAAATTCGCCTGTTGGTAAAGGATAATCAAGCGATAAGGACTTAGGATATTTTGAATCATAACCTCCATAACCATATATTCCTTGTAGTGTTGGATTACCTATTAAATTAGAAATTCCGAATACTGGAGTACCATTTAAATATCCTACTGCGTTTGGATTGATAGTTAATGTTTTTATTAAATCAGAATTTATATAGAATATCATACTATATGTTAATTTTGGATTACCAATATTCCACGTTACTGCATTTGATGAATATGATACATCTCCTATATATGTTCCAAGTTCCTTACATCCAATTTTTAATATATTAGTAGTTGGTGTAAAATTAGATGAATTATATAATACTATACAATAATTTTTTTCAATTAATGATATTTTATTAACTCCACTAAACGTAAAGCTTGTTAGAGTTGGAGTTGATGTTAATGTAGATATATCTAAATTATCAGAAGTTGCTAATACAGCACCAGTTGGAACTCCATTTGTTCCTATTGTACCAGCCATATCATATATTTTTGCTGTTATATTTCCAGTTAATGCACCAGTTATAGATAAATAAAATTCTATACTATCTAATATTCCAGGATTTTTTACTGTAAATGATTGACTCCAATATTCACTTCTTGATGTAGATATATCATAATCATAATTTGTTTCTAAATAACTATCTATTAAATCATTATTCCAATTACCAGAAATACGTTTTTGGAGTTGTAATTTTTCTCCGTTATAGAAGTAAAGATGACCATAATCTCCAGCTGAAACATAAGTGTAATCATCATCTAAAATAAAGGCATTTATTCCTGTTTCAATAACATCATCATCAGAAATCCAAGAGTCCGAGAAAGTATCCCATCTTAAAACTCTAGCCCTGTTTATTATTTGTGTTCCAATCAGAATATCCGTATCATAAGGCGATAATACTTGTATTCTTTCAGGTGTTCTAACATTAAGGGCGGTTTCTTGTATAAAATCGCCATCATTAGTAACCTTAGAAATAACCGTTTTATCTCCAATATATAATTCAAGATTTTGCTTTACCATTGGATGATAAGTATCATCTCCATTTCTAAATACTCCAACAGTTTCAATATTAGTAGCCCAAACACTTATTTTGTCCACTGGCACAGCAAACAACACATCTTCATTGGCGTAATAGATTTTTTCTTTTTGTTCTTCGGGCTCATAACTTGTGTCTTCATCTCCAATAACTTCGGATTGCTGGTAAGAGAACAGTGAAGCACCAAGAATTTTAGCTGTCCCAATACTAAATTTTCGTGTAGAAACTGAAATTGTGTATCTTTCAGTATCTTCGGCAATATTGTTCTGTAAAACAGTATCTTGTATATCTCCAAAATAATGAGTATTTATTTTACTTAAAAATGCACCAATTCTTAATTCTCCATTAGTTGCACCTAGTAATTCAAGATAATCCTGCCATCCATAATCATAAGTAGCTGAATATGATGTTGTTTGATGAACATTTGCAAAAACAAGAACTATCGCGTAGACGGATGTTATATTAGTTGAAAAATCTATAACAATATCATTATCACCTGTTGCTGGATTTTTATAATTATAAAAAGCAGAACTACATTTAAAACCATAAGTATTTGTCCTATTAACTATTTGAGTCATAGCTGAACCCTCTACTGTTGCTCCAACTGGTGGATTTGCTGTTGAACCTCCTCTACCTGTAATTACCACAATATCTAAATTGCTATATCCCTCTGGGATTTTAATCGTAGTGTTTAAGTATTGAGAAGCCATTGATGTTTGAGAAATTACTTTACTGGCTATTAGTGTAATATTTTCCGTGCCTGATGGTTTTAAGATGATTCCATTAGCATAGGTTTCATTCATTGTGATAGAGGATATATAATTTTTATTATCAGTATCACCTGAATAAATAGCGAGTATTCTAGTAGAACTCCTTAAAATAGATATATCTTGTGTATCTAAAGAACTATAATCATAAGAGTCTAACTCTCTAAAAATATAAGAACTATTTATTTCAAAAGTTTTAGTAAATCCTGTTGTTGAAGTTGAAGAAACAAGCACAACGTGAGTTTCGTCATTTAATAATAGGGCTGGATAATAATTGGTGCATTTAATATCTAGTGCCGATGTTTCGGTTATTTGATATGAGCCATCTATTGTAAATATTTTTATATATCCTCTTGTAATAACCATTCCTGACCAAATATAATGAGTGGCATCTAATTTAATTAAACTTTGTTCAAAATTTCCACTTGCATAATTGGTTAATGAATCAATTTCTGTAATTGCATAAGCCCCGTCTATAGAAAATGTTTTAATAATTCCAGCACTACCATTTGAGTATGCCAACATAAAATGAGTGCTATCAATTAAAACAAGTTTATTCTCTAATACTGCACTAGTATTATGATGCAATAAATAACTTGTTTGAGTAATTGCATAAGCCCCGTCAATAGTAAATATTTTAATATATCCATAATTAGAAGCACCTCCTGCGTATGCTAGGGCGTAATGAGTGGCATCTATTTGAATAAGTGAACTATAACTATCTCCTGTCACTGTTGCATCGTGTTCAAGACTAGCTATTTCAGCAATAGTAGATGGACCACTAAAAGTTTTAATAAATCCGTGTTCAGAAGCTCCACCATTATAAGCAAGCATAAAATGAGTATCATCTATTCTGCAAATTGAATTTTGTCTACCATTTGCAACATCGTGTTCTAAATTATCAATTTCTTCATATACTTCGGAAGTTGTCATTTGAAACGTTTTTAGAAATCCGTCATTATCTGTTCCAGCATAAGCTAAAGCGTATATTCCACTTGATAATTCACAAACAGAGTTTTCTATACCTTTTGAAGTATCAATACTACTTAAAATACTATTAGAAATATTGCCATAAATAGCGTCATTTTCAGCAATAGACATAGTTATGCCAGTTTCCTTGTTTTCGTCGTCCCAGACGCCATTTACGACTGAATTAGGCTCCTTGTAGTCGGTTGCTGGGACTATTGTATGCAATAAAGTGAAAGTATCGCTAGACTGTTGCCAAATTTTACCAGATTCAGAAGAAAACCATATCTTTTTTCCATCGGAAAGCTCTATGACATTTTTGCATAGTTCACTAACAGTTGTGCCTGATACTTTTGTTAGTTTTTGGTGAGAAGTAATAACGCCAGGGAAATTTCTAAAATCCACGCCGACTATTTTTTCACATTCACCTTGATAAGCGGAAAATTTACTATCCGCCATACCTTTTATTCCGTCTGGAAAAAGTGGTTTATTCATTATAGTGATAATCCATTATTTCTAATAACTTTTTTTGGTCGCATTGTTGGAGCTTCGTCTTTGTCTCGGTTTCTAAAGTATTCTTCTAAATCAGCTTCCATTTCTTTAATCTTTGTATTTACGATATTTATTCTATGAGTTAAAGGGTTTTTAGCTGTGGAATTTGAAGTTAGCCAGTCTATAGCTGGATACAGTGATATAAGTCTATGGAATTGAGAAGCAAAACCTGGCTCTGTATCCGTATCGGTAATAGTAAAATATACTGCTCCTCTTTGAAATTCTAATTCTAGTCCACCAGTAGAAGAATAATCAGCTAGGGGATAAAAAGTTAAGGACATTCCGTCTTTATCGTAATATTCTGGCGTTCCAGTTGAATTTAATAGCTCATCATCAGCATCTCGTCTATCAATAGGAGTCAATGTTTTCCATTCTCCAGTTTCTGTTTTGATTCTAACTCTGTTTATTTTAAGATGCGTAACATCTATCGTATAATTATCTTGGTTAGCTACTAAGTTTGTCACGCCAATAGGTCTATCAGAATTATTACTATCATCCCATTTCCAACGAGCATTTGATTTAAATATCTTTGAAACGACTATATCTTGGGCAAAATTAGCCGAACGGATAAAATCATCTATTGTAAAAGTTGCTGTATTAGCACCAGTCCAATAGAGTGTATCTTTATAAAGTGAGTCTTCTGTTGTTGTTGGGTTTATTTTCATAATTTTATGTTAGTTTTTTAAATGGATTTTTAACTAAATATCCCTTTTGTTCTTCTTTTAATTTAAACTTCGGATTATTTGGCTTTGGAACGATAAAAGTTTTCCTAGAAATATTTATTATTTTGCCTGAATTTGTTTTTATTTTCATAAATTATTAAATACTCACATCCCAAGATGTAATTGTATCGCTAATTGCTTGAACACTATTGTTTATTTTAAGCAATAGATATGTTCCAATTAATATTGTTGCTAATAATATAACTGCTATTGATGTAAAAACCGTGTTTGATTTCATAGTTATTCTATGTTTAATGCTTTTAATAATGGGTCTTTTAGGAATGTAAGGATAAATAATATCACAGATAATATTGATACTACTTTTACTTTCCAAACATTCAAATCCCCAACGGTCTTAGTAAGAAGTCCGACATCTTCTTCTATTTTTTTAGAGGCATATTTTCCATCAAACTTTTCAGCTAATAATTCTGGCAATTTTGCTATGTCAATTTTAATTTCACTGACATCTTTGCTTATGGTTTTAATCTCATTCATAAGTTCTTCTCTTAAATTGTTAATTTTAATGTCTTTCATAATTGCATAGGTTTGGGTTATTTTGCATAGGTTGGCGGTTGATTTATAAATGATTTTATTTTATATGATACATCGTAGTTAAACCTTGAAACATTTTATTACCAGAATTTGTCCACCCCACACCTTGCCAATTAGTAAATAAACTTAAAGTAGCATTTCCTGGGTCAAATTCTCCCATTCCAGGATTTGCTCCTACGGTTCCATTATTCATATATTTCATTTGAACTTCTTCTCTTGCTTGACTACCCTTTGTAAATGGCAAAGAAACCGTAAAAGTAGTTGCATTACTTGTTCCATATTGAGCATCACCGATACTTAGATTTAATTTTAAGTTTTTGTTTAATATTTGAAATTGAAATGTTCCACCACTAGGAACAGAACTAAATCCCCCAAATGTTGGTGTATATGTTAATAATCTAGTTTCAAATATTGGTCTTTGAATCAAATTAGCAGACGTAAATGTTGGAACTGTCCAAGTATACCCTGCTCCTGCAGACAAAGTAGCCGCGAATCTTCCAATATTTACATAATTATCTCCTGCGACTGCGTTTGTAATTGTTGAAATACCTGCATATTTTTCATTAGTAGAAGTAGCTGAAAAATCTGAATATAAATTCGCATAAGGAATACGAGAAAAACCTATTGTCACTCCATCTGTGGCATTATAACCTAAATATACAAAGTAATCTATTTCGCTTGTGGCTAATTCTGCACTACCCGCATTACACCAATTTGTGCCTGCATTTTTTGTTACAGATAAAGCACTGGTAATACTTCTTATTGTATCTCCTATTCTTATATAAACAGGATTTGTTGCACTAGGGTCATTTCCGTCCATTCCTTTGATTGCAACAGTTAGATTATTTGAAGCAACACTTGGAACTATTTTACCATTAAGTAAAAATCCGTTGGGAGCGTATAAATTATCTCCAGTAATTATATTTTTCCCCTCTATCGCCACCACCCCAGCACTTACTCTTGAGAGAGTGGTGTCAGCGTTACCAATATCTAAACTAGAAACTGAAAATGCTTGACCTGTGCTACCTGCTAAAAGAGCTTTAAGAGCTAATTGGTCGTATAAAAGTTTAGCAGAAGGATATTGTGTATCTGTTGAAGAACCTGAAATTGAGGTTACTTTATTAGCTACGTTTTCGGGGACATAAGATATGTTTCCGTTTAAATGATTCCAATTACTTGCTGTTTGTCCTGGTGTGTCTATATTTGCGATTATACTATCTCCTATTTGCACAGCTTCGCCACCAAGTGTTCCAGCGACAGATATAATCCACATATCGCCTTTCATTACAGCTCCAGCAGTCCCAGAACCTCCAGTTGTAGGATAAACATTACCAGAGGCATCATAGCCACCCCTATAATCAAGTAATCCTGCAACCATTCCGTCCACATAAGTTTTAACAGCATTTTGAGTTGGGTATAAAGTATCAGATGTTCCTAATGTAGTTGTGGTTGATTTATTTGTAAGTAATTCTCTTGCTCCTAATTGTGTTTGAATTGCACTTGTTACACCTTTTACATAGGATAATTCGGTAAGAGATGGATATGTTGAAACTGGGGCAGAAACTATGTTTTTACTTGCGTCTGTTATTAAGATTTCACTTGCTGTTAGATAACTTCCTGTGATAGATGTGGCGAAAGTTGGTGCAGTTAGTGGTGCTTTAAGTGCAAGTGCGTCATAAACAGAATTTCCGCTTGGTGCTATTGTTGTATGCCCATCTACTATACTATCTTCTATGTTTGCAGAAGTAAGATAAGTAGAATTATCATACGAAATAGTTGTTCCACTAGCTTTTACAAATCCAGTTCCATTTAATTGAGGTTGTTTACTACCAATATTACCATCAAGTTTATTTATGGCTTGAAGTATTGTGTCTGTTCCAGCGACAGTTCCTGCACCACTTGAAAAACCTGTTATTAGTTTTCCAGTAACACCTGTATCAGAGAAAGCAGAAGAATCAAGTTTTGTTCCTAGTGCTGTAAGTCCTGCTAGTCCTCCTGCTGGAACAGCTAGACCATTTTTAAGAGTTTTAGAGTTTGCTCCATCCCATTGAGGGATATAATTATCGGTATTTGTTGCTGGACCTAATACATCACCACTTCCAGCACCATCAGTTCCTTTAATAGCTAATAAATCCCAATCAGTGGCACTAATTGAAGGTTCTTCGGTAGTTGTAGTAGTTGCAATCCAAGAACTACCATTATGTTCTACCGCATCGTCTGCATTGTATGTTCCAGCACTCCAAGCACCTTGCCAAGTTAGACCTTTTTCGCCTTGAATACCCTGAATACCTTGTATTCCCTGTATTCCTTGAATACCTTGCGAACCAGTATCTCCCTTGTCACCTTTTGCTCCCGTAGCACCTGTTGCTCCTTTATAATTTTTCCAAAGTCCAGTAAAATCAGAAGCACTTGGACTAGGAATTGCGACAGTTGTATTTTTAATTGCAATATAATCTAATAAAGCATTAAATGTCATTGTAAATCCAGTTCCTGAAGCATCAGAAGCATAAGCAATATAAACATAGGCATCATCACCATTAGTTCCATTAGTTCCATCTTCTCCATTTGTTACATCATAAGTTGATGTTGTTGAATCTGTGAATGTTATTGTATAAGTATCTACTAAACCAACAGTTCCAGTTTTAATAATACTGGTAATACCATTTCCAATATCTCCTGTGTCTCCTTTTTCACCTTTTAATGAAGTTAAAGCACCTGCAAGTGTAACTGTTTGACCATTATCTTTTACAAATACTAAGTCATCTCCAACAAATGAAGCAGTTACAATAGAAGAACCTGTATCTCCATCATCGCCCTTGTCTCCTTTATCGCCTTTGTCTCCCTGAATCCCTTGCACACCTTGGATACCTTGTACCCCTTGTATGCCCTGATCGCCCTTTAAAGACGTTTTAGCCCCAATTAAAGTTATGGTTGAACTATCATCTAAAGTAAATACCATATCATTTGATACAAATGCTACTGATACTACTTTAGCACCATCATCACCCTTAATTCCTTGTGGAATAGCAAAATTAAATATAGCATCGGAAGTTGTACCCACATTTGTAACTGTTGCTGATTCGCCTGCTGGTAGTGTTGTAGTAGTTCCTGCGTCTGCTGTTGCGTTATCTCCTACGTTACCTTGTATTCCTTGGATACCTTGTGGTCCTTGTGATCCAGTATCACCCTTGTCTCCCTTATCGCCCTTTAAGTCAGATTTAGGTGCTTTATAAACAGTAAATGGACTAGTTACAGTCTGAAAAACCAGATAGTCATTATCTGTTGGCACTCCTGTATCTAATTCTCTTATTTCTATTTTATCATCCATAATTATGATTTTGTTTTATTTGCCCAAACGCTACTAGTTTTAGACTTATTTGTAAATGTAGTTGACGACTTAACTGCATTTTGAAAAGTATAATCAAACGCTACTAGTTTTAGACTTATTTGTAAATGTAGTTGACGACTTAACTGCATTTTGAAAAGTATAATCAAACGCTACTAGTTTTAGACCTGTATCAGTAATTATATATTTGTTATCGTGTGTGGATAAAAAACCTAGCAATATTTGTTTCAGTTTGTTTATCCAAGTAGTCATTATAATTCTTCGGCTAAAATAGTAATTGAAGCAGTCAATACTCCACCACCTGCTGGGGCTGTAACCGTTAATACATCATCTTCCATAACAATAAAAGGTTTCAATAGGTTAGTTGGAAAGATTGTATAACGAGCATTTGCATCGCCAGTGAGTAATACTCCGTCATATCCTGCCCCTAGTCCAGAGTCTAAATTTACCGTTACTCCTGCTTGTGTTGGAGCACCTGAATAAGAAACTAAAACTTGATGAACGAGTAATTTACGTCCGATAGGAGTGGATAGAGAATAACTTGTATCCGCTGTTCCTGTTCCATAAGTTCTTTTTAATGTTTGCATTTTAGTTTTGTCCCTATCCCTGCCCTCATTTTAAAAGAGCAGAGTAGGGACACAATTAGTTAGTAATTAAGCCCCAGCATAAGCATTGATGTAATATGTTGTTCCATCAATATCAATAGCAATTTTCTTTGAAGCACCTGCTGTTTCTGCAGTATCAGATACCATAGTGTCACAAGTATCAAACTTGATAAACTTTGAAATCTTATCTCCACCATATAGGAATATAGCCTCATCCATTGTTGCTGTTCCATTGTTGGTCATATAGAGCAACTGATGAGAGCCTGTGATCGCTGTGTTTCTGTGAGAATCTAACCAAGCAGAACAAACGTGTGAAGCAGTAATTGCACCACCTCCTTCTTCAATCAAGCCATAAAGACCTGCCATAAAGGAAGAACCTGCGACTGTTCCATCTGCACGAGCTTGTCCGTAAATTCCAATAAGTGTAGTATCTGTGGCTGTATAAGTTACATCAACTACTGCTACACCTTGTGTGCTACGAATAGTAGCTGTACCTGTTTTAGTTAAGTGGGTTTCATTATCAAAACCTTGAAATAGTCCTGATGTTCCACCTACATTAAAACGAGCTTGTAAAGCATAACTATTTGTTCCACCGCCAGTTGGGCGATAGTCTATTTTTGTATAACCTGAAATTCGGTTATAACTTGTTTTTGCTGAATTACCAGCGAATAAAGCATTGTCTTCGGTAATGATTTCAATACCATTTACGAGCAATGCTGGTTCTGTGTTTGTGTTTATTGCTAAACCTCTATTTAAAGTTTTCAATTTATTTGTCTCCTTTCGGAGAGGATTAATTTATAATCTCTTACCATTAGAGCTGGGTAAAAGATTAGAATTTTCTAGTCCTTAACCCAACCCTAAGGTTGAGTGTATTATTTTGTAATACTATTTCCAAGCGGAAGCATCCACGTTCACTTTAACGGATACTCTCGCACCATCATCAAACATTTTTACTCCACGTCCAACCATAGATTTTACTAGTTTAGCAAAACCTTTTTCCTTATCAGTAACATCAATAGATTGAATTTGTAGAACAAGGTCAATCATACCTTTATTACCCATAATTGATAGTTGTTTTTGTGCAGACCAAACATTTGCTGCATTAGTTAACCCTTCTGAAACAACAATATCTCCGAAACCAGCAAATGCCATAGCTTCTGCTGATGTACAAGTGATACTTCTTTTTTCATTAAGAGTAAAACGATTATGTGCGGCAACTGAACCAGTAGCTTCTGCCCAAGTTACATTTACTACTCCTGAAGTTGTGTCTCCTTCTATTGCACTCTTAAGGTTTGCACGAGCGGCTGCTACGTTTATACCATTAAGAACTGCAACATATGAAGTTGAAGCAACATCTACAAGAGCTGTAACGAATTGGAAGGTAACCCCTGCAATAGTTACAGTATCAAGAGCTGTTGGCTGTGTTCCAATTGTCAATGTAGCACTCCAAGGCAAGTTATTACTTTGAATAATCTTATAACCATTCCAATCACCGATTTCACCATTTGCCATTACTGAATCACCAAGAGCTGTTTCTCTTTGCTGTTTTAACTTTCTCATTGTTGAGATAGTGTGGGGACCAAAAACAGCAATACGATTTTCAAAAGGAGCATCTACTGAACCAAGTTTAGTATCAGCTTCTTCAAAAACATCAAGGATGTTTGTCGTATCAATTAAGAGATTACTTGTGCCATCAGAATCTAAAATGCTATTTAAAGCATTAGTAATCTGAGACATTACAGATTGTTCAATCTTGTTGTTATGAACTTTCATCTGATCACTTGCTGACCTTTCTGTAAGAGGATATTTAGTCTGATTTGCATCAGTAATATCTATCTCATCGGCTGCATAACTGAAAGTATCAACTTCAAGAGTTTGCTTTGAAGCAGTTTTGCGATTGAAAGTTATGTCGGTATAAGGTGTATAAGTGCCAGAATGTGGCAATGAAATGATAGGGCGGTGTGCCTTTCTTCCATCTTCAGAGATTAAGCCCTCTAATTGGCTGTCGGAGAGCATGGCAATGGCAGTGTTCTCAACGAACAAAGTCTTTTGCATATCTCCCCAAAATTCTAATTTTGCATCATCCATAATAAGGTTTAAATTAACTAATAATTCGTATACAACCTTACTATGTAAAAATATTTAAGTATAACTAAGATTTCTTACGAGCTTCTTTTGCTTCATCCCAAGCTTTTCTTCCCTCTTTTGTTGAGAGATTAAAATCAGTAGGATTAAGCGGTTTTGTCTTATCAAATACTATTGTTGCACCTTTATTTTTACGAGTAATAGTTGCTTTGTCAAGATTTTTTTCAGCGTCCTCTTTTGATTTAAGAAAAGTTATATAAGGGTCAGATTGAGCTTTACGAATTGATATATTTTTAAGTTTAGCAAGACTTTTTACTTCTTCCTTTAACTCATCGGATAAATCTAATTCTTCAAGGTCTCTCTGTGCTAATCTATTTTCCACTGCTTCTTCTGCTTTTTTAAGCAGTTCGTCAGGGTCAAGTTTAGTATCCTTTTTTTCTGATTTTTTTTCAGAACCAATAGCTTTTTCACGCCAAGTTCGCTTCTGATTAACAACCTTTCCAAAAGATTTCTTTTGAGCAAGAGTATCTTTTGTTAAATTATCAATCAAATCTGACTGTTCACTCTCATCTAATCCATATTTCTCAATTATTGAGCTACGGATTTCTTCCTCTTTAGAATCAACTAGTGCTTCTTCTTCAAGTGCTAATTCTTCTGCAGAGGGAACTTTGGTTTCATCGTCCATATATTTTTGCCCTTAGGGCGTTAATTTTGAGCTTATAGGCTCTTAATAATAAAAGCGGATATTGTAGTATCCGCTTCGTCCTTATAACCCTTGCGAGGAATAAGGACAAAGCACATACAGCAATATGTGTCGCAAGGGTTAAACTAACTATTTATTATTTAATGTTCAATCCTTTCTTTTTTGCAAATTCTTCCGCTAACTTTTTATACTCTTTTCCGTGTATTTCAAGAGTATATGTTCGGACTATTTTGTTTCCTCTACCAATAACGGCAACAATACCATTATCAGTTTTTTCTTCTAAAGATTTTTCTACTTCTTCAACAATTATTTTGTTTTCAATAATAGAAGAAACATCCACATCTTCTTTTGAAGTAGTTTCTGGTGTTGAAATTTTTTCTTTTTTTATTCTAGGCATAATAGTTTTTTATTATTTATAATTTGATTATAGTTTATACCTAACTTAAATGCAAGTCAAGTGTTTATAACCCGACCTTTCTTGTTTGTGTTTTTTTGTATTCATTTCGGCGGTGTAAAATTTCTACAAATTGTTTTTTATCTTTATCAGGGTCAGTTCCAGTATCTACTATTGAAACTAATCCATAACGAGTCGCATCCATAAAATCCGAGAGATAATGGTTTGGTTCTCCTTTAGGATTTCCATCTTTATCTTCTGCCCAAGCATAATTTTCATAAGCTTTCCATAGATTAATACTTCTTTTTGTTACAGATATTCTTAAGGCCGAGACTACTTTTATTCCATAAGTCACTGAACCTTTTTCTTTTGGCACTCCAATTATATCAACTCCATAATTTTTTATTTCATCAATGCTTTTAGGTTCTGCACTATCAGCAACAGTCAAAGCTTTTTGTGTATCATTTATAATTGTATCTGCAATAGTTCTATTTTTTATTTCTGTTCCAAAAGCTAACTCATCTAAAATATATCCTCCATTGTAATAATAAATATTTACTAAAGCCATTGGGTCAGGAAACCAGCCAAAGTCTAATCCTCTTTTTATCAGTCTAGCTTCAAAAGGTAATTCATCAATCATTTTCCAACCAGTATATATTTTACCTCTAACTACTTCAGGCACGAGTCCTTTTATTTTCTGATAATAATAAGACGGATTTGTTTGTTCGTATTCTTTATATTTTTGAATACTATGATTATCTAAATTTGCAAGATTATCTAAGAATGAAGTGTTTATAAATAAAACATCTTTAACATCTTTTTTAAGTGTAGGTAAATAAAAACCTTTTTCTACTTCTTCTAAATCAAACCATTTCTGAATTATCCAGTGTGATTTTGCTGGAGGATTAAGAGTAAGAATAATAGTGATATTACCCTTTACGGTTCTCATAGTATCATCAAGTGTTCTAAATTCTTCTTCGCCTATTTCTTCGGCTTCTTCTATCCATACTACGTTATATGAAGCAAGAGATTTTAATTTAGCTGACTGCGAAGATGATGAAGCTCTAAAACCGTGAGCTTGAATACTATTTTTAAGATAACTAATATGCATATCGTTATCTGTAATATGTAAATTGTTTCTTATTTCTTGCTCATCTACCCGGTCAGTTATTTCTTTCCAAGATGAATGTCTAATATCGCTATGTATGCCTCGCATAATGGCACAACGCATATATTCTGGTGCTACTAAACGAGATATTAAATATTGAGATGCAACAGTTGAACGTCCAGCTCCACGACCTCCTAGTAATATAATATATCGGATATTACTATTTGACGTAAAAACTTCTTTATATTTAGAATTTACTAATTGTTGCATTATTCTTCATCCTTTGAGAAATCTTTAATTATAATAGTGTTTGATTGAATAGGTTTATCATCTGAAGTTACATCTGATTTTTCTCTCATACCGTGATTAGAAGAAAGAATTAGTTTTGCAATAGTAGAATTATAATCACCAGAAAGTCCATTACCAATCAATCTTTCTTTTTGCACCTTGACAATTTTGTCTAAAGACTGCGAAAAATCTTCATATTTTTCCTTCCAATCATAAATACATCTATTGGGAACATCTATAAAAAGAGAAAATCCTTCTATTGTAGGAAGTTTAACTACTATCTTAGTTTCATAACCAGTTGAATGTTCTCCTTCATATTTTACTACTTGCTTTTCTCCATCTTGGCAAATATCTAAATACTCATCAACCTTTTTGATATATTCTTTCTTGTATTTTGTTGGTCTTCCTCTTTTTATAGTTATTTTTTCTTCGTTAGTTTCCATATTCCTACATATAATTACTCTATCTTAATTATATGCAGTGATATAAACACTATTTCTTTTTACCTTTCTTTGTTTTACAAGCCATAAAATTATTTGAAACGTTTAACTAATTGATATACAGCTATTACCTTTCTATCTTTCTCTAAGGGTAATGAGTATCTTTTTTGACCTTTGTTTATATCCGCGACAGCAAGTAAACCATTACTTATACTTTTTTTAGGAACTTCTTTTAATGTAAAGTTATTTTTCTTAATAATTCTTTTTTTGGTCATAATTTTAATTATCTTCTTTAATAAATATTGCTTTATACCTTCCGACCTTTATTGTATCACCACTGGTTGGCTCTTGTTTAAAGATTATAACACCATATTTAGCGAATATAATAGACCAGATAGCTTTTAATTTTGATATAAACATTTTCATTATCTTTTCTTCATATGCTTAAACATTTCTACTTCTTTCTCACGTCTTTTAATTCCCTCTAGTGTTTTAGCAGTTCCTAAATTACGACCAGTTGTTTTGCTTACTAATTTATAACCTGATTTTATTTTTTTAATCATAAAATTATTTTTTAATCTTTCTCCAAACGGCTTTCATTCCCATAACTTCCATTGAGTCTCCTTGTTTTGGGGCTGTATCGGCATCAAATAGGATAAAAGCATAGTTTCCAGCCTTTTCACATATCTTTCTTAGTTTAGAGGCTAGTTTTTGTCTTTTTAGTTCCTTTTTCTTTATTTCCACTAAATTATCTATCTGTTTTACTACAATAGGGTTTAATTGATATGGGCTTTTGATTTCTTTTTTAGAGACCATATTTTTTAGAGTTATCTTTTAATGATTGCTTTTCTTTTTCTGGCCCGGCTAATTTAAAGATTTGTTTGAGTATAACGATAGCTTTTTGTTTTGCCATTACTTCTACGGCTATCATATCTTTATTTTCTGTCTTTATGTTTGTAACTGTATCTAAAGCCAAGATATTAGACTCTATATGTTTTCTTAAGAGTTCCCCTGTTTTTCCACTATATAAAGTTTTAATATCTATTTGCATTATTCAGTAATGATTATTGATAACGATTCCATTTGTCTAACTGTGATATCTTCGGGAACTATAGCTAACGGAAGTGTTTTTAAGTCCATTTCAATTTCTTCTTTAACTAAGTCATTGACTTCTTTGATTTGGGCTTCTCTTTCGTCTATGGCTTCTTTGTGTTTTTCTTGTAATTCTTTTAGAGCTTTTTCAAAAGTTTCTTTGTCTTTGATTTGGTAGTTTTCATCTTTAATAACTGGTTTTCCGTCTTTTTCTTTTAAAGCATATTTTTCGTTTAATTCTACACGTTCCTTATCGTATTCTTTGTAATTATCTTTCATTTTACCAGCTTCTTGAATAGCGACTAATTCTGGTTTAATTACTTCTTTATTCTTTGCTATGATATAAGCAAATTTAACACCTTTTAAATTACCTAATTGTGATAATGTTTGATATAAGTTTAAAAATTCCTCTCTTGTTTTTTTTATTTGCATAATTTATTTTAATTTAATACTAACATTTATAATAATCCGACCATTTTTGTTTTATTTTTAATAAAATCTCTACGTCTATTTTTTAGTTTCCTTTCCTCTATCCTTTGTGGGTCTGTCAAGTCTTCAAACATTTCAGCCATTTCTTTTTTATTTTGAAGTTTTCCAGAAAGTAATATGTCATCATTTTCAGCGTTTATTATTTCCATTTCTAGTTTTTCCTTTAATTCTTGGGTCATACTTGTAGTTTTTTATTTTTAGTAAAATGTTTATTAAGATATGATGGAGTTTCTTTATGACAATTTTCACATAATGTTCTACCATTCTTTATATCCCATA
>Ga0172381_10001917_pt1 | contig 23757 bp, 24 predicted proteins | sample Leawel6488metaG_FD_119754 | JGI IMG/M metagenome (GOLD analysis project Ga0172381, IMG submission 119754) | Leachate microbial communities from a municipal landfill in Southern Ontario, Canada - Leachate well 64-88 metaG | ecosystem: Engineered > Solid waste > Landfill > Unclassified | place...
AGGTAGGCATATTATAGGGATGCCCTGAAATTCCTTGTTTACCCCCAGGTAGTATTGCCTGCAATATCAATCAGTCACGGCATCTTTTGGGATTATACCCAGAGTCCTATGAAAACCATGGACGAGGTTCAGCGTAAAGAATGGTGGCGCAGGCAACTGTATGGCTTTACCGCCCCCGATGCCGTGGTTAGCGTAGACTCCAACGTCCGCAAAGTAATAGCGGCAATGGAGCCGGGAGCAGAAAATAGGATCCATGTAATTCCCAACTTCGTTGACACCAAAATCTTCACGCCGGTAGAAAAGACCTGGGAGGAAACAAGAATATTATACCCGCGCCGATTGACCTTGCTAAGAGGTTGTAACGACTTCATAAAAGCAAGTCAGAACTACCCCGAATACAGTTATCTTGCAGTAGGACAGGCGGCAGACGAAGCGATGGAGCAGCAGGCGGTAGCGTGGGGCAATTCCACTCCGCACTTGAGATTTATTCATAAGCCTATGGATGAGATGGCAGAAGTCTATCAGAGTAGCGATATATCGGTTATACCTACTAAGGCGGCAGAAGGTTTGAGTCTCAGTTTGTTAGAATCAATGGCCTGTGGCCTCCCAATCGTAACTACACCAGTTGGCGGTATAGGCGACGCTATTATAGATCGGTATAACGCCCTAGTCTACGACCCGAACCATGATGATCTAGGCCAGTACATTGACTACTTGGCAAAGAATCCCGAAATGATGGAGGTATTCGGCAAGAGAAATAGGCAGATAGCCTGCGAATGCTTCGACATTGAGATTTGGAAATCTAGGTGGCGTAAATTACTACAGCAGTTCGATAAGACCCCGCGATTGGGAGGGATTAAGAAAGAGATTAAACCCAAGTCAAAGTCGAAACTAACAGCGATGATGGTGGTTAAAAATGAATCTGACAGGTATCTAAGGAGGGTGATAGAAAACACTCTCCTTTTTGCTGACAATGTAGCGATACTTGATGACCATTCAACAGACGATACCTATAAGCTTCTTTTGCATATGTGTGCCAAGCAAGAGTTTGAGGACAGGATGTTTATAAGAAAAGCTCATGATGATGAAACATGGGACAATGAGTCAAACCTTCGTAACCAGCTCATGCGTTTTGCAATGGTTCAAACTAGCCCCGACTGGCTAATAGCCGTTGATGCCGATGAACTCTACGAAGTGGGCATGGCAGAAGAAGTCCAGCGCATTATGAGCCAAAATCAAGCAGATTGGGCAGGATTCCGATTCTATGACTTCTGGAATGACGAAGAGTATTACCGCGACGATGACATGTTCCCTGCTGGCTATGGTTATGCACCACGCATGTTTAGAGTAGGTGCGGTCAAGGAATATTTGTGGCCCGATAAAAAGCGGCATTGCGGCAGCATTCCTGAAAACATATTGCAACAACCGGGGTTAAACAGTGATATCCGGGTGAAGCATTTGGGGTATGTGAAGTCTACTGATAGGTTAGATAAATATATTGCTAAAACCAAAGATGACCCGAACAACGAGTTTTATCCGCAAGAAGTCTACGAGGCCATACTCGATGAGCCGATACTTTGTGATGATCTTATTCTTGTCAAATGGGATGCAGTCAACCCCTGGCAAACCGGCAAAAAAACGATTGCCTATCCCCCCGGTATGCATTGGGGTATTATGCAACAGCGACCGCACCACCTGTTAAAACTAATGGCCAGTGAGCGAAACCGGGTATTCTTTGGCGATGATATGGCACCGGGGATGATGGAGGTTGCGCCGTATTTGACGCTGGTTAAGGACTGGCAGAATTGCCCGCATGTCAAGGACGTTGATATTCTCTATATTACGCATCCTCACCAGATAGACTATTGCAAAGATATTAAGTACAAGACGTTGGTTTATGATTGCGTGGATTGGAATGAGGATGATGGGGATCTGATATGTAAAGCTGATTATATTTTGTGTGCATCAGAGCTACTGCATGATAGCATGGCTGGATTATCCTATGCTTATTACGTCCCCAACGCCTGCGACTTCGACCTGTTTAACAAGACCGCTGACCCTACCGATGATATTGTAGGCTACATGGGCATAGTTAATTCGATTCTTAATCCGGATATAATCAATGCTCTCAGCAAGAAATGGCCTTGTCTGGTGATGGGCGAGAACAAAGATATTGTCAAGAACACTAACCGGAATATTAACATTACCGGACATATCCCATATCAGCAGTTACCGGCGATGCTCCAACAATGCAAGGTGGGCATAATCCCGTTCCGAACCGACAACGATTACATTCGCTATTCTGCACCTATCAAGGTATGGGATTATTTATCTGCAGGTCGCCCGGTAGTTGCTACTTGCATACCGGAACTGCAACCGTTGGCCGATTTGGGGCTTATTCGACTGGTAGATGACGCTGATTATGAGGGATGGGTGGAAGCGGTCGGACGGGCTATGACCGAATATCCGAATGAGAAGGGCAGGGAGTACGTCAAGGCGCATACGTGGGCTAATCGCTACGAGCAGATAAAGGGGGCTTTGGGATGGTAGACGGAGGTGGTGGCTAATGAATACTTCAAGGTTTTTCCGAACAAGCGATTACAAAACGCCTGAAATAGCAGGTTTTCAGTTACCCGTTACCTGGTGGAGTAGGGGCTATGAGTATTTATGGGCTTGTACTCATGTAAAAGATGGCGAATGTGTCCTTGATGCTGGTTGCGGCATTGAACATCCTTTCAAATTTCATCTTGGTTATCGGTGTGATACTTGCGCTTGCGACATTGATTCTAGACTGGAAAGCGTTATGATTCCTCCAAAATGTGACTTGCGGTTAAATGTTGCAGACATGACAAACTTGCCTTATTTAAGCAAAGAATTTGACCGAGTTTTCTGCCTATCCGTCATTGAACACTTAGGCCTAATAAGCAGAAGGGATGCTCTATTAGAGTTCTATCGAGTCCTAAAGCCCGGTGGCAAGCTGATTATGACATTAGATTACCCGACCTCAGACCCGCAAGAACTGGCTGAAATGCTTAAGGCTTGCGGGTTTAGTTTTGCCGGTGACGTTGATTTTACGATTCCTGATAATGCGATTAGCGCAGGCGACTTGAAGTGTTACCGGGTGGCATTAGTGAAAGGAAGTGATTTATAGATGAGTGCAGTACACGACATAATAAATAATGTTTGGGACTCGTCGACAAGAGCGATTAAGGTCAAGTTGTTAGGCAATGTCGCATCAGAACACGAATCGTTAACCATTGACGACACAGCAGGCGGCATTGCTCTTACTGCGAGCAAATACGGCACTTGCACCAAGGCGCTTATCACCGTTGAAACCGCGCAGATCAGGTTTACCGTTGACGGCACAGCGCCGACTGCTACCGTGGGGCATGTTCTTAATCCCGGGGACAATCTTGACATTGATTCCAACGAGGACGTAGCAGCCTTTAGGGCAATACGTACCGGTTCAATTAGCGGCGTGATTCAATGCACTTACTCAAGTTAGGGGTGGTGAAATGATTAAAATAAACCGGGCATTGCACGCGCAGAACACAGACCTTTACCTTAATACGCCGTCCAATCATACCTTGTATGTCGATAATGGCAGAACAGATTCTTATACGGAAGATGGCAGTTTGACAAAACCTTACAAATCTCTTCAAGCGGCACATGATGCTGTACCTGCTGGAACTAGCGCATCAAACATATATGAAATCCGTGTAAAGTTGGGATTGCCTTATACTGGCAATTTAACATTAACAAAAGATTTTATTACCATTGCTGGTGATGGAGGTATAACAGGGGCAGGATATAGCGGCATAATTACATCTACTTCAAAACATTTAACCTTTAGGTCCGTTAATCTTACTTCTAGCTCAACAGTTAATCAAACTGGAGTCGGACATTTTTTACTTGAATTTAAAGAATGCCATATGGGCGGAGAATTGAATGTAACCGCAAGCGGATCCGATACAGAAAAAGGCGATTCATATATTCAGGTTACCGGCGACGATAACCTCTGGATGGGTTGTACGATTAACATATCTGGCATACGTGGATTCGCAGGAATGACAGGCGGTGCATATGTCGGGAATACCATAACTGTAACAGATAGTTATTTCTGCCCTGGTTGTAGTTGCGTGGATGGCAACACAGTTTATCTTAAAGCGGGCACAACGGCGGAATTTATATCAATGTATGCTGTGCGCAATAAAATTCATCTTGAAACTGATGCAACATTATACGCAGATATTTTGGCATTGTTAAATACAGGTGATTCGAGTGTAGATAATACGCTATACGCCGAAGGCGGAGATTTAATTCGTGTTTCCGACGCGCAGATAATGGTAGCGGTAGAAACGGAAACCATCAATTCACCGCACATCAACGAAGCTGTCGCCGTAACTGCAACGTCAACCGAGATCAACAAGCTTGACGGCATCGACACGAACGCAAACAGCGCTATTGCCCAAATAATTGAAGCTGATATTGCCGTTACGGATAGCGCAAAGGCATTGTTTACCATTCCCAATGGTGCCAAGTTATACAGCATGACAATTTACGCCACCACTGGGTTTAACGGCACCACGCCCACTTATGACATAGGGTTTGCCGCCGATCCGGACGCTATTATTGATGGCATATCTTTGCCGTCAGCGGCGGGCCTTGCATCGGGAACTTATGGCACAACCGCGACAGTTGGTCAATGGGTAAACGGCGTGACATCGGGTGCAATTATAGGTACTTTTATTGGCGGCGGTTCTAATACTACGGGTGCTGGAAAAGTAAGAATAGCGTATTGGGCATAAAAAGATAAATGTTACGCAAAGGCGGTGAATAGATTGGCATTTTGGAAAAACTGGCTTGCTAAGGGGCGGGATGCTCCTGGTAATAGTTCAATTCCTACCGGCAGAGTAAGTAGCGTATCGAACAGATTCAGTAGAATGTTATCGCCCTATCGCTCAAGGACAACCGATATTCTTGACCAGTTGCGATTAATAACCGAAGAATCAGCAGCGATTGACTTTCTCAAAAAGGTCACGCCTGATGTTTCTATGTCGGTCTGGAATACGGTTCGACTGTCTAACCAAGGGCACGAAATGGCGTTTTATGATGCTGTAGGCAGCAAGAATAGATTGCCCGAAATTGAATCTCAGTGGCGAGAATTTGCATCAAGGATAAATGAGATAAGCAATTCGGGGCTTGACGGATTAATCGACGTTCTGCATCAATCGGCATTTATGAAGGGGGCCCAGGGGTTAGAGGCAGAAGTTAATGCCGATAGAACTGACATTGTAGATGTTTACCCGATAATTCCACAAACAGTCCAATGGGAGCTAGAAGATCGCAATGGTCGTCAAACTTGGATTCCTTACCAACAGCAATGGTTACAAAAAGTCTCGTTGGAAAAGGGCAAAGCTAATTTCTATTGGGTACCGACTGACCCGGACATTGACGATCCTCGTGGAAATTTGGTTCTGGCCCCGATGCTACAATCCATAGATTTTCAGATGCAGATTATGCAGGATTTACAATTAGTGCTCCATCATCAAGGTTGGGCAAGGAATGACATTTCCATTCTCACGGAGAGAGTTATGGCTAGTATGCCTAGTGATGTAAAGGCGAGTGCTAAAAAGCGAAATGAATACGTTAAAGCGCTTTATGATGACATTCAAACATCATACCGCAACCTTGAGCCTGACGATGATTACCTGCATTTTGATGATACTGTTATCAATATGAACGCTGGCGCAAACGCTTCCAGGAGCCTTGATGTTCGGGCTATAACCGAAACCGTAGATCAACAGGTAATGAGTGGTGGCAAGCAGTTAAGCGTGTTTATGAACAGAAATTCGGGTGTGACAGAAAGCTGGGGGACCGTCCAGTTCCGTATCTTCTGTAGCGGGATAGCTTCGATGCAACGAGGCTCTAAGCGGATAATCGAAGAAATCGCAAGGCTATGGCTAAGGGTTCAAGGTGTTCAAGCAGTCCCAGTGTTTACTCATAATGTACTCGATTGGAACAGCGAAGAACAACGCATGACAGTCAAACTGATGGAGCAAGAGTTCCATGCTATTGCACAGTTAATGGGTTGGGAGTTAGGCGATGAAGCGGCGCAGGCAGTTCTTGGTAAAGAAAAAGCAGCAGGCGAACCGGTTGAATCTGCAAGAGTTTCCTTTAGTAGAGGGGGTGATGCGGGTGGAACCGATGAACATGAACCGGGTGGACTACGGCAGACCGGTAGAGGTTTGCGGGTTGTCGGAGGTAAAAACATACCTACCGAATAGCGGGAGAATGGGAGTCGTGGCAGTTCAGGTCAACAATATATCTGGTGAAGTAATTATGGTTAAATGCTCTAGTTGCGGTAAACAGTATAAAGTTGCGCCGGATGCGGCAATTCCTATTTGTCACGGTGAGTTTATGAAAGAAAAAATTTAAGGAGGCAGACACATGAATAAATCAATAACTTGGGAAGAAATAGATTCTTTAAATATGACATGGAACGAATGGGAAGAACTTGGATTAACATGGGACCAAATCGAAATGATGGGAGCTAAAAACAATGAATAAGACTGAATTGGTAAAAAGAATGGCAAACATAGCAAATGCTTCTCAAAAGGAGAGTGCAAAATTTGTTGATGCGTTTCAGGAAGCAGTAACCGACGCTCTAATCTCTGGTGGCAGTGTTGACATTATGGGTTTCGGCAGTTTCTTCTTGAAAAAGCGTGATGCTCGTACAGGTATGGCGTTTGGTAAAGAGATTGATATGCCCGCGAGCAAAACAGTTGGCTTCAAGCCCGGCAAAACGCTGAAAGATGCGGTGAACTAGCTTGTTGGGAATGGGGTCTGCTATTTACTGACAGACCCCAAGAAAAGAACTATAGCCTTGTCGAGTAGTTTGGAAATTGGTATGCCAGTTTCTTCTGAATAGGCTTTTAGTTTTTCCCAAAGTTCGGTATCTACCGCATTGGAAATTGCAGTTCTGTTTTTCAATCCTCTATTAATCATTTTCATCACCTCAAAAACATTATAATACTACAAGAAAATTATTGCAACTACTTTCAATATATGATATACTTGTAGTTGAAAGGTGGTGTTGGCATGGGGTTTGATTTAGCGGTTGCAAAAGAATTATATTCGCAAGGACAATCTTTGACTAAACTCGGTAAAATGTTTGGGTGTAAACCCGATACGGTTGCTTATCAATTCCGATTAAATGGGGTTTATGTTCGCAATAAAGAGGAACAAAGAGTATTTACGTATGGCATAAAGCCTGTAAAGGAATGGTGGGATTTATATTGTCAAGGATTAAACACTTATCAAATTGCCAAAGGATTTAGCATTACTCAAGATGTGGTTCGTGATGCACTTGTCAAGGCAGGTTATAAACTTAGAAATGGTAATCAGAAATATGATTTACCGTGGCAAGAGATATGCGAAAAGTATATTGACGAAACACAACTTCCATCGGTTCAACAATTGGCTCGGGAATATGGTTGTGAGCGCACTCTGATTGCAACTCATCTCAAGAGTGCAGGAATAGTAATTCGCGTAATGCAAGATCAATGCGACATAGACCGCATGAAGGGGCACAGACGAAGTTGTGACGTTAATGAAAGTTTCTTTGATGAATGGTCGCCGGATATGGCTTATGTATTGGGATGGATATATGCAGATGGTAGCATAAAAAAGGATTTGCGAGGATTTGAAATTACATCATCTGACTTGGAACATTTAAGAAACATAGCCGATATGCTTGGTTCAGACCTTAATATTTCTCTTTACAAAGGGAAAAAGAATAAGCAGACTGCCGGAAAACTTTATATTCATCGTCCGGCAATGGTTAAAAGACTATTGGAAATAGGTTTAACACCAGTTAAATCTAAGACCATAGTAATTCCCGACACATTGCCAAAAGAATTATTGGGCAATTTTATTAGAGGTTATTTTGAGGGTGATGGTCATGTTGGTGTTAATCATCATGGCAGAAAAAATCCCGGCATCAGGGTTACTTTTGCAAGTGGTTCAGAAAAGTTCCTTAATGAATTAAATGAGCAACTTGAAAAGAATATTGGCATAAAAGGGAATATGTATTTATATGAAAAAACTAAAGTTTGGACATTATTTATTCTCAATGCCGAAATGGTAAAAAAGATATTCGAGTTTATGTATGTCGGCACTAATCCTCAAAATAGACTACACCGTAAATGGAAAACTTTTGTTGATTATTTTCACCCATTGAAAGGAGGTGAGATATTTGAGCGATAATTATGGAGTACCCACCAATGGCCAATTAGAAAAAATTAATATATTGGCGAAAAGAACCTTGTCAAAAGACGAGGTTTTTTCATTCCATACCAAGATGATAGGCGATGCCCTGCTAGAAGATAGGTTGATGCAGTTAAGCAAGCCATTGTTAGACGTTTTTAAGAATGACGCTAGGACTGGTATTGCCTTCATGCTTGACCATCCGTGGGCAGGGTTTATGAGACCAAAGCCAGCTTATCCTTATGGCCGTACCTATGATGCTACTTTGAAGAAAAGTGATGGCACGTTGGAAGGCGAGAATTGGGCATTGTTTGGCGATACCTACATTGTCCGTGGCAAGGAAAAGGATGGCGTTTCAACCGATGGCATTATAGCTGACATTGAGGATGGTACACTGTTCGATGTGTCAATAGGATTCGGGTTTAAAAATTCAACCTGTTCAATTTGCGGTCATGAATATTACAGTGGTGATTGTGAGCATTGGCGAGGGCAGACGTATGAGGGCAAACTTTGTTTTATCATTGGTAAGCCCCCCGGTTGGCTAGGCGAGTTATCGGGTGTATGGGACGGTGCATATCCTACTGCTGGCGTGTTATCAAAGGACGGTTCAAGTGAAGCACAAAGACCGTTCGTACTGCTTGATGATATGCCGAAAGAGGATTTGAAAAAGCTACCGTCCGACATTACCACTTATGGCTTTTACAGTGCTACTCGCGGTAATGCAGTAACCTATTTCCAAAAGGATGACCTTGCCAAAGGCAATGTCTATAAAGTACCCGATCTATCGAATTTGAAAGGTGGTGGAAAATCAGTGAACGAAAAAACCGTAAAAATGCTTGAAACATTTGGCGTAATTTTTAAGGAAGGAGAAACTAAAATTGAAGATGCCCTATGCCAATTAGCCGAAAAATGGGAGATTGCAGAACCAGCGATTAAAGAGTTAAGGGATAATGCATTAGAATTGTCTCTGGCAAAAACAGCAGAAACCGGCAATGCAATTGGTGAAGCATTAAAGACCATTGAAACCTACATGACCCAAGAGCAAGCAACTACCGCACTCGGCAAAGAATTACCCGCCGACAAAGTTTTGTCCTATGCCAAAGACGGCGAGGTTTATCGCACTGGATTAATCGACGAAGCTCTCAAAATGGGAGTCCGGGCGCAGGGAGAATCCTTTAAGCAGGATACCTGGGCGAAGAACTTTGAACTGTTGAGCATCCAGGACATTAAGGACACAATGGACACCTGGCAGAAGCAGGCCAAAGAGGAAATCCCTGCTGGCAGACAGTCTCAGGCGGGAGCAGGGAAGGGTGCTGGAAAGCAGACAATCCCCGATGAGTTTTACAAGGCTTAGTTAAGCAAACAATTAAATATCTCAACAACGCCGCTTTAATGCGGATTTTTTATTGCCCATTTTTGACTGAATTGAAAGGAAGTGAAAACACAATGGCAAGAGGTGGAATTGATTACTCAGATATTGGACTTCTTAGGATCCCTTTTTATGCGGATGGCAGTGTTAGCGCTATTGCCTTGGCTAGTGCCACTATCGCAGGGAATGGCGTTGTAGGATTGGCGGTTACTCAGACTGGCGATAAAACTGCCGGTCTCGGTGCTGCTGGCTCTCCGGTACTTGGTCGGATTTATCAGTACGAGCATGATGGCAAAATGACTATCGAAGTTCGCGGTATCGTAGAGGTTCCGGGCGTATCTGGCAAGCTGCCTACTCCTGGCGGGGCCACTACCGGATATGTGGTATGCGATGGCACCGGCAAGGTATCCGTGGCAACTGCTGGCAAGCAGGTTCTCGCTGTTGATAATACGGCCAGTGTTAATACTGCGTTCGTATTCCTCGGCTAATTGAAAGAAAGAAGGTGAAATAACAAGATGGCAAAAATTGCTTTAAATGCAAAGATGTATAACGATGCTGCCGCTGATCGGCTTAATTTGACCCAGTATTTAGAAAGACTTGACCCTTCGTCCGAAGGCGCTGTATTGAATGCCCTTGGCAGACAGTTGAAGGAACGCGGGATTATAACCCGGAGTAATTACGCAAAGGGTATTGTGGCAAGTACGGTTGAAGATGCGTTCTATCGCACCGAGGATAACGATGTATTGTTCCCGGAAGTAATCGCCAGTGGAGTGCGTGAGGCTTACGTTTCCGACGTGATGCTTTCCGCGTTGATTGGGCAGTACACCACGATTGCCGGAAATGCCTATAAGACCGTTTATGCTGATGACCAGCCCACCAAGCAGGGCTTAAAACGTGTAACTGAAGCTTCCGAACTGCCCAAGACCAAACTTGTAACCCGGACCCAAGAAGTCAAGATTTACAAATATGGTCGTGCTATTGAAGCGTCCTACGAGGTTGTTCGTCGGATGCAGATTGACTTGCTGGCATTGCATGTACGTCGAATGGCTATGCAGGCGGCAAAAGATAAGGTTGAGGAAATCTTGACCATTATCGAAGATGGAGATGGAAACAGCAATGCGGCTCCCGTAATTAAATTGACTGATCTGGATAGTGCCGCTACTAGCAAAACCATTACCGCGAAGGCATGGTTGGCGTTCCTGATGGAGTTTGAAGAGTTTGCATGTAATACCATTATCGCGTCCAAAGATGCTTTCCTGCAAATTATGCTGACTGACATTGGATCTTTTACGGCGGCGCAGGCGTTAAAACTGTTATCAGATGGTCGTACTTCTGGTGTTGCTATCTCTGCCCCGCAATTGCCTAGCGGAAGCTTAAATCTGTTCTGGCACGATAATCTGTCTCAGTACGAAATCCTGGGTATTAACAACCAGTACGCCATTGAGCAGGTATTTGAGGCAGGCAGCGACGTACAGGAAGCGGCCCGGTTTATAACCAACCAGACCCAGGTATTAACTATTTCCGAGAATAGCGGGTATGCCAAAATATTCACGCCTGCTACGAAGAAGTTAGACCTTAACCAGTAAACAAAGGGGGTGTCCCCAATGGCAAACTTAATTTTAACCGCTGATGGTTGGCAAGAGCGTATCCGTTCCAAGATCGGGGCGGATATTGCTTATCTTGCCGACTCGGTGATCGAGCAACCAGACATTGTGACCATCGCAGAAGCCAACATCATCGAGCAGGTAGACAATTATGCTACTCTCGCTGGCACCGACTTAGTATATCTTGAAGCGGCGACCGTGTGTGAGTGTGCGGCCCTATTGTGTCCCTCAATGAAGGTTCGTATGCCCTCTAGGGAGCAGGGTCCGCATTTCACGCAGGAATTGACTGTTGATTGGGATAAGAAACGGCTTGATTTAGAAGATGAGCGGGATAGGTTCGTGGCAAAAGTCAATGACAGTGATGCCACTCCTGTTCCGCGCTTCGGTCTTGCCGGGCCGAGTAGGTGATGCGATGGCAACTAGAGCAGGAAGATTTTTAATTGCTCATGGTCAAGAATGTACCGTTGGATCTCCTGCGGTATCATCTAATGTCAGCATGAAGCGGTCGAGTAGAAATTCAACTAATCCCGGCACAAGGGATGCAATGTGGGAAGGATTGATTCTTGGCACTAGTGGGCTTGTGAGCGGCGACATAATGACTGTTGGGGTTGATAGGTATTTAGTGCAGTCTGTTACTTCTGACGCAGCCAGTGGCGAATTAGCATGGTTTGGGGCTAAGTCAAATACCGAACTTCATCATTACCGCTACATTGAAACGCTGGATTCGAGCAATAACATTGTTCAATCCTGGTCGCCATTAGCGGTGAGTGTCGCGGCATTTGGCCAGATTGTGACCGCTGAACTGAGACAGTTTGACCCTGGATTGCTGGACTCGTCTAAATATGTCTTTTGGGTTCCGAGCAGTCTTGGATTGCAGGAACTTGACAGGCTGGTGATGGGCGGGAGCAATTATCAGGTTGATGCCGTGGATGATGTGATGTTACCTGGCGTTTTAAGGCTTCAATGCGGTTCGGATGTGCGATTATGAGCATTAGGCTAGATTATTCCGCATGGTCAACTGCTTTCCGAGCGCATGTTATCGCTACTCTGTTGGTTGTCCAAGAGGAATATAAGTCCCTTGCCGAAAGTCACATGCTCGGTGAGGGTAGGGATGATTTGACTAGCGAAGAAATCACGATGATTGGCGACTTTTATATGGCTAACGTAAGCGGTGGTCCTGATGCTGCGATGGATTGCTTTGGTACCGGCAGTCTTATGGACCCGAACAATCCTGCTCTTGATGCTTACAAGTCTAGCGACCTATGGAATCCGGACAGATATGACAATAAGATTCGCAGTAGGAGCAGGGGCCCGTACACCAATATTTATGGTCAACAAGCATATTCCGGCTCTAATGTAGGCGGGATTGATCTTGAAGCAAAAGGTGGCAAATTTGCACCGCGCCCGCCGTCCCATGCTATGCAGACTGCCGCTCGTTGGATGATGAACGGACAGATACAAAAGACCTGGCTAATGGCAATGCAATCGTTTCCCTGGGGAAATTTTATCATTGCTACGCCGGATTAAAGGGGGTGATAATTATTGCCTAAAATACATGATTTACCCGATGGCAAACACGTTTTCTTTTGTCCGGGTTGTCAATGTGGGCACTGGGCAGAAGATGGCAGATGGACATTCAATAGGGATTACGACAAACCAACATTTTCCCCGTCTGTGTTAGTAAATTATCTTCCTGATAGTCCAAAGCCTCGATGTCATAGTTTTGTAACCGATGGCAAAATACAGTTTTTGTCTGATTGTACCCATGAATTAGCGGGGCAAACTGTTGATTTGCCCGATTGGTAGGTGATACCTTTGACCTTCTCCCCTGAAACCGATAAAACCGCTTTACAATCCCTATTTCTTGCCGATGCGGAACTGTTGGCCGACTTAGGCTTAACTGCCGCAACTTCCATAGAAAAAGCCAAACATATCATAAAGCGCAGTACGTGGACTGATTTAGCGAGCAACGAGCGACGACTATGCTGTTATTTTAGACCCTCGCGGCGCGGCGTTATATCCGTGGTGACCAACGAAGTCTTGCAAGTCGATTGCCATGTACCTGTAGCCCTTGATTATATGGCAGATAGAGCCATAGCTAGGGTAAAGACGTTGCTCTACAACAAGACGATTAGCAATCGAATATACGAGTTTGAAGGCCAGTTAGGAGAATTACCCTCCATGACTGGTTTTGTTTGTGTAGGGGCGAAATTCACCTTCTACGCAATTAAGTAAGGAATGAAAGGAAGTGGAATAAATTGGCTGAACTCTTATACAAAAAGGCCGGGCATCTGGAATTAATCGAGTATGCTGCAGGAGTTGACAGTACTCGACACCTGTTTAATGGGGTTGTAGAGTCCTTAACTCCTGATATTGAGCTCATCAACGCCAGTATGCCAAACGGGAACAGTAACTTTGATGATATTTTTAGTAATGGCATGAAAGCTAAGGTTGCCGTTAAATTGTCCAGTTTTCAACCTACTCTGTATGCGGCGTTGACCGCGGGGACTGTTACTGCTGGCACTAATACGGTCAGGAAGATCGACGAAAAGACCATTCCCGCATCAAGCCCCTATACTGTCGTACTGGCAAAGACTCCGTCCGGTACTCCTGTTGTCCACAATGGAGATGATAGCCCCTATGTGAGTGCATCGGCTCCCGCTGCCGGGCAATTCTCCTATACTGGTGCATCTGTTACCTTCAATAGCGCCGATGCGAGCAAGGAGGTCCTTATTGCTTACGATTCCTCGCTGACTTCCGGTAAAATGGCACTCGCCGATAACGCCAATGGCAAGAAATTCCGTCTGATTGTAGCGGGCGAAGCGGTGCTATACAAGGCTGAAGAGACCGCCAAATTCGATGCTATCACATTTGACGTTGTTAAACCTTCCGGGACTATCGCATGGCCTGAAAGAGCCAAGACTCCCAAAGGGTGGGGCTTTACAATGGAAGTACAGAAGCCGCGCGCTGGTTACAGTGCGGTTGATTACGTGTGGGAAAACTAGGAAGGAGGATTAGGTAATGGCTAAAAAGGAGGCTAATATAACGCCGCTTTCTACGATGGTAGGGGGCGGTTCTATTTTTACTGTTCAAGGCAAGGACTACCAGGTTAAACCGTTAAAGATTAAGGAAAAGACCGAGTTTGATGCGCTTAATTTTGGTTCTCAGTACTTTACTTTGAGTGATGCCAAAGAGCTTGAAAAGATGAATATATTTATGGATCGGTACCTCTTCGATTCATCTGGGGGGGCGATGACCGTTGAAAAATGTGGCATTGATGACTGGGACATAGTGGACCTTAAAAACTTCTTAAAAAAGGTAATCGAAATATCGGGTTGACCCCGCCCCCGCGAGAAAAAACAAAAGGCAAGGTCGTCTGCGATAAAGGGTGCGAAATCCCCTCTGACTTGATGGCAGGCGATACTTGCCCGTCTTGCGGGGGGATTTTATTTCTACCGCCTACAGATTGGGGAATGGTATTTGGCGGTTTAATGCGTGAATTTAACATGGATTATGACAAGATTTTAGAGCGCACATTCCCCCAAATTGAGGCTATTTTAGAAAGCCTTGGTAGTTCTGATGATGATAACAACGACAATGAACCGGAAGAAGAGCACAGCATAATGGACGGACAGGCGTTCGCTGCGCTCTTTGCTGGGTTGAATTAGATAGATACTGCTAAGTGAAGGCAGGTGATACAGTTGGATGATGCAGCAGTTAAAATTATAACCGCTTTGGGTGTGAATATAGCCCCTCTTATGGAATCAACTAAGATGGTAGAGGCAGAGTTTGCACGGTTAAGCGCCATTGCTAAGAGTACTCAGTTGGTTCTCCCTGGGGCGACAACTAGCGCGAGTGATGTAGTTAAGCCTATGACCGCGCAGGCCGCTATGGTTCAAACTATTCTCAAAGAAGGGGAAGTTAAAAAACAGGCTATAGTGTCGGAATCAGCGGCTAAGACAGCAAAACTGGAAGCTGAAGCCGAATATAAACGTACTGCTACTATGGAAAAAGAGTCTAAGGCAAGGATAAATACTGCCCGCGTTGAAGCGGAACAAACTAAAACGCTTATCCAAGCAGGCAAGCTAGAGGGCGTTGAAATTGCTAATAAGAATATGCTGGCAAGCAATGCGGCGGCGCAGGCACAAAGAAACGAAAAATCCTTAGCGGATTTACGAACAGTTGAAGCAAGAAAGCAAGCAATTGTTGCCGAGTCTCAGGCTAAGATCAATGCAATTCAATCAAGAGCAGATATTAGTGGAGCAAAGGCCGACGCGATAACAAATGTCGCAGATTCTAAAGTGGCAGTTCAAGCGGCTAGAGAGCAAGCAATATTACAGGAGTCTGAAGCTAAAAAAGTTACTACCGTTGCCAAGGGCGAAGCCGAGGTGTCAGCGATTCGAGCAAAAGAAGCCCTGACGCAACAAGCGACGGTACAAAAACAAGCCGCCACAGAACTGGCTATCGTTAAGAATCAGGTGGAACAGCAAAAACTGCTCTATATGCAAGCCAGGAAAGCGGCGTTTGAAGATCAACCTTCGGGCGTGGGCGGATTGCTCCTGCGGCATATGAGTTGGTTCGCAACCGGCGCAGTTTTGTTTGAAGGTTTTGACCTCTTAAAAGAATCGTTAGTGGACGTGGAAGTAGGAATGAAGGGGCTTTCTACTGTTTTGCCTGAAATTGCTCATGACCAAGAAGCATATAACGATGCCGCCGAAGATACCATTAATTTAATGCAAAAGCTTGGGTCTGATTTAGATGAGACCATGGCCTCGGCGCGTTCCTTTGGGCGAATGTATAAAGACGTTGAAACCGTGATGGGATTAACTAATGACGCTATATTACTAAATGTTATTGACCAAGTTGATTTGGAGAATGCAGTTAAAGGAAATGAGGCTGCGCTTTCAACTTATGGCGATACGCTGAAAAGCACTAATGAGGTTTTAGCTTTTTCAGGGCATTTAATGGACAGCATAACCAACCTTTCGCATAATACGCTTGCTACCGGGACTGATTTAGTGAGCATTTTACAACAGACTTCAAGTGCTGCAAAACAAGCTGATACAGACCTGGACCAGCTTTTAGGTACAGGTGCAGCAGCAATTAGGGCTACTGGACTCCAAGGGCAAGGCGGGAATATCGGGCGCATGCTCCGTACCGTATTCACTCAATTGTCGGCCCCTTCAAAAGATGTTGAGGAAACAATTGAGGGTATTGGTGTTCAGATGCGGAATCTTGATACTGGCGAACTAAGAAGTGCATATGACATTATTCTTGATTTGTCATTGGCAACTAAAGACGCTTCTTTGTCGCAAGAAGAATTAAACGATGCCATACTGAAAGCCGCATCTGGCAAATTCCAATACAACAAATTATCTGCACTAGTTGGACAATTTGACGATATTATCAAAAATACCGCTATGTCAATCAATTCTCAGGGTAAAACCTTAGAAATGGCAGGGCAGCAACTTGACACCATTTCTCGTAAAGCCGGTATGTTGAGAGCTACTTTTATTGATTTGTTTTCAGAAGCAGGGGACAGTGGATTAAGAGAAGCCATAAAAGATATAATTGATGCCCTAAATCAGTTCATAATGGGCTTAAAAAATATCAGCACAACGGGAATAAAAACTGCGCTAGGATTAGGTGCACTGTTGATTGTTGGTAAATCGGTTGTGGCTATTTATACCGCCATGCGTCCTGCGATAGCGTTATGTTCCGGGGCGATGGCCGCACAAACTGCTATTTCCATGGCTTTGACAGCGGGAGAAATAACGGCCACTGCTGCAACTGCGGCGCTGAATACATCTATGACAGCGTTGGCAGTACGAACAGCTTTTGCTACCGCTGGTATCAGTGTTTTGTTGGGAGCACTAGCTATTTATGTATCCAAAATGGGCGAAGCTGAAAAATCACAAATGGATTTTAATCAAACACAGGAAGACAGTCTAGTAGCAACTCAACAGCAAATTAACCAACACAATCAAGAGATAGATTTTCTTGAAAGCATGGCTAAAAAGCGTCAAGAATTAACGGATTCAATCAATAGCGGAAAATTAAGCGAGCAGGAACTAACTGAAGCCAAAAAGAGTTTACAGTCGATTGATGAAGCCGTAATGCTTTGTATTGATGATGAAACTCGTAAACAGATGGAACAAAACGGAATTAGAGATGACGAGATAGGGAAGATTGCCGACTTAATTAATGCTCGAAATAATGAAGCAATTAACATGGTAAAAGTTCAAATATCAATGACCGAAGAAGCTATTAGAAGAAGCCAGGACCGATTAGAGGTAATTCAGTGGGAAATGGAAGCCTTACAAGGATTGGCTGATGCTTACGGTGCAAAAATAGATAAGTCCAATCCTGCCGAAAAATTTGGGACGTGGGCATCTGATAAACTTAACGCTTATTTTGGTGGCGATGATAACACTGCTGCTTGGCATTTGAAAAATGAAGCCCTTGCAAAAGAAGCTGAAGCTATACAATCAAGGGTAGATGCTGCTGCTAAGCGAGTTGCTGAGTCAAAGAGCGCTTTAACTACTTTACTGGGTGATTTAGGCGGCGTTAAAGTTCCTGGCGACGATTCTCCCCCTGCTGGTTCCGGCGGTTCCGGCTCCAAGTCCTCCGATGATTGGCTAACCGCTTTCCTAAAAAACACTCTCTCCGCCGCTGAAGCCCAAGATAAACTAAATGCATCATCTGAACGCGCTATTGATTTAGAAAACGCCAAGATAGACCTCATGGCCGATTCTGCAATGAGTATCGAAGAATTTACTCAGGGCATGGGAAAGCAGACTGCAATGGAAGCAATGCTCGAAGAACAGCAGAAGGGCTTGAACAAGGAAGCAGACCTGTATCGCAAGGCTATCACTCTCTTAGAGGACAAGCAGAAGACTCTGGACACTTCTACCGAAGATGGTGCAGAAGCCTACAGTAAGATCAGTGATGAGATCGAGAATTGTAGACAAAAAGTTGACGATCTGACTAAGAGCAACATAGAACTAGAAAAGCAGCAGCGGGAAACTTATGGTGGCGTGGTCAACGACGTACTAAATATGATGGATAAGGTTGGCGGACTGGGTATAGACACTGATAAGTGGGTGCTGGACTATATCGAAGGGCTAGATTATACCAAGCTTACGCTTCCTGAAATTATTGATCTGATGACTAAATATCGAGATTTGACAATCGAAATGGCCGAAGCGCAGATTGATGCCAATCTAGAGGCCCAAAAAGCTGCTAGTGACGTTCGCATTGCTGGTATCCAAGCTGAAATTGATGCCTTGCGGGAACAAAAAGAGGCAGAAGAGGAACTAAAGCAAGAGGAAGAAGCAAGAAAAAATATAGCAGAAGCCGAATTATCCTTAGCCGAAGCCCAAAAGAAATTGGAAAACGTCGAAAAAGAGAAAAATGTCCGCATACTAAAAGATGGCGTTTGGTCGTACATTGCAGACCCCAAGGCTATTGATGATGCTCAGGATGCAGTAGACGATGCTAATCAGCAATTAGCCGATGCTCAAGAAGCATTGACCGACCTAATGGAACAACAAGCAGAACAGCAACTACAGGACCAGATGGACGCGGAGAAGAAGAAGCAGGAAGAAGCCGAAAAAGCTGCTGAACAGCAAAAGAAGGATCTCAAAAAGTCTGGCGGAGAGAACAACGAGTTGTTGAAAAAGACACTGGACGAAGCAGGAATAACCCTTGATGGCGGCATGCAAAACATGCTGGATATAACTGCAGAAAAGTGCCAAGCAATGATAGATTGGTTGCAAAGGTTGATTGATAAGCAGGCAGAAGCGGGGCTAACGCCATTTGATCTTACCGAAGAAGAAGGAACGGGGCTTGTTGGCTCTTTTGATTCTGGTGGACCCATCCCTGAAACCGGTCTTGCATTAGTTCACAAGGGCGAACACGTGTTAAAGAAATCAACGGTGGATGCCTTGGGCGGCGCAAATGGGATTGAAAGAATGGTGCTAGACTATACGTCTCCGGTACTTAGGCGCATTAGTCCGCCAAGCAGTACGCATACCAGTACGTCTACGTCTACCAGTACGTCAAGTACCAATGTCGATCAAAGCGTTAATCTCAACGGCCCGATTTCATTCCCGAATGTGCGCGATTGGAAGGGTATGAGCAGAAAACTTAGAAGCATGGCAAAGGTGCGTTAGAGGGGGTGACAGTTTTGGATGAGGAATTTCTGCAAGCCATAATAGATACTATTGATATTCGTATGGAAAAGAGGCTTCCTGAATTGCTTGCAAAACAAAAGAACTGGGTTCCCGCAAAGGTAGCAACAAGCGGGAGCGGTGCAACGATATCGCTTTATATCAATAATTCAACAACCGCCGTGGAGATAAGCAATTCCCGCGGCTTTTCCTTGGCCGCGGGTCAGGTGGTGGCGGTTATCTTGCCCAATAATAAGCACGATAACGATAGATATATTGACCGACTTCTTTAGAAAGGGGGCTTGATATGGCTATTCCATTGACCCCTAACAATTTATCTCCTGCGCACGGGCAAGAACTACCCGTGTCACAATCAAATGTCTTTACGTGGACAGCAGATGGCACTCAGGCGGGGTACTACATCGAGTATGCGCAGAACATGGCCGTAATCCCTCCTAGCAATACCGGATGGCAATCAATTTCGACTTCAAGTCATACGTTTGCCGCGGACACTTTCGTCAACATCTATTCGTATAAATGGCGCGTTAAAGTTCGTAACACAGTAGGCCAAGAGTCAGCCTACTCAGAATGGGCAATATTCACTGGTGGCAACGAATTGGTGTTGGACATTGTTTTCCCCGATGCTGATTACGATGTTGTGCTCTCTTTACCGTTATACCAGCATTTGTTTAGTTCTCCCTACGGTTATGTTCAGGAAAAATTTCAGTACAAGGTTTATTCCGGTGCTATTTGGGATGACATTGATGCATTGACGGCGGCAGAACAAGAATCTATGACTTGGGATGAATTAGAATTGTACGGTGGATCCCTGATTTGGGATTCTGGCGAGATAACGAGTGCGGCGACAAGCATTCAGCAACCGGGGGGATACTTTGTTGCTGGCACTTACTGGTACAAGGTTCGAGTTATTATTACCGACAACATGGGAACTGTCTATGAATCGGACTTGCGGACGTTCTACATATTGATAGATTCGATACCTAAAACGCCTATTATAACAGCAACAGATGACCCTGATAATGGTCAGAACATAGTAACTATTACTAACCCTACGCCTGATGCCGGTCAGGTAGCAACCGATTACAATCGCTTATATCGCAAGAATATTGACAGTACATGGGAGTTAATTCAGGACAACATATCCGGATTAGCGTCTTTAATTTATTCTATGGTAATGTTCCCCTCGGCTTTTCTCGGTACACTTGAGATTGGTTATGATACAACTTGCCGAAGTTCAAAACAAGAAGAATACGCGGTATCGGCGGTTGGGACCAATGGCATTGAAGGCAGCATGTCTACAAGCGCCTATGCGACTTGTGTTTTGGACGCTTATTGGTTTACTAATCTAACAACCCTAGAAACGGTTAAACTGCGGTTAGGTGCCAAATGGGGTCAAATGCAGTCTGAGCGCGGACGAGAAGAATATACCGGAATAGACGAGATCTATCCTAGTGTTAGCTATGACCCCAAACGCTTCTATCGCGGTCCATTTCAGGGAGCAGTTGAGATGCCAATTGATGGAACAAGGTGGCCTGATTATATTGCTCAGATTAGGGCCATATTGGATGCCGGCGACGAGGTTTTGTATCGCTCATTATTTGGCGATATTTTCAAGTTTGATATTTACGACTTTGAGTTTGACCCCGAGGATCGTTTTGACCAATATCGCATTATCAGATTTAACATGGTCGAAACGACGGAAGCAGTAGCGCCGGGAAGTTACACATATGATACCCCGCCTAATCCCATGACTGGGTTCTGGCTTGTTGACCCCGATACCAACACGGGGATGGAATTAGTACTCGGGCCAAAATGGGACGGCATGAAATCAGAGCAAGAAAGGAGTGAAAATATTGGATTAACCGCCGAAATGCCTAGCGTTAGTCGAAGCAACAAGAAGGCATATCGAGGGGGATTTAGTGGTTACTTGAAAGCGACGAGTACAGAATCTTGTGGCGAAAGAGTGGCGAAGTTTAGAGAATTGGTGGACGGCAAAACCAAGAAGCCTTTATTATTTCGCACAATCCGTGGGGATTTACATTATGTAGATACCTACGGATTTTCTTTTGAGCTTTATGATCGATTTGATAATGCAAGACAGGTTAATTTTGAAATGATTGAGATAGGAGTGATCTAATTGGCTGCAACTGGAAGTTTAAGCACGACATTTTCACTAACAAGCGGTGCCCCATATTATCCCAATAAGGATGATAATAATTATTTAACAATGCCCACAGAAACATATTTTCGTACCGCGAGCAATTTGTTTTTACCGGTACATGCCGGCAATCCTTTCCCGACGAGTGATACGGTGGTTTTGGCAGAATTAACTTCTATTTTAGCAAAAATAATATCAGCCCCGGCTACTTCGGCAAAGCAGGACACATTGATAGCTAAAGATTTTGCGACTCAGACAACATTGGCGGCAATTGGTGCACTGTTCGAAAACAACGCTTATTGTGCGGGTAATCCTTATGTGATAGAAACGGATTGTACTGTGGCAAACACAAATTATGACATTGATGCAAATACCGCCTTGTCTCATAATGGTCATTTTGGATTCTTAAAATCTAAAATTACTAATACAGGAGTTGTGTCAGTGGCATTTAGTTATAATAGTTCTACTTTTACAAACTTTATAACTGATATACAACCAGGAGATTCTATTGATTTAGATGGAATGGACATAGACACTATTCGAGTGAAATCTACGGTTGCAGGTGATGACGTAATAATTGAAATTCATTAATGTTGTAATATAAGGCAATTAAGCATAAAATAGTAATAGATTTTATTAGTAATTAAGGAGATTTTTCCTATGCTTTTCAAGAATCGTTTCCTTAGTATATTTATATTACTATTCGTTTTTATGGTTAATTGTCCTACGAAAGGAGAGGGCAATTTGTCAAGATTTAATAATGGAAATAAAGCACTTTTAGATCAGGTTGAAGCGTATGAGTTAATTACAAGTAGTACTGACAGTAAACTTGATGCACATATTGCCGGGACAGCAGACAAACATGCCGCTGAACATATCACCTATTCCGGCACAGCAGGAGGGGCCGAAGTGGAAACCGCCTTAAATAGTCTCAAGGCTGACATCAATAACGTAGCCGCTGGGGGTACCGAACATGATGCACTGGTCACTGCCGCATTAGTTGACTCGACAGGCGAAGATTTTGGAGCGGGAGGACTTGCAACCTACCTTGATGGTAGGCTAGATAAATGGGAACTTATCACGGCATCACACACAAAGTATATTGATATAGATTCCCCTAATCTAGTAAATGTCAAAATCGGCAATCTGTTGCGGTTGGCCTTTAATGGGCTTGCAGATGTAAATTATATTATGGTCGGTGACAGCACCCGCGCCAGTAATGGGGCTTATGTATACGCAATGGTAAAACCCGCAATGGAAGGTCTAAATGTTACGCCCACCTTATCTGCTCAGAGTGGTTTAAAGGCAGAGCATTGGGGTGCTTCGGACGATACTGTGCAACCTGGATACCCGCAAGCAAGTGATCTAATTGCACTTATCCCAGGAACCGGAAGTACTACCATAATTGATATATGTTTAGGGCTTAATGATGCAGCTGCCCATACGGATGTAGAAATAGCTTCATATATTCAAGCTGGAGTGGATATTATTTTGGCTAGTAAGCCAGATGTTTTATTTAATCTCACATCCCCAAATAACCAACTTGCCAATTATTACGACCTTGATATGCCATCGGTCTATAATCTACTGGTTGCCACAGGCAACTATGGTTATATCAATATTTGGGAGAACGTACTTCCTTTAGACGCAGACACTACCGGGTTTTACATCGATACCGGGCATCCAAACGAGTACGGGCAAAGATTAATCGGCAATTATGTTATTTCTCATCTAATACCAGAGGATTTAAGGGTAGTAGCTTCTAGTGGAATACGAGTGCTTACGGGGTATTTGTCTGACCAAACAGTTAATGATGCTATAAGGGGCAGCGGGTTTAGGTGTGAAGTTATTTATCAGGAAGGTACAGCGATAGAACCATTATATCTGCACAAAATTGGCTCTAGTTATTACTTTTTTAACATTCAATCTGGCAATGCCTTGTCTGGGGCAATCCCGCTCGTTAATGGTGAGCAGGTTTTTACTACAGCTGGATATCTCACAGGCCAACATATTCACGCGATCATCAATATTGCCGATGCTACTGTTTTATCTGATTCTACCGATACAACATCTTATTTTCCAGTAGTAAATGCGGTTGTGACGGAGTATACGCCATTGCAACCATTGGCAAATGCTGTATCGGATTTATTTGCCGACAGTTACCCG
>Ga0172381_10001918_pt1 | contig 23752 bp, 44 predicted proteins | sample Leawel6488metaG_FD_119754 | JGI IMG/M metagenome (GOLD analysis project Ga0172381, IMG submission 119754) | Leachate microbial communities from a municipal landfill in Southern Ontario, Canada - Leachate well 64-88 metaG | ecosystem: Engineered > Solid waste > Landfill > Unclassified | place...
AATACAAACGTATCTGAAGAGCATTTCCGGTATGCGTATTACAATTTCGGAAAGAAATTCCAGTATCGCGGATACGGAAAGATGTTCTCCCAATGGCTATCAGAAAATTATTCTGATGCCCTACCTTACAACAGTTGCGGAAACGGCAGCGCGATGCGTGTTTCTCCTGTCGGATGGGTTGCCAAAACACCCGAGGAATGCCGCGACCTTGCCGTCAAATCCGCATCGGTAACGCATAATCATCCCGAGGGAATCAAAGGTGCCGTCTTTACGGCATTGATGATTTATTACTACAGGAACGTAATTAAGAATCCCGAAGAGAAGATTAAGAAAGAATACGGAATTTCTTACGGACGATGTTCGGGCTACGATCATTTCGACAAAACATGTCAAGAGACTCTTCCTCTTGCTCTGCATGTCTTGGATGCAACGGAAAACTTTCAAGATGCCGTAAAGATGGCTGTAACAATCCCGAATGCGGATAGTGATACTCTTGGGGCGATTGTCGGGTCGATTGCGGAGGCTAAATACGGTTTGCCTGTCGATTTGTCTTTAAAGGCAATCAAATTCGTTCCATCTGACGCAAGCGGGGTTCTTCAGTCCCTTTTGTGGAATCATTACAAAAAACCTTTAACTTTTATTTCGGCGATTAATTTATAGGAGAATTACACATGAGTATGTTTCCAAACGACAATCCGCATCGTACAGATAATTCTTCAAACATCCCTATACAAGAGAATAACGAGGCTGTAGATGCGTTGAGGGATATTTTGAACAGGCTTGTGGTTTCTAACTACATGGATTGGGCTACTTTCGGTGCGACATCAAAAGACATTGAAAAATGGAAAAGGATAGTTTCGGAACATTCTTGATCACAAATACATACAGGAACATTAATACATGAAAACAGAAGTTGACGATCTTGATACTTATACTATCCTAGGATGCTTGGAAACCGTTTCTAAAGATGCCGCAAGACAAATTGAAACGGAACTCCGGAATAAGATAGAAGTTTTGGAAACAAAATTAGGTCAAAAGATAATTGGTTCCTATAAATGTTCCTAAAGATTCTTTTCGTATTCTACGGCATAGATGGTAATGTGTGGTTATGAAAACGAAGTTTATGACAGCGGCGATTCGTAAGGCAATTCCAAAACTATATGCTCAGGACGGAGTTGAGATAGAAGATCATATGGTTTATGTCAAGTTTTTCAATCCGTATGGCGTCGGAACTTGGCTGGCGATGGAATTCGACGGCGAAGATCAGTTCTTCGGAGCAGTTGAGCTTGGCAATGACTGGGAACTCGGATACTTCAGTCTGAAAGAGTTGGAATCGGTAAAAGCTCGTATTGCAGGTCGTGAATTTCCTTTTCAGGGGATTGAGCGGGATCGTTTCTTTACCACTAAGACTTACAAAGAGGCTAAGAAACAAGGCTAAGTCAGAATCAGAACATCTTTTTTGGCGTGTTGACCCAGAGGCGAAGGTATCTGTCTGTAAAACAGAAACAAAGAAACACCGTAGGTTCGAGTCCTACACACGCCACCATTTTTTTCGTTATTAGATTATCTCAAAGGAGTTTAATGCGCGATTTTACAGATATCGAATGCTTAAATTTTGAGGCTAAGCTTAAAAAACTTAACGACTTGAGCCCTAAAGCTAAAAAGGCAAGACTATCCGCGATAGAAAGGCAAGATCGAAAACAAGAGCTAAAGAAAGACAAACCCGTGATTATCAACCGAAGCCCATGGGATATCCTTCAAGATTCTTTCTGAGGTTATCTCAGAAAACTCAAAATAAAAATATGATTAACCCATAATGTATGAAACGAGAAACAAAAGAATATATACATCTTGCATCTAAATGGGAAGGTAAAAGAGTCCGATGCATGGCATGGAGGAGTATGGGAGCCAATCTTGGATCTCTTAAGGGATGTATTTTCCAAACATTTACAGGAACGGTATCCTGCATTCATTCAAGCGAAGGAGAGAGAGGAGATGGCTGGTGCCGACCTACACACTATATGAGCGTAAGACCAGATGAAATACTAGATAGGCTAGAGGAAACAGTGAGTATGAAAGATGCCACTATTATTGAATAACTTAAATTTCTTTCGTATTCTGCTTAAGAGATGGTAATGTGTGGATGTAAGAGAACACCAACCAAAGATACAAGAGATGAGTAACAAAGTGAATTATCGCCGTCATGGCGGACGAAATGTTCCTCGCCATGAGATTGAATTCAAAGGACCTAAAGGTCGTTTGCATACAAAGACCGGGAAAAAGGAAGAATTCTTTTATCAGGGATCTCGGGAGTTTTTTGAAGATCTGACCCGAGTATGTGTTGGATGAATCAAACCAGACATTCTTAAGAATTTCATAAAACAAGAGAAACAATAAGTATCAAAACCTCGAACGTATTAAAAAACAGGTTTTGAAAGTGGAAAGTGGAATGAATACCTTGGATACAAAAGAGATGAATACGTCCAGAAAAATTACAGTGCTTGAAAAAGCTAATCCCCTCTTTCTTTCTTCGAAAAATACCGTTCAGATTGAAGAAAACGGGAACAAAAGGATTGTTCATTGGACAGATTTAATCCTGAAGATAGAAACCCTGACGGAGAAGCTTTTGGAGGCTGGAGCTGATGCAGACACTCTTTCAGAATTAAAGGATGCCGTTTTCCAAAGCGGTTATAAATTTGAAAATCTATAACAAAGTGAATCACCGTCGTCAGGGTGGACGAAATGTTCCGACATTCTTAAGAATGTGCTAAAACAAGAGAAACAATGATTCTCAAAACCTCGAACGTATCAAAAAACAGGTTTGGAAAGTGGAATGAATCACTTTCTAAATCTTAGAATGTAAAAAACAACAGAGTACAAGGGAAATAAAATGCAAGTTTCAGACATTCATCTTTCCGATTGTTTCGTTTCGACTTCTATCCCGCTAGACAAGGCTATCCTATGCGGAATAAAATGTATTGCAAAAGAAGATATCTCCGAAGAAAAGACTAAAGTAACTTTCAATAGAATGAATTCGGAAGAGATCTTTTCATTTTTCAGCGAACCAGAAGGGAAAATCAGAATAGGACAATGGATTAAATCCCCAAATTTGGAAAATGTCATATCTGAAATTACCGAAATCAGGAATCAAATCGAGGCAAACGCCCATACAATCCTTGTTGCCGAATCAAACATTCACAATCTTTTAAGCGATATAAGACAAAAACTTATGTTTACAGAACAGATTTCTGAAAATAAGACTAACACCTCTTCCTGATTTCCAGTATAATAAAAACCTACAAAAGAAAAAGAAAGCATAAATCATAAAACACAAAGCATGAAAACAATTTACAAATATCCGATTGAAGCTTCTACCCATATGGAGTTGTCCTTGCCTGCCGGAGCGCAGATTTTAACCGTACAGATACAGGACGACAAACCTATGCTATGGGCTTTGATTGATCCGAACGAAACTCTTTTCAGTACGCGCATTTTAGGCATCTATGGAACGGGACACAATGTCCCTTATAATCCCGGCAAATACATTTCTACTTTTCAGCTTAAAGGCATGGTCTTTCATGTCTTTGAGACTTGTCTTTGAGACTTGTCTTTGAGACTTGTCTTTGAGACTTGTCTTTGAATCTACTCTAACGATCTAATCTAATCTGACCTATTCCTTTTTAAAGCATATTCGGAGCCTTCTCTTGTTGGAAGGATGACACTTTGGCAGAACGGTCAGGGATCAACCGTAATAGAAAGGTCTTGGCGTACCCGATGGACAACGTAATCCCCGTTACAGGGGCTAGGCGGGCTATCGGCGAAGGTTCGGAGCGAGGAGCCGGATAACACCCCTCTCGCTTAAAGGATCGCATAGAAGCCTATCCTGATGCCATTTTAAAAGCAAGGGATAAGCTTATTCAGCCCACGAATCTTCCGGAGTTCTTCCGGGAGATTGGGGATATGCGAGGAGTGCATATAGATTGCCTTAAATAATCTAATCTAACAGGGACAGGGTTCCCCCGGAGGATGAGTTATGCACGGTATGTCGGTGTAAGACCGCATGCAAACTGTGACGACTAAAAAAAGTCTTTTTAAAACAAATCAGACTCTTTTTAACGTTTTTACTGTTTTCAAAGTGTTCTATCCACTACTTTGCCTTCTGTGTCTTCTAGTAGTGTTTTACAACATTTCCTCCAATACGATTCTTTTAGATGTTTTGTCTAAAGAATGCCCGTATCGGGGGTGGAAACTGTTCCGAGCTAAAAAAATACAAATTACATGTAAAAATATGTAAGGTTTTGTTAAAACATATAATGTTTGTTAAAACTTGTGAAATATGTGAAGTTTGTAAAACCGATAAAACAGGTTCTAAAAACATTACAATTTGTTTCGTATTCTGACATCTTTTTGGTAATGTGTGGATACAAGGAGTTAAGAAGATGCAAACGATACAAAAGACACAAAAGATGAGTGAAAACGCGAAAAGTTTGATTTCCAAGTTATGGAATCTCGGGTTTAAAGATGCTGCGGATTACATCGAGAAACTGACAGAAGATGAGAAAATCAGGATTTATTTTCGGGAGAGTGAGCATATTATAGGTGCGTTCTTGTGGAAAAAGACACCTCAAGGGTTTGACTATTGGGATAACATTGATTCTAAGATGCGTAAAAACAACCAAGCATAGGGAAGAAAGATGCAAACGATTCCTGAAAAGACACAAATTCTGATTCAGAAACTTCGAGATACCGGACATACGGAAGCGGCTGATTACATCTCTGATTTGACGGATATCGAGATGCGAAAGATTGAATTTGGGGAAAGTTCTAAGTTACTTCAGTCTTTTATTTGGGCAAATACTCCTCAAGGGTTTAAATATTGGGACAAAATAGACACAGAGTGCTTCTCGAAAAGAGAGTTCGCTTTGGAAAACGATTTGTCGAATTTTCTTAAGAATTCGGGACAGATTCCTTACAGTAACAAAGAAAAGATGTTGGAATGGGCACAGATGTGTTTAGAACGAGTGGATATGCAGGCACCTGTTCTTGTTGCCCTGATAGACAAGGTTTATGAAGACGGTATTCAAAGAGGACGGGAAGAGACAGGCTTAGACGATGACCGCAGTTTAGGCGGTTTTCACGAAGATATGTAAGCAAGGGATTAAAAGAGTACGGGATGTTCTCGAAAAGACGGATGTCTTTGAACACGATCTGGATAAACTGGAAAAGATTTGTAAAAACGTGGGATTGCTGTGGAAATCAGAATCGGGAAGTGGTGTTTTAACGAAAAACGATAGGAAAGGGATTGAATATGTCTGAAAAAGTAGAAAAAGTATTGAAAAAGATGCATGATTTTGTTAATTCCATGAAAATGGATAACATATATTGTGCAGATAAAAGGACGGAATCCGGGAGTTATTCTGGATGGGCTCCGCAATATCTTGGGCGGGTTGTTGGGAACGAAACAGTTATAAGATTTTGGGAAAGCGCGATTCGCGTTGTTTCAAAGATGTATGCAGAAGGTGTTTCTGAAAAAGATGTTTATTGCAATAAACTTGCGGAAGATGTTTGCAATAAACTTGCGGAAATAAGGGATGAATTTCGCAGGGGTCTTATTGACGATGCGGTTCACACATCCTCAAATGAGGTTGCCAATCAGGTTTCTTTGTTTGAACGAGAAGCCTTAAGGCGGATTGTTTCTTATGGAGAGAATTATGAATATTCCGTAAGCTGGTTGCTGGCTTATGTTTTTGATATCCACGATAATTCATATCCTGAAAAATATTTTTGAAGATTTTTGAAGATTCTTTTCGTATTTTCCAAATATTTGGTAATGTGTGGATGTAAGAACAAAACGAATTAGCTTACAAAACAAGGACAAAAGATGAAAGTATCGGACAAAGCTGAGTTTTTTGAAAATTGGAAGAAACTGATGCAGAAGATGGAAGGGGTTCTTTCCTCTGCATATGTGGATGACAACGGCAAGTCTTTTAACGGAGAACTCACGGAAGCTGTTGAAATGCTCAATTCTTTAGGTTATTATAGCCGTCCCCTTCCTGTTGGGGCTGTCATTTCTTACATGGGATTGGCAGCCAAAGTCATTTCTGATGACGGTGGGGACGCTATTAAGGTTCAGTTTCTTGATAGATTCCCTGAAACTTGGCACTGGACTTCGAACGGAGTAACCTGCAAAATCGTTTCAATGTAAGGATTGGTTAAAGGATTGGTTAAAGGATTTGTTAAAGGATTGGTTATGATTAAAGATCAAATCATCAATTATCTGTTGGAATGCACTCTTGCCACGGTAGAGGATATGTGTTGAGTGAGAAACATCTCGGTACGGGAATTTAATAGGCAATGCAGTATCGTTCACACGGCAAGAGCCGAACTTCCTAATGATTTCGTATTTACCGGAAGGGCATCTCTTATTCCCAAAAACATGACGGTTTTGGATTTCTATACCTCCAATAGAAATAAGTTCTTAAAAGAACGGGGTATCCTTTCTAAGAGGTTTGAAACCGTTGAGGTTGAACCGGATAATCAAACCGATGGCTGGATAAAGGCTCTTAGGAAGGAAGTAAAGAAAGAGAAAAAAATAAAGGAAAAAAGATGCAGAACACTAGATTGGAAAGTTTCAAAACTGCGGGTTATTCCGAGGATTTGGACGGTTATGACGAAAAAGGAATCTTGCAGGTCTTGACTACGAAGGACGGGAAAGTAATCTTGCAGGTTTGGATTACGAAGGACGGGAAAGACTGTGAAATCCTTACTCCCAATATTCTTAGTGGCAGAAAAATTCATGATATTGAATTTTTCAAGAAAATGATGGAGGAATCATTCTTTGCTAGGTATGCCGAGTTTGAACGGATTCATAAGGAATGCTCGGATCATCACCAGTGGGTAGATGAAATCAGGGCTTGCTTTCAAGAACGTGAATTTCAAAAAGAATTGCACCGTCCTTGGTATCGTTGTCTTCCTTTTCTGTTGATTGGAGAAACGAAAGCAAAGCGGATTGCAAATTGTTCTTTCTCGTATGCCAACGACCCGGAATTCAAGAGGCAAACGCAAGAAGAACTGGATAAAGCCAAGAAGTGTCTCAAAAAATTACAGGATATGCTTCTTGTAAACGAAATTCTTACTCAGGGGCAAACATTATTTCGGAATGAGGAACAATATTTCCGATTTACAGCAAGAAAACAAAGAAAAGCATCAATGCGGGAGGATATCTAAGATGGGAAAGATGGATAAGATGGAAAAGATGGCAAACATTTGCGTTACGATAACGCAAATGTTTTTAGCTGGTGTCTTCGTAGGTATTCTTTGTTGGTGCCTGAATCGAGATATCCACGGATTAAAGATAGAAAACAAAGAGCTGATTAATCGTTCGCATGTTTTGTTCGTGCAGAACGAAATGCTCAAGTCTGAAAACAGGAGTTTGTTCAAAGACAAGGAAAGCCTGTTGCATCGTTCTTGGGATTTGGAAGAATATTACACCGAAAAGTAGAGATTTGTGAAGAAAGTTTTCGTATTACTGCAAAGATTTGGTAATGTGTGGATGTAAAGGCAATTAAGCCTATAAACAAGGAACAAAACAGATGACTCTGAAAGCTCAAAAGGTTTTAGATTATATTGACAAGCAAGTGACGACAGATCAAGACAGTATCAAAATTCTTCAAGAGAAGATGAAGAAAAGCTCTTTTGTTGAATGGAGCTTTTGGAATTGGTCGGATATGGTTATTGCAGAAATGTCTTGTTCTTTTTGGATGGGTCTTAAAAGCAAAATTGCCTTGCAGGATATTGAACAATCCGATTTATTTATTAAAGATTTCTTGATGAATTTTCGAAATGATCTAACGAAGAGAATTCTGAGGAATGTTAATAAGAATAGCACAAATAGGATTGCATTAGAGATTGATTTTTTGAAAGAGGATACATTGAAACGAAGAGTCGGATTGGATTGCAATTCACCCGATTCTTTAGCCGAATTGTTGTATTCGGTGTTTGGCGAGGAAGTATAAAAGATGAATAATAGGAACAAACCGATAGTAAAAGTTTTCGGAACGAAACTCAGTGTACGGATGATGAAATACAAAGAAAAAGATAAACAACAATATGATTATTAAAAGGGAATTGTCCCCCAATGATACTCGTAAGTATTATTTTGAATCAAAGACGCCAACTTATCATCCAAAATGGTTTGTTGTCGGAGCAAGAGTGATTTCTCCCCATTATGATTATCATGGAATTGTTATAGGGTTTGCGGATTCATATACTGGAATGTCCGAGTGTGGAGTCGTTTTAACAGATAATGGAACATACATCTTTACAGAAATAACGTCTGATTTTCGCGAAGAATAATTATTGTGGAGAAGAAAAGATGCGATTTTGAATTTCGCAAGATCCAGTCAATTAAGAAGATGGTTGATACAAAATAGAAGATGAAGCCGAAGTTATTCGTAAAAATGTACTTGCCAGACATATGCAATGATAAAAAGGTTCGACTGGTGATTTTGTCTATAAAGGTTCGTCATGGTTCGTCATGGTTCGTCATGGGATGAGGAGGCATTTTACGGAAGGATGGGATCAGACTCCGACGAGTTAGATAAATCAGAGAAGAAAGTGTGAGTTTGGCACAACCGGTGCTTATAAGATGATATTTTCGGCTTGATGTGGGAACTGAAGATGCTTGACCAATGGCTATACTGAATTACAAGGATATGGACAAAATCTGTATCTTTCCATACCGTGAGAGAGGCGTCAGTTTGATAAACGGCTTCTTTATTAGGAAAACAGGGATGGAATGCTATGCATAGTCAGTTAAAAGGACAGTGGAAAACCTACCCGTCTCTTCAAATTCTTTTTTAAGATATAATGAGAAAGTTGTCGTATTCTGCTTAAGAAATGGTAATGTGTGGATGTAAGGAGATAAGAAGATGAAAGTATGGATTACAAAGTACGCCCTGACGCAGGGTATTTTCGAGATTGAGGCTGAAATTGTGCGGGATGTTAGTACCAAAATGGTTTCAACCGTTAAAGGTTATTTTCACGAGCCTGATTGGCACACTTCTTATGAAAAGTCAAAGGAACAGGCAGATAAAATGCGAAACAATGCTCTAAAGAGCCTTTCTAAGAAAATGAAGAAATTGGAAGAGATGAAGTTTTAAGAAGGGAAAAGGTTTTGCAATGGCAAGTGGTGGAATCAGACACAGGAAGAATCGGTTAATTACGGTAAAATCCTGAACGGAGAAGTTGAGCCGGACGGCTATAGACGCTTAGGCATGAACATCGGTAATGTAATGTAAGGTCAAAGACCGAGATGCCCGTTCAATTCCATGTAACCAATCATGGCTTGCCCGCCAGAAGTTGTTCAGAGGGTCGGGGGTTTTTATAACGGTGCAACATTAAAAGGAGAAAGTATGGAATTGAAAGAGTTCGCGACGGAGTTATGGAAGGAAGATTTTACAAGCAAGCCCTATGGTGGATGCACCCATCAAATCTTTAATGGTGTTGGTGGTTCAATTACCATTTCTTTGCTTGGATTTCCTTTTACATCAGAAACAGAGTCCAAAGAAATTCATATTGTTTGGGAGGAATTGATGCCTGAATCAAACATTAAATCTTTGAATTTTAATAAAGGATTGGAATGTGTTCCAAGGTCAAAGTCTTTTCTTGGTGACGATAAGGAAAATGCTATCAGTTTCGTTCGTTATGTAGAAGATCAGATTGCAAGAAATCGTTGGATGTTGCATGCTCTCGGGGGAGGTAAATAGCTGCGTTGTGTCGTTCCTTTGATCGCCAACTTACTGTAATAAGCGGGTTCGATTCCAATCCACATACCAAAAGGAGAAGTGAAGATGAGTTTGTGGTTTATACTGATGGTTCTTGGATTGCATTGGTTGTTTGATTTCATACTCCAGACGCCGGAGCAGGCAGAGGGTAAAAGCAAGTCGTTTCTGCCTTTGTGGGATCACGTCTGTATTTACTGTCTGTGGGGGTTGGTGATACCTCTCTTTTTCTCGATGACGAAGGGAGGGTGCCTGTTCTTCCTGTTCCTGTTTGTGACCCACTTCATGATCGATTGGGTGACATCCAGAATAACGTCTTGGCTTTGGAAAGAGAAGAGGATACACGATTTCTTCGTAATGATTGGTGCGGATCAGGTTTTGCATTACGTTACGATTTTCTTGTATTTGAACTGGTTAGGAATCGGTAAATAAAAATGAGTAAGAAAAATCGGATTAATAGTGCGATGGATGAGCTTGTCCGTAAACAACATAATCTATTGGAATGTTATAAGCGGATGGAGCGGCATACGGTTTGCGAAGAAGTTTCTTTAGATGAAGCCTTTGAAAACGGAAAGGATACAAAATGAAGAAATGTGGAACGAGTAAGAGAAAGATGAAGCAGAGAAATATTTGTCCCCATGGCGGGAAACATAAATTAGTAAATATCGGTGACGGATTTTGCGATTTGTATTCAAAATGCGAGAAATGCGGACAGAAATTCGGATTAGAAGACTGAGGCGTGTTATTTATCTACGATGCTACGATGCTACGATGCTACGATGGCATAGGAATGGTAATTCCTGCGATCAGGCGTGTTCGTACAGTAGGTGCTTCAAAAAGATACGGGAACATTCGGATTGCGTAAAAACTGGGTTTTGAACGATTTTGTGGCTTAGCAGTATAATGCTTTACGGGGATAGATTAAAAATGAGTGAAAAACCAATATGCGGTCGTTGCTATGATGAGGTAGATGTGGTTTATCCGGCTAATTGCGACGAAGATCCTGTAAAACGGTACGGTCAAACGATAGGGCAATATCATTGTCCCGATTGCGGCGCAATGGTTATTGCAGGAATTCCGCATCCGCCTTTATGTCAAAGATGTTTAACACGGACACATCCGGCATTTGATATTTTAAGAAATAAATGCAAGGTTTATATTATTTGTCCTGTTAGAAATATTACTCCGGAACAGAAAAAAGAGATTGAGGATTATGTCGTTTTTCTTGAAAGTGTCGGATATAAATGTCATTTCCCGCCAAGGGATGTAAAACAAGATGAAGAAACCGGATCAAGAATTTGTGAAGAGCATAGGATTGCAATGTCGGAATGTGATGAAGTTCATGTTTTTTGGGACGTTCGTTCTTCCGGATCGCATTTCGATCTTGGTATGGCTTGGATGTTGGGTAAACCGCTAAGGATGATAAAGTCTTATCATCCCGACAATGAAGGTAAATCTTATTTCAAGGTTATACAATCTTGGAAATTCGGTGCTTTGGCAAACGATAAGCTTGTAGAAAATGAAATTCGTAAGTTGAATCTGATTGGAGAGAATAAATGAATATGAACTTGATTGCGGTATTGGGCTTGTTTGCGGTTTTCGCATTGCTTGTTGCTCTTGTTTTGATTGTCAGAAAAGATGTTTTGAGTTTGAGCCTTATTGTTAAACAGGCGATGAGCGGAAGATGGATTTTGACGGTTTCAGCAGGTTTGTGCATGCTTATAGCGACCATCGCCGATGCTTTGATCGCTCTAAAAACACTAAACTCTAATCCCGCCGTACAATTGCCTTTCCCTGTATCCACGATTTTTACATTATCCGGCGTTGTTTTCACTTTCTACTTTATGAAGAAGGAGAAGGAGACAGACGAGGAGACAACCAGAGTTGCGCTGGAAATTCCTCCCAAGAATGATATCGTTGCTAAGGAAATTACGAAAGAAGTTACGGATCATGGAAATATTGATTAAGAAGTTGACGGATGTCGATTTGATGCGTCGCGCATGTGAAATGACGATGAATGGCGGAAAAGAATCAAAGGCGACTCTAAGGGGAATGTATGATTGCGAACATTCGCCTTGTCGCACTCAACTTTTTTGGATTGAGATGCTTGATATTCCAAGTTTCGTTTCAACTCATTTTGTCAGGCATAAGATCGGCGTAGAGCATTTTGTCAAGACAAACAGGGATGACCGAGGGGGTACAAACGATGTAACAAGAATGACTCCGGTCAATCACGGAATGTTGATTAACGCACAGGCTTTGATTGGAATGGCAAGAAAGCGTTTATGCATTAAATCTCATCCCGAAACGATCAAGGTGATGCGTAGAATCAAAGATATTTTATTTAATATTGATCCGGATTTGGCTTTGTGTTTGATACCTGAGTGTGAATACAGGGGAAACTTTTGTCACGAAAACAAAGGATGCGGAAAGTGTCCTCATAAGTGAATTTGTGACACGGATAGCGTGGATAGAGTATAATGATTTAAGTGGGATTCATATAGTGCGATTTATCAGACTTGAATGGAATGTTGTGTCGTTCCTGACGGCAAGGGTGGGCATAGTTCGCCCCCGAGAAGTCTAACACAGATGAAAAGCATTATTGGATTTTACTAGCATGAGGAGTCCCCGTTTCGCCCTCGTGCAAAAAGAAACGGGCAAGATGGTGAACTTGTAATCACCCCTTTTCGGTGAGGGGAAACCGAGTTTTTCAGGAAGTATGGTCGAGTTGGTCTATGGCGCACGCCCGGAAAGCGTGAGCGGCTTAAAACCCGTCGAGAGTTCGAATCTCTCTACTTCCGCCAATCTTAAAAAACAGGAGTGTTGATATGTCCTTAGAAGATCGTTTTGTGAAAATTCTGTGGGAACTTAATCAAGAAATTGAAAAACTGACTGCCGAGAACGTATCTCTTAAAGCTAATTTGCATATTTCTGAACTCAAAGATTCTTTCAGTAATTGCGCTGTATGCGGACAGTATAAGAAAGTGCCTTGGAAAGATGATCGTGGATATATTTGTTTATCATGTTTGATTAAATCTAAAGATGAAAAGATGAATAATCTAATGGAACACCTAAAATTCCTTATTGCGGAATATGCGGGTATTAAATTTGAAGATGCTTACTCGCAAGCGTTTTATGATAAAGTCTCTGATGCTTTGAAACAGGAAGTTAGGGAAAATTCTGAAAATTGATAAAAATACGGCATTGTCGGATTGGTTGGTTTATCTTCTTGAATGTAATGACGGATCTTATTATTGCGGATGCACAAACAATCTGGAACGTCGAGTAGAACGGCACAATGCGGGTCGTGGGGCACGTTACACTAGGGCAAGGCTTCCCGTAAGGGTCGTCGCAAGTATGGCTTGTGAGAGCCATAGTGACGCTTTGCGGTTAGAGGCATTTATCAAAAAGATACCGAGAAAAAATAAAATAGAAGTACTTGTCGGAGAAAAGGTTGCGAAAAACACATTGAATATGGAATAATTCTGAATTTTATTTTATATTCCACCCCATTTATTGAATGGTTCTAATTTTTGGGGGTGATATGGTGCAAGAAAGTTTGATATCTTCAGAGACTTTTCAAGGATTCGGCGTTATCGCGTTGATCGTTTCTTTGATTTGGGGAATTTTGAAAATTTTAAAAATCCTGAAAAAGTTTGTCGGACGTTTTTTACCAGAATATCCTGTTAAGCGGGAGGTTGAACTCAACCGGGAGATTTATACCGCATTGGTTGAACTGAGGGCTGTCGCGGATGCCGATAGGGCATATGTGTTCAGGTTCCATAACGGAATAGAGTTTCTTCCAAGTCATCCTGCATGGAAACTGAGTTGCACCCACGAGGTTGTTCGTCCCGGAGTATCTTATGAATCCGGTAAAATACAAGGCTTGCTGGTGTCTTTGATTCCTAACATTGTGGGTGCCGTCATGACGGGAAGTACTTCAGCTTCAGGGATTGCTGTTTCGGCTTGTAAATCATGTGACTATCAAATCAAATGCTTAAAGGAAAACAAGAGGGTTATTGTCATTAAGGTCGGTGATCTGGAAAATAATTACAGTAAATATTGGCTGGAAAGTCAGAATATCAAAACTGCTGTATTTTGCGGGATCGCTCAAAACGGAAACGTTTACGGAATGGTTGGTTTGGATTTTTGCTCTACGGAAATATCCCCTGAAAACATAGCAGATATTTCTTTAAGGATATGTCGAGCAACGGATAGGATTCAATATTTGCTTCGATACAAGAAAAACAATACATGCGATTTGCCTTTGCCGGAAACTCCCGTTATTCAATAAAAACATTTCATCTTATCCGAGTCTGTTGCTGTGTATTTGATATAAATTTATGTTATATGAAAATTTCTTGAAAAATTTTTCATTTTATTCACAAAAAAAACAGTACAAAAACAGTACAATACAGTATAATAAGGTGTTCTTTAGTTTATGAAAAACAGTAGGTGATGTTCACTGGTTTTTCAATTCAATAAATTAAAGGAAGGATTTGTTAAAATGATGATCGCAAGTTGTTTAGATGTGGTTCCGGCTTTGCCGGAACACGGGTTTAATCGCTTGTTTTGATCTTTTTAAAAGCTATTAAATTAGCAACAATGTTAAGAAAAATTCTTACAGTAGGGAGTGTATAGTCCCCGATGTCTAAAAAATCTTTTTAGGAATAAATTCCTATGTAAAAGATAACTATAATGAACAAATGTCATTAAGAGAATGGTCGGAAATAAAGGGTCAAAAATTTTCAGCAAACGAGGCTCGTGAAGCGTCTGATTTTAAAGAACTTTTGAATCAGTTCAGGCTTGATCCTCTCGTTGTTTTTGATATGTTTTATCAAGAAACATTATCTCTAGCTAAAAGACTTGTTATTTTAGAGATGTCTCCCATTGATAAACTTGAATGCTTACTTAAGGAAGAAACGGATAATCGTCTTAAGAAAATCATTGTTTCCCGCATGAAAGAAAAGATAAATGTCTGACAAACTGAACATCGACAATAAATTGATAGTTGGAATCGTTGATTTGTCCCGGCATAAGGAATTTTACGGGCATATCGTGCAACAGATCGAAAGAGTGTTTGTATCCGATGACCATCCTGTAGAAACTGCCGCCGTTGGTCGTATTCATGGGGAACGATTCATTAAAATGTATCTCAATCGTTCTTTTTTTACTTCTCTGTATACTGAAAACGGGAATGAAAAAGGATGGACTTATATGATGGGAGTCTTGGAGCACGAGATTCTGCATATTTGTCTTGGACATTTGTTTATGAATTTTGAGGATCGTCAACGCGGTAATGTCGCAAAAGATTGTGTCGTTAACGGGCTTATTCCCAAAGAGAAGCTCCCTGAAAATCATGTCAATCCTGAAACCTACGGGATGCCTACGAATAAATCCACGATGTGGTACTATACTCACCTTCTGGGCAATCCGACATATAAAAAACAATGCAAAGACGGAGATTTTGGTAAAGATGGATTTAGGTCTCATATCATGTCTTCTCATTCTGTTTGGGAAGACGTAAAGGATGACGGATCGGCGAAGGAATTTTTGAAAGATATTGTTCGAAAATCCAAAGAACTTTGTGACAAGCATTACGGGGATGTCCCGGCATCTTTGATTGATCAGATCGATGATTTGCTTAAAAACGCAAAACAGATTGTTCCTTGGAATAAGGTGCTTCGAACTTTTTCCGCAAGTTGCGCCGAAAGCGTGCTGGGATATACCATGCAGAGAATAAGCAGGCGTTTCAACACTCGTCCCGGAATCCGTAAGGAGGATGTCCTGCATCTTGCGGTTGCAATAGATACGTCGAGAAGTATTCAAGATGAACAACTGAAAACATTTTTCAACGAAATCAAGTGGGTGTGGAAAAACGGGGCTAAGATTACCATATACGAGGCTGATTGCGCTATTGCCGCCGTATATCCCTTTAAGGGTAAGTTTAACGGCAAGATACATGGACGCGGAGGTACCGATCTGGAGCCCGTCCTAAAGGAAGTAGAGGGCAAATACGACGGATTGATTTACTTTACGGATTTCTATGCGCCTGTTATAACGAAGAAGTATCGCATTCCGACTTTGTGGGTTTTACATACCGACATGCCAAAGAGTGAATATCCTGTAAAATGGGGATTGCATATAAGAATTGAAAAATAATAAGACAGAGGCAGTATGAAATCCGTCGTGATGGGTATAATAGATACGAAAACGCGTTTCTATCATAACTGCCTTATGAAGAGAAGGCATCATTCTAAATGTTGCGATTCATGTCCGTTTAGAGAAGGAATAGAACAGGAAGAGAAAGAGCATAAAAAATCAAAGGAGAGCAAAAAGGGATGAAAAGTATATTTGTTGTTTCTGAATATGCCATTAACAGGCATGCGGGGGAGGAATACGATTCGATTATTGAGGTTGTGGATCAGCCAACAACGGAAAACATTCATCCTTTCGCGGATCGTATAAGGTATCAGATCAGATCTTTCTGGGCAGAACAGATATCCGATACTGAGATTGCAGATAAAAGAGTTGTTGTGTATTTGGATGCGGCAAGTCCTTTTGCCGATATTCTCATCAATCTGCAAACTATCCTGAAGGCAAAGGAAGGTATTGAAATTTCTCTTCCTTGGGATAAGCCGATTCCTGTACAGGAGTTGGATTCCGAATCAAGAGAACTTTTGGCTAAGCTAGGTCATAAGTAAAAAGTAAGGGGATAAAAAGATGGCTAAGATGGTTGACTTTTATTCGGATAGGGAAGTACAGGACATTATGGATGCGTTCCTTGAGCGTTTTCCAATGATGTTTGACGGGTTTGATTCGTCTAAAATCGGATTCGTGACAAAGAAAGACAAAAAGGCGAAGATTAAGCCTAATAAGCCTGCCATTAAACTTATGAAGGTGGGTTTTCCGTATGACGTTTGGATGAACAAGACTTACGTCGTTGTAGCGGCTGAAGGCATTTGGAAGAATCTGGATAGCAAGCGTAAGAATCTTTCGGTGTTTAGAACGATGTGCGCGATTCCTCAAGGCGGTTTTGACGAGCAATCTGACAACTACGGAAAAATCAAGCAGCCGGATATCAAAATGTTTATGCGGGAATATGCGGCAGCGGGCTGCATTCCGAACTGGGAAGAGAATCCTGCCGCAAAAGACCCGATGGCTCAGACTTCTGCCGAGGTGGACAGGTCTATGCCTGTAGTTGAAGCGATTTCGTCTGAAGTGATTGAACGGAAGGCTGTGACTGTGGAGAACATTGCCTCGGTTACAACTCGGTAGGCATCTTGTAATATTAGGGATTGCATAAAATGCAAAGGAGTGCGGACGATATTCTTAAAATGCCGGATTTTAAACGCAGGAGACTGCGGTTGAAAAAGAAATTCGGACATTATATAAAGGAAGATCGTCTGCACTTGTCCCGAGATGAGCTTTTGCAATATTTGCGGGATAGGAATATACGATCCAGGATAAAGTTTGAAAGGGTAAGAAAACCAAAAGATCCGAAGATGTATGATTTCAGAAAAGAATTCGGATATTGGTCGGAAGCTGTTAGGTTGGCTTTAGGAGAAAAACCTGCTCCCGAGATAGATGGGGATTATATTCTTAAGGCTGTGTGGGAATTGAATCTGTTTTCCGTTAAACGATTCAAAGAGGCAAGAAAGATAGATAAGGTGGCTATCCCTTCATGGCGTCAGGTTATTAGGACATGGGGTAAGTATTCTAATCTGTTTGAAGCTGCCAGACGTTTTAATCTAAAGTCGCAATTGGAAGAATACTTGAGACTCATTCGTCGTCTTGGTCATGTCCCCAATATGAAAGAAATAAAAGAGGCAGATTTGAGGATGGATGATGCTATAACATTTTATGGCGGAAAGAAAGAGATGGATGATTTTGTTTTGACATTGAGAGGTCTTTAAGTAAAAGGAGAAAGATTAAAGATGAGAGACAAACAAGAAGTGCTTGAAAAATTCTGGGATTTAAGTGATAGGGCTCTAAAAGAACTCAAACTTAAATATCTTAGTCGTCATCCTATTAATTGTTCTCATAATGTCCGTTATAAGGTTAAGGGTAAAGGTCAAATAGGGCTATGTCAAAATCCAGTCGTGTTGAGTTATTGCAGAACAAAAAAAGTTTTTGTTTGCAACGATACGGAAACCGCATGTAGGTGTAAGCTTTTTAAATGTGTAAATTCAAACGAATCTGTTGAAACAAATTTCAGGAACATATTACGCTCACCGTCAAGATGCGGAAATGATTATCCAAAGCTTGCCATACTGATTTGGTTTTTGCAGGATTATAATACTTTTGATAAGCGTACGGTCAGATTATCCCAAACATTTAAAAGAATTTGGTTTTCTGTTTGGAATCTTCTGTCTTGCAGGTGGTGGTAATATGCCAACAGATAAGACGTGGATAGGTCTTATGGTGAGTAGAACTCTCCCGTATGATGATAAAAAGGCGATTTCTAATGAATTGAAACTTATCTTTGGTAAAGATATTTTGAAGTATGAGATCGTTTGTAACGAACAAATGAGTACTTCTGGCGAATATTTCATATTCGTGAAATGTCTTAATTATTGGTCGCACATATCTGATTTGAATCGATGTCATTATGTTTCGGGAGTCATTCCTAAGAAGGATGACCCTTATAAGTTTTCCGATAAAGAAATTAATGACTTTTATGTATCGGCGGATCGTAAAGAATATCCCAAGATCGATTTTGTCAATGGAGATGTTGTTCTTATAAAGGATGGATATCTAAAAGGATTGTATGGGGTTGTTGTCAAACAATTATCAAGCAAAAAGTATAAAATTTTCTTTAGTTTTTATGTAAGACAATTTTTTGAGATTTTTGTCGTGACATCTCTGGAGAAAATCGGTAAAGTATCTGGATATGAGTTTTCAGAAGATATGATTGATAAACCGGTCGTAATAGGGGCTAACGTTGTCCACTACAGTCAGCTACATCGGAAAGAAAGTTGAAAATATAACGACTGAACAGTCCAATGAGGAGACGGTATTGCCGTTTTTCAGCATTGAACAAGTCAGAACTTTTCGTTCGATTTTCGGTTTTTTGAATGATAAGGATAGAGATATCCTTTATCTTATTTTTGTTTCTCGTAAAAAACAAAAAGATGTTCAGCAAATAATGAATCGATCTCAGCCATCTTTATGTTATGACATAAAACGCATAAGGGGAAGGCTAAAATATATTTTTTATCTGCATTCTGTGTTTGATATATTGATGACTTTCGTAGAACAGCAACGAGAATGTTTCACATCTGAAGAAATGGAAATATTGGTTTTGATGTTTTACACGAGCAGTTTTACAATGACTGCGAATATTTTGAAACTTTCTCAAGTCAGGACTAGATATTCATATAATAAATGTTTAAGAAGGATGGAAAAACTTGAAATGTGGGAACCTTATGAGATATTTTCAGTGATCCGTGATAATCTTAATGCTGTCAAAAGAGTGTATAAGGGGGATATTAACAGTTTAAAAACACTATCGGATTTATAACTTTTATTGAATAAAATTATCTTGTCTTTAGGAGGGCATATTCGTGAAAAAAGAAGATAATGCTGATCAAAACGATAGTTATAGGGCGGGAAGCGAAGATATTTTTACAGGATTTTGTTGGCATAGCAGCATCGGGATTGATTCCACTTTGGAGGGGAATAAACGATTTGTGACGAAAATTCCTGTCAGTCGGGAAGCTATGTCATCTTTTATCGTAGTCGGTAATAATCATCTTATCCATAAAAGCACGAAATGCCTATGGAAGTTTTCGGAAGATAAAAAGAGCATTATCCCAGAGTTTGATTCGGATGTTCTTTCTTTAGACGAGATTAAATAGGGAGTGTTTATATGAATTTGACAAATTTTTTAAGGAAGGATTCCGCGATCCAAGATCATTCCTTGGTTGATTTAACATGGCTGGAAGATCCTATGTTTGACTTTGAAAGCACTAAAATGAAGAAAAATAACAACATTAAGCCTGAGCTTGCTGTTGAATGGGGACTTGAGAACGGAGGAGGAGAACTTAATCTTAATGAGCCTGCCGGGGAAGTGAAAAGGAATATTCCGGATGAAAATCTAGGCGATGCTGATTCGGTCATTCTTTTTGCCAGAGATATGATGAATCGAGGCTATAGAGGAAGCCAAATCGTTGCAAGTCTTAAGAAACGTTATCCCGTATCTTTATTGGCGACAGCTAAAACAGGTCTAGGAAAAATGTTTGCTTTGCAGGGGATTATCGGAAGGGTTGTTTTGGATGCAAGAGGGTATAAGAATTGCAAAGCGGCTATGGGTTCTATGGCGAATTCTCCTTACAAACAATTCATCAAATATGTTATTGGATGTCATTGCGGAGAACCCTATGTGTTGCCAATGAATGAGCATGGCATCTTTGGAGCCGAGACGGTATCTTCAGGTAATGGTTTTGATGATTTCCTAGAGGGTGAAAAAACAGCATCTAAGAATGTCGCACATTGCCGATCAACCATGCTTCCGATTATGGCGGCGCAGGGAGACTTGGATCGTTCCATGTTGGATTCAACCCTGACAGAGATGATGAATCTGACACCTATTCCAAGTGGAGTCATAGAGGAAATCTCGGCAAGTTCTAAAACTCCTCTTAATAAGCTGGCTGAGGCATTCCGGTGGATAGACCGTCAAGCTGACAAACAGGAAGCTAATCGTTATGCCGGGAAGATTGATGCAAGTGATTTCGTCATTCAACAAGGAGATGAAGAAATCGATTTACAGGGCATTCCGGAATCGGAAATGGATGTCGATGGAACAAATCCGTCTTTGTCTACAGATATCGAATATGATGGATTTTCACCTATAACGTTTGATGGAATGGATTCCATTCCTAACGTTCTTGATGAAGTTCCCGTGATCGACGATGTTTCACAAGAACAGCTTCCTGTTGAGTTGTCGGATGAAAGAGGAGGATCTTTCGGAGTTCCGATAGATAATTTGGCAGAAGTGCCTGAGTCGCAGGATGTTGATCCGATTCAAACAAATTTGGATGTTGATTTCTTTACTCCCGGAGAGATGGATGTTGATTTGGATGGAGAGCAAGAGCTGCCTATTAACGATCCTGTTGGGGTATTGGATTCGTTGGATGTTGATCCGTATCAGACAGGCATGGATGTTAAGACGCCAGAAAGCGATGAAATAGATATTGATTTCTCAGAAAGTCTGGAGCCTGAATTTCAAGGGACAGATGAAATTGAGTTAGATGATTCTTCAGTTTTGCCTGAAGAGTTGGAAGTCGATATGAAACGGGAATGGAATCCATGAGTGAAGAATTGGATGATTTTGTAAAAGCAGATCAAGATGCCGGTTTAACGATTATTCCTAAAAAAGAAGTTTTTCAACAATTCAACGAGGGATTGGATATCGTTTCTGTCAGAAAGAAGCTTTTGGAGGAATATCACAACGGATCGTCTAATCTTCTTGAACGTCTGAAAGCAGAGGGAAAGAATGATCTTGAATCCGTCTTGATGGCAATGCTTGAAGAGGTGATTCTTGAAGCGGATCATCTTTTGGGAAATGAGCTCGTATCCACAAGAAACGGTGATTTAAGGGATGCATCTGTAATAGGATTCAAACGTACTGAAGTGTTTGAAAAGGCGATGAAAGCTCTTCAGACAAAATTGCAGTTTGAAAAGCAATCTGGAATAGATGTTGAATCCCCATCTATGATGATCGTGTTTCGATTTTTTATGTCCAAAGTGAAAGAAACATTTCAGAAGATGAAGATGGAACCAGAAATGGAAAGTCTGTTTTTCCAAACCATTTCTTCCGTGACGATGGATTGGAAAAAGGAACTTCGTCAACAGTTTGAACAACTGAGAAAGAGTAGGGGATAGGTGAGTATTACATGCCAACGAATCTATTTTCTGAAATTGCCAAAGAATTTTCTTCTGGATCTACAGAAGTCACGGATATCATAACCTTTTCTGAATCGGCTTGGGGTCTTGGTCTTAAACTTCTTCCAGCTCAAAAATTTGTATTAAAATGTTTATATGGATTACCTCTGGATTCTGGCGAGAAAACAATTCATGTCCCCGATATCGTAAATGAGCATATTCTTTATAATTTTACCGAAAAAGAGTTTTTAAGCTGGTTATATGCTGAAAAACGCTGCAATATGGAATATACAGAAGGTAAAATATTTCAACAGCTTATTATGGCGATGGGTCGAAGAGCTGGAAAGTCTACGATGGCATCTTGCGTTTCTAATTATGAACTATATAAATTGTTGAAATATGGAGATCCGTCTGAGCATTATGGTTATCCTCCAGCAACGATTTTATCTATTCTTAATGTCGCGCCAACAGATGATCAATCCAGTATCGTTTTTGATATGACGCAAAATATGGCAATGCAATGCCCATATCTTAAAGACAGATCTTTGCATCAGACAATGACTTATTTTGATTTACAGACAGATGCTGACAGAAATTCGACCTCTGGCAAGGCAAAAGCTAGTCTTGTATTGTTGGCAGGAGGTTGTTCTTCCAATGCTTTGCGTGGTCGCAATGCGATTGTTATCGTAATGGACGAAATGGCTCATTTTATTGACAATAACGGTCGTTTTTCAGGAGACGAGGTTTATAAGGCATTGAGCCCGTCAGGAGCGGCTTTTAAGAGAGATAATAAAATTCTTTGTATTTCGTCTCCTTATGCGAAATTCGGTAAATTTTACGACTTGTACACACAATCTTTTCAAGACCCAGGAATCACCCTGACCTTCAAAATGTATTCGGCAATGATGAATCCGAATATCGCTCCTGAAATTTTAAAAGCTGCAAGAAAGGCGGATCGAACATCGTTCATGTGCGAATACGGAGGAGAGTTCTCTGATTCCATTACGGCATGGATCGAGGACGAGAATGAGTTCAAGAGATGCTTGCATTCTGGACCGATACCTACTCGCGGAAGCGGGGATATCGCTTATTATTACGGAATAGACTTGGGTTTCAAAAACGACGGAACGGCGATTGCCATTGTGCATAAGGATCTGAATACGAAAAAGATCGTTTTGGATTATGCGAATGTGTGGTATTCAGGAGCTTCAGATGTTTGGGATGATGATAAATCCATTTATTCCGGATGTAACAAGTACGCTAAAAACGACGCGATACAGATGAAGGACATTCTGTCTGAAATCAAAGAATTGACGAAATGGTTTCCCGTGAAGTCCGGCGTGTTTGATGAAGTCAACGGTTTCGCTTTGGGACAATTGTTATCTGAATCGCATATGTCTCAATTCGAGATGATCCATAGCTCGGAATCTTTGAACAACGAAGTCTATCAGGTTGTCAAAAGATTGTATTCCGAAGATCTTCTTGATCTTTTTGACCATCCTATATTGATCAAAGAGCTTTTGACTCTTGAGGGCGAGAAAAGAGCAGGTTCTAAGGTCATCGTCAGGGCACCCGGAAGAAAGGGAGCACACGACGATATATCGGATGCGTATTGCCGAGCGGTCTGGAGTTGTTTTTCAAACTTCAAGGAACACCCTAGGAACGTTTCGGCTGGGGCTGGAGGAAGGATGGGGTATACTGGATCTCGCCAAGGAGAAACGCGTGCGTCGTTCGTTTTAAGGCGTTTGCAGCAACACGGAGAACATCCCAGGGGAGCATATAATATAGGACACAGACATTTGGTGTCTTTAGATAGATAAGCTTAAAAAAAGGGAAAATATGCAAACGGTAAAGAAAATAGGTTTGAAAAATGCCGGAGTTCTGAGTGTCGCAAAAAACGCGGAAGCTTCTCTTGCGAAACAGGAATCGAGGGAATTGGAAAACGTCTTCAAGGACGGACATCCTCTGAAATCCGAGGTTGACAGGCAAAAAGCATTGTTGGGTGATTTATCGGGTTTGCCACCGGGACATCCTTTGCTTATTGCCCTACAACAGGCAAAAGAAACCTATCTGAAGCAGCAGGA
>Ga0172381_10001921_pt1 | contig 23722 bp, 24 predicted proteins | sample Leawel6488metaG_FD_119754 | JGI IMG/M metagenome (GOLD analysis project Ga0172381, IMG submission 119754) | Leachate microbial communities from a municipal landfill in Southern Ontario, Canada - Leachate well 64-88 metaG | ecosystem: Engineered > Solid waste > Landfill > Unclassified | place...
AATACACGGAATTCATAGACGCGCTATCCGGCATATTTGATCTCCCTCTTACAAATTACTACCTTACGGAAAGGCAGGTAAAAGGGATCCAGAACTACAAATTATGAGCAGAAACAAGGGCTGCTGTACTTGTACAACAGCCTGATTTTATTGAGACTCTCACCATTTTTTAATGTTTCAGGCCAAAGACAGGTATTATGTCATAGATTGCACGAAAAGAAAAGATAATCTCATAAAATCATGAGTATGTTTTGCGATAACTTCACGTTGACAAATCGTGTTTCATTAAATATAATGGTTTCACCAGTTCGGTGAAAGTGGGTGATTCGATGAAACTTGTTCTATCTGAAACAGAATACGAGCAATTGGCAATTGAAAAATTCCAAAAAATCATGAAGGATGTTCCTATAGTATCCAAGGTCGAAACATCACTTTCTGATTCTCGCAACAAATTTGGTGATTTTCATGTCCTTGTCCATTTTAAAGATGATAGAGATCCAATCAAATTCACAGTAGAAGTCAAATCCAATGGCGAAAAACGGTTTGTAAACGATTTTATTGCATATGCCTCACAAAACCGAAATAATGTTTACTATGTATTCATGGCACCATACGTTTCTAAAAGTTCCGCTGATACGATTATTCAAAGTAATTTAAGCTATATCGACCTTTCCGGTAACTGCTATATAGCAACAAGACATATCATTATTGTTTTTTCCGGGATGCCAAATCTATATAAGGATCAACGTCAGAAACGGGACTACTTTTCTAAAAAGGCCTCTGCCGCTTCTGCTGTGTTACGTACAATGTTAAGCGATATGCATGCTGTTTGGACAATCAAATCGCTATCTGAAACAACAGGAAAAGCACTAGGAACAGTTTATAATGTCAAGAAATTTATGTTAGAACAGGATTGGATAAAGAAGTATCCGCATGGCTTTACTGTGCAGAATGCAGATGAAATCGTCCGAGTATGGGCAGAGGAATATCATATGAAGCCTCAACGAGCTATTGAATATTATTCTCTGAACTCAGTTCCGCAAATTGAATCTGAGATAGCCTCCTGCAATGCTATCCAAAATACTAATGCTGTTCTTGGAAATTTCTCAGCTGCAGCACGTTATGCACCGACCGTACGATACAACAAAGTGCATGTATATGTTGAACAGAAGTCTCTGGATGTTTTTGTGAAACAGCTGAAATTGAAACCGGTTTCATCCGGCGGTAATGTGATCATCATAATTCCCCACGACGTAACTCCCTGTATGTTCACCCAGATAATCAACGGTAACCTGATTACTTCTCCAGTACAGACGGTAATCGATTTATTGGGAAGCAGCGGACGCGGTGAAGAAGCTGCTGAAGCTATAATTCAGAAGGAGTTAAAATAGATAATTAGAGATACAGACCTGAAACAAGCCATCGACTACTCCGAAGGCCAGAAAACTGCAGCTTATATGGTCTTGGGCGAAATTGTAAATCTATTGAATGAATACGCTGATAACATGCGAATTATCGGAGGTTGGGTACCTTCTTTGTTGTATCCGGATAGTGACCATATCGGCTCCATCGATGTAGATGTGCTTTTAAACCATTTGGAAATTGAGCAGACCAACCCCTATGTAACAATTAAGCGCATCCTGGAGAAAGACAGTTATGTTCGCCACGAAGATAAATACTTTACTTTTGTTAAAACTATTACCGTTGATGGTGTCGATTATAACGTAGATGTGGATTTCCTCTCTGGAAAATACGGTGGAACTGGCGGCAACGTCAGCAAGCATGTTGATGGCATTAAAGCTCTTCCCGCTACCGGCGGCAATTTTGCTTTTGAATTTCCTCCTAACGATGTCAAAATTGAGTACCATCGTGTTGACGGTTCATTAGATATCGGGCACGTAAATGTCATTTCCATTGTACCTTATCTGGTTATGAAAGCTGCCGCACTTGGACGTGGAAAGCCTAAAGATGCCTACGACATCTACTTAACGATTGATAACTACTCTGGAGGAGTGAGTGCGCTTGCTAATGAATTTCTACCCTATAAGGATAAGCAACTTGTCAAAGACATGTGCCAGAAGCTGAGTGAAAAATTTGCTTCCCCTGAACATGCCGGTCCCAAAGATATCGTAGCTTTCCTTGATATCAAAAACGAAGATGACAGTGCGGTTAAAAAACAGGATGCCTTCCAAAAAGTACAGTTTCTGATTAGTATGCTTACATAATAGCTTATCCTGGTTAACAAGAGGTGTATAAGCAGAAAAAACTTAATACCCAACTTAAGATAATTGACTTATCAAGTAGAAACCCAAGCCGATATAATGTAAAATTCTATAAAAAATCTTAAAAAAGCAGTGCAATAGCAAGTTTTTACTTACATTTTCAACAGATTTGTGTTAGAATAGTTAAAAACGTGTAGCTTTCGCAAGCGTAAATCCGGTTGCTGAATCTATACGTTTTACTTTACGATGGAAGTTGATTATTATGTATAAAATTGGTGATTTGATCATATATGGAAGCGAAGGGGTCTGCCGTATCGAGGACATAGGGATACCTGAGCACTCAGAAACCGAAAAAGACAGACAGTATTATACTATTCAATCATTGTATTTGAATGAGAGGATCTTTTCACCTGTAGATTCGGTCGTTTTTATGCGTCCGATAATAAGTCATAATGAAGCGGAAAATCTGATCAGACAGATGCCTGATATAGAAGTGCAGGTATATGATAACCGCAATCTGAACCTGCTCGAAGAACACTACAGGCATTTTATGCAGACACATAAGTGCTGTGATCTGATATATATAATAAAATCGGTATACCTTAAGCAGAAATCTGCTATAGAAACAAAGAAGAAGCTTGGTCAGATAGATACCCGGTATCTGAAAAGAGCTGAAGACATGCTATATGGTGAATTTGCCATAGCATTGGGCATCCCGAAAGAAAGCGTAAAGGATTATATCCTCACCAGTCTGGGAGATGAAGAAATATAGCACTCTATAGGTAAGTAACTGTAGGTTTCGCAAATTTTCTCAGCGGTATTATTATTCTTCTATCCTTGTATCTGACGACCACATTACATTCATCATCTATGATCACATCCTTGTGATCCTGCCTGCCGCCTATCGTTTTATAGAACATTTCCATCTGTTCTTTGCCATATTCTGATAAATCATCCGAAGTAAAGAGAAGACTGCCGAAAGTGTTGTTTATGTCACAGACTATTTCTTTTTCAGAGTGTTCAAGCTTGCAGTTATCCGTACGTATCATGAACACATCAGGATCATTAAGGAAAGCTCTCCCGTCAAGGTGCCGCCTGAATATGGTACTGACAAGCGAGTTTCTGGTGGAGACCCTTTCGCGCACTACAGCCCTCATCGGAATGCTGTTATCCCAGTCCAGTGACATATCCGCCCCTATCCTGCAGAAATCCACATTTCCGAATGCAGGACCTAAAGGAACGCCGCAGCCTAAAAGAATGGCATTATTGCATGTGTCATTCAGAAAATCCATTGCTTCGCACATGAGCTGTCCCCTTGTTTTATTATTTCTTGGCAGCAGGCATTCAGCATAAAGGAAATCCATTTTTAAAAATCTGAAACCCCAGTCATTGATGACAGTATCCAGCACAGTCTTGAGGTAACATTTCACCTCTCTGTTATCCAGGTCAAGAGGATAAAAACCGCTCCAGTTAGATCCGCCTTTGTATGGTCTGTTGTTTTTTCCTTTTATCAGCCAATCAGAATGTTCTTTATACAGATCGGATCTTTTCTCAACAACAAACGGAGCAAGCCACAATCCCGGTATCATGCCCTTCTTTTTTATCCTGTCCGCCATTTTTTTCATTCCATTCGGAAATTTCTTCTTGTTTATTTTAAGCCAATCACCTACGTATTGCTGAAACCCGTCATCGATCTGAAATATATCGCCTTTAGGATTATTTTCAAGATAATAGTAAAGGTTTCTTTGTATAAGTCTTGCTGTGATATCCTGATAGCAGTTGTACCAGCTTGTAAAACCCGTATATTGCCTCTTCAAATCCGTAATATACCTGATCCGCGGTTTTGCAATACCCTGCTTATTGTTCATCACATATTTAAAATAATCGTCAAATACCTCATCATATGTTCCTTCATTTTCATATAGCGTGAAGTAGTACTTATCAATATTGCTTAAGCCTTCGCACTCCTTTTCTGTTATTAAAATCCCTTTATTGGAATCATGGTTGTAAATCGTAAATCCGCTTTTTTCAGATATTGAACCCCATAACCTTATTTTATCCGTATCTTTACTATCTTTAATATATGTATAGGTATAGCTTATAAATGTACCTTTGATCCCCTTTGAAAGCTTGAAAGTATTGCCGTTATATCTGTCGAGCGAATATTTTTTATTCAGTATCCTGCCAAAGAAGCTCAGATTCCTGGTCCTTTCATTTTTCAGATACTCCCTGCTGTTTGTCCAGCTCTGGTATCCGTTACAGAATATCCTGCAGTCATCCGCATAACTGACATCCTGTTTCATATTGACTTCTATCAGCCTGACCCCCTGGCGGAAAAACAGCGTATATATCTTTTCATTGCCATTTTGATCGATATTCAATGTGACATCCATATTGCTTCCCGCACCGTCAAATGTCAGCCTGATGATCCTTTTACTGTTTAAAAGCGAATAAGCTACGGATAGAAGATGACCGCTCATGTTTCCCCCTGTTATTTCCTATTATATTATACATATCACTCAAATACCATTATATGATCATCGCATACTGGATTTATCCTTTGAAATGATTTATTATTTGTTAAGTAATATATGAGAAACAAAGGTGCAGTATTTTGAAAATGGCGTTAAAGTCCTTATTGAAGAATAAAAGAGCTGTGATATCATGGTCCGCCATGATCCTGTGGATGCTGCTCATCTTCATCCTGTCAGCGCAAAGCGCAGATGATTCCAGCAGCACAAGCGGAAATATACTGACCATGATCCTTAAGATGATATATCCCGGTTTCAAGGACATGGATGCAGGCAGTCAGTTCATCATTCTGGAACAGTATCAGGGACTGATACGTAAATCCGCGCATTTCTGCATCTACGGGATGCTGGGAATAATATCGTTTGCTGCATATGATGCGCTGTATGAAATAAAAGCAAAGGCTGCCTTGCCCTTTGCTTTTATAACCTGTGTTTTGTATGCGGTTTCTGATGAGATACATCAGCTGTTCGTCCCCGGAAGAAGCTGCGAATTCCTCGATGTCATAATAGACTCTGCCGGTGCGCTGTTAGGCATTATTGCCATATATCTGATCATTAAATCTGTCAGATCGAAAAAAGGATCTATTCGAGGTAATCCCTGAGTTTCTTGCTTCTGCTCGGGTGTCTGAGTTTTCTTAATGCCTTTGCTTCTATCTGCCTGATCCTCTCTCTTGTCACATTGAATTCTTTCCCTACCTCTTCAAGGGTCCTTGCTCTGCCGTCGTCAAGCCCGAATCTAAGTTTTAAAACTTTCTTCTCCCTTGGGGTAAGTGTATCGAGGACTGCCATAAGCTGTTCTTTAAGAAGAGTGAATGCTGCCGCATCTGCAGGGGCAAGCGCTTCTTCGTCAGGAATGAAATCACCAAGGTGGCTGTCTTCTTCTTCTCCGATAGGAGTCTCGAGCGAAACAGGATCCTGATTTATCTTCATTATTTCCCTTACTTTATCTACTGACATGTTCATTTCCTTGGCGATCTCTTCAGGACTTGGATCTCTTCCGAGTTCGTGAACAAGCTGTCTTGACACTCTCGTATACTTGTTTATCGTTTCCACCATATGCACGGGTATCCTTATGGTCCTTGCCTGGTCCGCTATAGATCTTGTAATAGCCTGTCTGATCCACCATGTCGCATATGTGCTGAACTTATATCCTTTTGTATAATCGAATTTATCAACTGCTTTTATAAGGCCGAGATTGCCTTCCTGTATAAGGTCGAGAAACTGAAGCCCTCTGCCGACATATCTTTTTGCGATGCTTACTACAAGCCTCAGATTTGCTTCTGCCAATTTCCTCTTACAGTCATCGTCTCCTCTTTCCATTCCTTTGGCAAGTTCGATCTCCTCTTCAACTGTAAGAAGCGGAACTTTACCTATTTCTTTGAGATACATTCTTACAGGATCATCAACGTTGACCCCTTCAGGAATGGAAATATCTATATCATCCGTTTCATAATCCACTTCGGAGATATCCTTTTCATCATCTACTATGTCGATCCCGGCTTCCTCAAACATTTCAAAAAGTTTGTCCATCTGATCGGCATTCATCTCCACATCATCAAAGCTGTCAGTGATCTCCTGAGATATCAAAGAACCTTTCAGCTTTCCTTTTTCCATCAGGTCAGACATGACTTTATCAAACCTTTGTGTATTAGATGGTTCTTCTTCTGCATTTACGCGTTTGTCTTCAACTTCTTCCATATATTCCTCCTTTTATTTACTCATCTTGTATTTTGCCAATAATGCTGTATTATTTCTCAGCTCTTCTATGAGTTGCTTTTTCTCATCTTCATTCAAACCTTCTGATGCAAGCGCCTGTGAAAGCACTTTATTATTGTTGATTATGATCTCCTGCCTGTATTTCTGTATATAGTCTGCAATTGCTTTTACCGGATCTGATATCGTATGATACGCAGCAGCTTCTTTTACAAACAGAGCTCTCTGATCATCATCAAGCATTGCTGAGATCCTGCTTTCGTCGGGACATTCAAGCGAATCGTATTTTGAAAGTATCTCAGCAAGAAGTTCTTTACAGAAATTACTGTGAAGGATTCCGGTATCAAGCAGTTCATATCTTATCCTGTCCGCAAATGAAGGATTGTTACACAGCAATACCAGGATAGTATAATACATCTTATCCAGTGTGCTTTCCGTATCCTTGTCACGAAGCACGGTGGATATGTTTTCTCTATCGGGCATCCTGTTTTCTTTTGATATGTTATCGGTCCTTTCTCCTGTCCTATTCTGTACCTCTTTAAGAAGCGCATCATAATTGGTTTTAAATCTTTGTGAGATATTCTTTATATACACTTCTCTTTCGATCGGGCTCTGCACCTGACCTATAGCTGATGCAACACCTTTTAGAAAGGCGATCTGCCCTTCGCTGGTATTAAGGTCGCAGTTCTGAGTAAGCAGCAGAGCTTTGTACTCCACCAGCATCATAGCTGTCTTTAAAATCTGTTTAAACTCATCTTTGCCCATCTTCTTTATATAGTCATCAGGATCCTTTATCTTGTCCCCATGTCTGTCAGCAGACGGTATGACAAGCACTTTCACCACGCAACCCATATTAGCCAGGATATCAAGTCCTCTTAAGGATGCATTCTGCCCTGCGGAATCATTATCGTATGCGATTATGACCTGCCCGAACATTCTTTTTATCATTTTCGCCTGACTGTCAGTCAGCGCAGTACCTAATGAAGCGATAGTATTTGTGAAGCCCGCCTGGTGCAAGGTTATACAGTCCATATATCCTTCAACTATTATTGAGAAATGTTCAGCAGTGTTCTTTGCTATATTGATCCCAAAAAGGCTTTTGTTTTTCTTGTAAACGCATGTTTCGGGTGAATTCATATATTTTACTTCATCATCTTTTAATGCTCTTCCGCCAAACCCGATGACTCTGCTTCTAGTATCTATTATGGGGAACATGACCCTGTTTCTGAATTTATCGATCACTCCGCCTTTGCTCTGAGATGCCAACCCCGCTTCAATTATCTCCTTATCCGTGAAACCGTTTTTCCTTAAATACTCAGTCAGTTTGCTCCATGCATCAGGCGCATAGCCGATACCGAAATTCGTGATCGTTTTTGCTTCGATTTTTCTTGCATTCAGATAATCTAAAGCTATATGTTCGGTATCTGATTTTATACAGTCATAGTAGAATTTCGCTGCAATACTGTTCATTTCATATGTACGTTTTTCTTTTCTCAGGCTCGCTTCGTCAACATAGCTGTTTTTCTCAGGTATAGATATTCCCGCTTTGTCAGCAAGCAGCCTTACAGCCTCACCGTATTCCAGATTTTCTATATCTTTGATGAAGTTGATAACGTTCCCACCCTTATTGCATCCAAAACAGTAATAGATCTGTTTAGCCGGTACGACTGAAAATGAAGGGGTTTTTTCCTTATGGAAAGGGCACAGGCCAAAATAGTCCTTTCCTTTTCTGTCAAGTTTTACATAACCTGATATCGTTTCGACTATATCATTTTTCGATATTATATCTTCTATTATCGGTTCAGGATATTGGTATTTTACCGGCATACGACCTCCATATACACATTTATTCGCTGAATATCGCGCTTTTCCTTTTTTTTAGTATTTCTGTCACTGTATTGATACAAAATTCATCATTAAAATCAAATCATCACATACAGAAAGGTATAAATATGATCTCATATACGCTTAAGCATTCTAAAAAAATACTTACTGAGGCAAAAAACTACATTACTGTTGATTATTATCTTACCGAAGAATTCACTGTTGCCGAAAGACCGTGTTCATACGGTATAAGGCTGGATACGAAAACCGCAGAGGATATTGTTGAATGCTGTACAAGAAACGACATCAGCAAAAGCCGGTTTAAAACTTCAGGTATTCTGAAAAAGCTGGCAAAATACAATGTAACATCGGCTTCACTCGAAGGCATACTTGATGATATGCTTTTCGAATGAACTATTTTACCTGTTCCTCGGGTTTTAAAACAGATACGGCTTTCTTCTGCCAGTCAATATACTTACTGACTATATTCCCTATGTCTTCTTTAGTAACGGCATCGATTTTCGCTATGGCTTCTTCTCTTGTCACAGCGCGTCCTCTCAGCAAAAGATTCCTTCCGTTTGACATCATCCTTGAATCGGTCGTTTCCATGCCAAGCAGCATCCCGCATCTTATCTGATCTCTTGAACGCGAGATCTCCTCATCATCGAGCCCGTTTCGGGACAGATCGTTTATTATACCTTCTATGCATGTCATCATTTCGTCAAACCGCTCCGGATTGCATCCTGCATATATGTTCAGTATCCCGCCGTTCTGATAAGACTCGTTAGACGAGCCAATGTTATACACAAGAGCCTTTTCTTCTCTTATTATCTGAAAAAGCCTTGAGGACATACTCTGTCCCAAAGCCCCTGAGAGTACAGCAAAAGGATATCTTTCATCATCGTCATGAGGGACTCCGGGAAAAGCCATTGAAAGATATGTCTGTTCTATCTTCTTCCTGTTCACTACATATACATTCTTTATGTCAATACAGGCCTCTTCATCCTGACAGGAGCATTTTTTATTTTCGAAACATAAAAAATCTTCTTCCAGCATTGCCATAATACTTTCTTCATCAAAGCATCCCGCTATGGATATGACTATGTTTTCTGATACATAAAAGCTGCTCATATACTGAAGTATCATATCCTTGGTAAAAGACCTGACAGTATCCCTGTAACCCAGTATAGGGTAGGATAATGCATTTCCCGCCCACATCGCTTCCTCGAGTTTGTCATGGACATAATCCTCAGGTGAGTCTTCATACATGGATATCTCTTCTATGACCACCTTTTTTTCATTTTCTATAAGTTCCTTGTCAAACAATGAATGCGTCAGCATGTCTGCGATAAGATCCAATGCGGTTTTACTGTTGTCTTCAGTTGTTTTAATGAAAAAGCAGGTAAGATCCTTGCCGGTATATGCATTGAGCATACCTCCTATACAGTCCGATATGACAGCTATTTCTTTTGCACTCTTATCTGATGTACCTTTGAATACCATATGCTCTATAAAGTGCGATATGCCTCTATAGCTTTCAGTCTCGTAATTGCTTCCTGCTTTAATGAACATGCCCGCACTGAAGATGTTTGTCGTCGGCATATGTTCAAATATCACTCTTATTCCGTTAGATAGTTTTCTTATATCAACCATTGATCAATCACTCATAAAAATAAAACCCGGTGTTACCCGGGTTTTGTATCAGTTACTTGGATAACAAGGCTTTCCTTGAGAGGTTGACTCTCCCTTGCCTGTCTATTTCGACCACCTTGACGTCCATCTTATCTCCTACTGCACATACATCAGAAACCTTTTCGACTCTTTCATTTGCAAGCTGGGATATATGTACAAGACCTTATTTACCGGGCACTAATTCCACGAATGCGCCGAATTCCATTATTCTGGTCACGACTGCATTGTTTAATATCATACCAGGTTCAAGATCATTTACGATACCGTTGATTATCGAAACAGCTTTGTCTCCTGATTCCTGATCGACTGTAAGTATATACACAGTACCATCGTCATTGATATCGATCTTAACACCTGTAAGGTCTATTATCCTGTTGATGACTTTCCCGCCTGATCCTATAACATCCTTGATCTTCTCGGGATTGATCGTCATCGTTATTATCTTAGGAGCATACTTGGACAGTTCCGCTCTCGGTTTATCAATGACTGGAAGCATTATATCGTTTAAAATATATTCCCTTCCCTTTTTAGTCATTTCAAATGCTTTTTTGATGATCTTTGGAGTCAGTCCGTCGACCTTTATATCGACCTGGATGGCTGTTATACCCTTTTGTGTTCCGGCAACCTTAAAATCCATGTCTCCGAAGAAGTCTTCGATACCCTGGATATCCATCATCATTTCATAATTCTCAGGATCTTTCTCATCAGTAACAAGCCCGCAGGAGATCCCTGCGACAGGAGCTGATATCGGAACGCCTGCATCCATAAGTGCAAGTGTGCTTCCGCATACAGAACCCTGACTTGTGGAACCGTTAGACATAAGGATATCGGACACGACTCTTATTGCATATGGGAACTGATCAACCGGAGGAATGACAGCTTCAAGCGCTCTCTGCGCCAGTGCTCCGTGACCTATTTCTCTTCTACCGGGACCTCTTGATGTTTTTGCTTCTCCCACTGAATACGCCGGGAAATTGTAGTGATGGATGTATCTTTCATCGGTCTCATTATCATCAAGATCCTCGAGAGGCATTACCTCGCTCATCCCGCCAAGCGTTACACTTGTCATGACCTGTGTCAGGCCTCTTTGGAACATTGCTGATCCGTGTGTTCTTGGCAGTATACCTACTTCGCAGAACAAAGGTCTTATCTCATCAAGTTTTCTTCCGTCTACCCTTACCTTATCATTAAGAAGGTATGATCTTACGATCTTCTTCTCGAGTTTGTAAAGTGAATCTGCAATATATGAAGGTTTATCCGCATACTTTTCACCAAGAGATTCCTTGACCTTGGCAGTTAAAGCTGCGATCCTGTCGTCTCTAACAGTTTTATCAACTGTAAGGACATCCTTACTCATTTCCTCATACGCAAATTTGCTTATTTCTTCATATGCTTCCTCAGGAACGCTTGATGACTGATAAGTAAATTTGGCTTTTCCTATTTCTTTTGCCAAAGCTTCAATCTGCAGGCATACTTTTCTGATCTCTTCATGACCTTTAAGGATAGCTTCATACATAAGGTCGTCAGGTATCTCTTTCGCGCCTGCTTCGATCATACATACCTTATCCTTTGTTCCTGCAAGAGTCACATACATATCCGATGTGCTTCTCTGTGCTGAATCAGGATTGATCACTATCTTTCCGTCGACCATTCCCAGAGCAACTGCAGCAAACGGTCCGTTGAAAGGAATGTCCGAAATGCATGCTGCTACAGATGCGCCTATCATTGCAGCCAGCTGAGGCTGATTGTCCTGTTCCACTGAAAGAGCGGTACAGATTATTACCACGTCATTGCGAAGATCGTGAGGGAATAACGGACGCATAGGTCTGTCTATTACCCTGGAAACCAGAATAGCGGCGTCTGAAGGTTTACCTTCTCTTCTGTTTCTGCTTCCGGGGATCTTCCCTACGGAATACATTTTTTCTTCGTAATCGATGCTAAGCGGGAAGAAATCTATTCCCGGTTTTACTTCTTTGGATGCGGTTATCGTTGACAATACAACTGTATCCCCATATCTTACAAGACATGAGCCGTTTGCTAACTGTGCATACTTCCCTGTTTCTATTATCAGTTGTTTTCCTGCATAATCGATTATGCTTTTCTTGTGATTTTCGTGCATTATATATCTCCTTTTCAAATTGTTTCGGAGACACTCACTCGAAAACAGATATTAAAACCCGCCATATTTCGGACTTTAATCTCGGTTTTTAAGCTTATATCTCCGAAAATATACAAAACGGCGATAAGATCGCCGCATTTGTTACTATTTTCTTAGTCCTAATTCCTTAATGAGGTTACGATATCTTTCGATGTCTTCCTTCATCAGATAATTCAAAAGACCTCTTCTTGCACCTACCATCTTGAGCAATCCAGTTCTTGAATGGTGGTCTTTGTTGTGTGTAAGCAGGTGTTCATTGAGGTGATTGATCCTCTCAGTCAATATCGCTACCTGTACTTCAGGTGAACCTGTGTCGCCTTCATGCAACTGATATTTTCCTATGATTTCCTGTTTCTTTTCCTTTTCCATATCTTTTCTCCTTTATTTTTTATCGCCATAAGCTTTGTTAAAGGTCGGAGTCTTCCAGACACATAGCCTAAGGTTCGGTCAATATATTAACATTTATTGATGTTTATGTCAAATATATTTTAGGATAAAAAAGCAAAGCCGCTATGCAGGCTTTGCTTTACTAGGAGTCTGAACTCTCCTGATCTTACTTGTCCGCTACATATGGCAGTAAGTCGATCTGTCTGGCTCTCTTTATTGCCTTTGTAAGCTCTCTTTGATGTGCTGAGCATGTTCCGGTGACTCTTCTTGGCAGTATCTTTCCTTTTTCGGATACCATTCTCTTTAATTTATTCACATCTTTGTAATCTATCGATTCGGTCTTATCAGCGCAGAACTGACAAACCTTCTTCTTAGGTTTCCTGAATTTAAAATCCTTCCTATCTTCTTTATCATTGCGATCCATTATATGTTCGCTCCTTTCATATCCCAGAGTTAAAACGGCAGAACATCATCATCGGAAAGGTTGATGTGGTTTAGATCAACTTCCTCTCCTGCATTGTTCCCGGTGCTCTCTGCGCCATTATTATCTCTTTTACTGTCTGCAAAATATGTTTCTTCAAGAACGACTTCAGTAATATACTTCTTTACTTTAGTTTCAGCGTCTTCCCAGGAACGGTTCTGCAGCCTTCCTATGACAACGACCTGCTGACCCTTTTTAAAATACTTATATACAAATTCGGCCTGTTTCTGCCATGCAACGATGTTGAAGAAATCAGCCTGCTGTTTCTCCCCGTCTTTTGCATTGAATCTTCTGTTCACTGCAAGTGAAAATGAAGTGACAGATATGCCCGACGCTGTAGTTCTAAGTTCCGGATCCTTGGTCAATCGTCCCATTAATATGACTTTGTTCATATCTCCTCCTATAACCTGATTGTCTGGCCCTTCATGATGCCTTCAGTTATCCTGTACAATCTTTCAAGTTCAGCTATGAAAGTCGGAGCAGCTTTGAAAGTTACCATAACATAATAGCCGTCTGTCTTATAATCTATAGGATAAGCAAGTCTTTTCTTTCCCCACTCGTCTACCTTTTCGATCTCGCATCCGCCATCAGTTATTTGTTTAATCAGTTTTTCAACGACGTTCTTCTGAGCTTCTTCTTCCAATGTACAGTCAACAATTAATATTGTCTCGTATCGGTTCATTTTTTTACCTCCTTCTGGTCTAATCGGCCCCATTTTTTCAGGGGCAAGGAATCAATGCTGTTGTATTGTACTACAGCAAAAAAAGTAATACAAGTGAAATTTTACATTTCCGCCTCCTTTCCGATAGGAAAAGAGATAATATCATGCGGTTCTGTATTAAATAAGCGACAAAATCAAATAACCGGCACGAAAGATTTGATCGCTTTGAATTCGCCTAACAGGGTATATCTTCCCATATCCGCAGGTATAAGGACAGATGCACCTAAAGGTACTTCCACTCCGGCAACAGCCATTTCGCCTGATATCACTGTGTACGCATGGAATGACTTATTATGAGTATCTGAAGTGTATGATTCTTTTCTTTCGATATACTGCACTGCAAAATATTTATTGTATACAAGATATTCTCTTCCGTTCATGACATTGACTTTATTTATCTGAATATCATTGTTTGAAAAATCGATCACATCAAGCGCTTTTTCTATATGCAGAGGTCTCTTTTTCCCGTCTGATCCGACTCTTTCATAATCATACACCCTGTATGTGGTGTTTGAGTTCTGCTGTACTTCCATTATGATTATGCCTGCCCCTATCGCATGAACGAGCCCGCTTGGGATATTGAACCAGTCACCTTTCTTTACGGGGACAAAATTAAGAGTTTCTTCGACAGTGCCTTTTACTATAGCTTCAATAAAATCGGATTTTGTTACGCCTTTCTTAAGACCGTATACTAATCGTGCTCCTTCTTCTGCATCGACTACATACCACATCTCATTTTTGCCTGACCCGCCATTTTCATGTTCATATGCATATTTATCATCAGGATGGACCTGTACCGACAGATCAGAGCATGCGTCTATCAGTTTGATCAAAAGAGGAAACTGTTTAAATCCCCTGTCTCCGCATATTTCCCTGCCATATTCAAGAAAAAGGGACTCAAGCGTGCGTCCTTTATACAGACCATTTGCTATTATCCCCATGCCATCTTTATTAGCTGATATCTCCCAGCTTTCCGCAGTAACGGGAAGCAGGTTTTTCTTATTGAGTTTTTTTAGATTTTCACCGCCCCAAAGATAGTCTTTGTATACGGGTTCGAACTTTATTGGATAAAACATACAATACCTCTAATCATTTTCTTCTCTTGATTATATCACGTTCAAATATTTATTGACAAACTATATTTGCTTTGCTAAAATGCTTAATGCGGTGCACGTGGCGAAGTAGCTCAGTTGGCTAGAGCAACCGGTTCATACCCGGTCGGTCGTTGGTTCGAATCTGACCTTCGCTACCACCGTTTTTTAATAAGGCCCCTTGGTCAAGTGGTTAAGACATCGCCCTCTCACGGCGGTATCAGGAGTCCGAGTCTCCTAGGGGTCACCATAAAACAGGTCATACCTGTTTTTTTATTACCAAAAACCATATAATATTGCAGAATAAGCCTGTCGATGATGTATAATGTTTTTTTGGAGGTCATTATGAAGCTTGTAACTATAAAAACAAAAGATATTCATTTAAATAAGAAAGCGATAATGGAGAAACTCAGAATAGATGAGGGTGATACAGAAGAATTCGATGAGATATTTGATAAGTGTATGAGTGTTGCAGTGCCAAAGTATCTTTTTGACAAAAAAGAAATAACTGAATTTTTTGAGGATTCGGTCAATGTGGAAGGTGATGTTATTAAAAGCAGGATCGCAACCGGGAATCTTAAAAACTGTGGATATGTATACCCTTATCTTTGCACATGCGGAAGAGAAGTATACGACTATGCAAATACTATCGATGACACATTTCTAAGATATTGGGCTGACATGATAATGCAGGAAATGGTTTTTGTCGCGATCAAATTCATGCATGAAGACGTAATAAAGGAATATGGTATCAGGAAATCCGCAAGCATAAATCCGGGTTCAACAGTTGACTGGCACATTTCCGGGCAGACCGCCCTGTTTTCGATGCTCAAGGGTATGGTCAGTGAAACAGGTATTGAACTAACTCCTTCATATCTCATGCTTCCGCAGAAATCCACATCAGGAATAATATATGAATCAGATGAGGATTATGTTAACTGCCAATATTGCAAAAGAGTAAAATGCCCCAGCAGAAGAAAGGAATATTCGGGATATCTCGAGGAAAAGCAAATTAATGCTTGACAAGGAAAATGCATTAATGTAAAATCCATATTGCTGTTTTGGTAACATGGCCCCTTGGTCAAGTGGTTTAAGACATCGCCCTTTCACGGCGGTAACAGGAGTCCGAGTCTCCTAGGGGTCACCAAATTTGGCCTGGTAGTTCAGCTGGTTAGAATGCTAGCCTGTCACGCTAGAGGTCGTGGGTTCGAGCCCCATCCAGGTCGCCAATTGCCAAAACAGTCACGGAGAGGTTCCCGAGCGGCCAATGGGGGCAGACTGTAAATCTGTTATCTACGATTTCGGTGGTTCGAATCCACCCCTCTCCACCAGATTGTGCGTCATAAAAAGATGCACCGCAAAAAAACCGAGGTTTCCCTCGGTTTTTCTTATTTTATCTCCGTTTCTATTCGCTTTTCTGAAATTCAGTTTTCAATGATTCGGACTAACGAACACCCTTCTCAGGGTAAATTCATATAATGATGATGGATATGATTTTTTCATTACATCAAAGCTCGATGATTGGTCAACGCATAACCTTGACAAGGAACTCAGTTCTGATGAAGCAAAGCGTTTTAGAATAATTGCCGTTACGAAACAGCTGTTTTTGATATGTGAAACCGAGCGAACAAAATATCCGATAATGCTTTTTGAGGATGTACGACAAAAAGCAGTCACGGAATGTCTGCCTTCGTCTGCTTATCAGTTGTCAGAAGCTCCTGAGTTATCTGTTACGCATTGTTTTTTTGAACGAGGTAACGACAGTGTTAACAACTCGCGTTATATTGAACTATGGATTCCGATTGAAAAGAAATAATGCCTGTTTATATGATGTAAGTAAATGATATTTTTCGATATCTTTTTATGACACACAACCCAGAAGAACACAAAAAGATGTTGTTTTTTATTCCTATATTTGTGTTATTATTATCCCACAAACACTAGGACAGGTAATAGTATGGGAATCTTAAGCAGGATATTTGAAGAGGATATTAATTATGACAGTATTAAATCTGTTACCGTATTGGAAATAACGCAGCTTTACAGTACTAAGTCCAATATCGGTTATTCCTTTGGTTCGGAAAAAGGTTCAGGCAGAGCCATAACCATGCAGTCAACCGAACCGGCAGGAAGCGAATACACTTTCAATATTAAATTCAAGGATGGCAGTACAAAAGTCGTTAAAGCCCAGAGCGGTACAGACAGATACGATAAACTGCTCCAGATCAGTTATGACCCCAAGGAAAAAGAAAAACCCAAGCAAGAAAAAATTCAAAAAGACAATCAAAATGATAAAAACCCATTACCTGTCCTTGGTAAAAACCAGCTGCCAAACGGGTCATATGTTATAGGGAAAGATATTCCTGCAGGAACTTATGATTTTAAGTGGATATGGGGAGCCGGTTCGTTAAGAAGAACAGTTAAAGCGGAAACAAACGAAAAATCCGCATACTATTTCGAATATATGGGAATTGAAGCTGCATACCAGACCAGATTATGCATAAATGTCAGATGTGATGAAGGCGATCAGATTCAAATAGAGGGCAATATAATAGTAGAAATATTCAGATCAAAACCTGTTGAGATTGATTTATAGTCTTCCTTCTATAACTTACTATAAGAATCGGTCTTCCCATAGTAAAACCTCCAGAGCCGTTGTCTTTTATTAATCAGACTGTCTACTTTGGAGGTATCATATCAGAACTGCTTGCTTTTCTACGGTTGTCTTTTATATCTATTGATTGCATTATAGAAAGGCGAAATATCCGGTTTGCCATGCAGTTTCACATATTCAGGTCCCAGATAACATGCGAAACTGGATATGTATTCAAACCCTGACCTGGAATATTTATCAATATCCTCTCTTATCATTATTTCATCCGGTATGAATTTCTTCTCCGGTTTCTTCCAGCCTGAAAACATGGAATTATCCAGCCAGTATTCAAGCACCTTTGAATTCTTTTTTGAAAATACTGAAAACAGTTTAGGAATACTCAAAGCCTCATCGACACTGGTTTTCGACTGTTCTTGGGCGCTTAAAGTATATTTCTCCATAGGTGCATATTCAAAGAATACCCCATTAATTGGTTTAATCCTTTTTGGAGGCTCTATACAATCAAAATACGCAAGATATGCCATCTTCGCATCAGTATTGTTTTTCTGTATCTGCTCCAATATCGCATTTACATATATCATCTGCTGGTCAGACATTGAAAGATTCCTGCATTTATCGCACATACACCTCTTGTTTTTAACATCATCCATCCAGAAGTAGTATCTGTCCGTGCTTTTATACAGCTTCAACGCTAATTCTGATGCCCCTTTGCTTACAATTGAAATAGCCTCAGGGTTTGACACGCAGAAATTCTTATCGCTATTACGGTTCCCTGTTTCATCCATCCTGAAATACTGAGGGTGGGTATCGAAAAGCTCTCTGGGCATAAGATATGAAGCCGCATGCATCTCATACTCGATTTCAACGTTATTATCCAAAGCATAATCTATAAGGGCCGTAAACTTACGGTCATTGAATTTTTCAACCAGATCCTTCAAGCTCTGGCAAGCCCTGCATCCGCCAACAGGGTGGATTCCTATCACATCGATATCATTTGCTCTTGCTTCTTCTATCCAATTCTCTGACAATTCATCCGGATGAACTAATACCTGGGATTCCATACGACCTCCATGCATATATTCTACACAAAATATATACTTTTATCTCTATTTTTTATAAAATAGAAATAAGGTGATTTAAATATGAATAGCAGAGAACGGATAAAAAAAGCATTAAAACGCGAAAAAGCCGACAGGCCTGCCTGTGACTTGAGATGTACGCCTGAAGTATGGAAAGCATTATTCGAATACTTTGGTGTTGACAAGCCTGAGGATGTGCTGGATAAACTTGATATAGATATGAGATGGATTACTGCTGGTTCTCTGCCGTATATCGGCCCGAAGGAACGTTCCACCCCCACGCTCGGAGGTGAAGGCACTGATATTTTCGGATGTGTGATGAAAGAGGCAAGGAATAGCTACAATACATACTATGAATTCGTAGGATACCCTCTGGCAAAGTGTAAAACAGTGGAGGAAATATATGAATACAGCTGGCCGAGTCTTGACTGGTATGATTATTCAAAGGTTAAGGATATAATAAGATGCAATAAAAAGACAGATGACAGGGCAATTATGTTTTTTGCCGGCGGGACTTTCGAGACTCCCTGGTATATGCGCGGTATGGAGCAGTTCTTTATAGACCTGTATGATAATCCTGAAATAGTAAAAGCCATATGCACAAAAGTCGGCGAAGATTTCTACAAAAGAGCTCTTCGGGTGCTTGAAGCTGCTGAAGGGGAAATCGATATAATCGGTTCCGGCGGCGATATCGGCGGTCAGCAATGCATGATGATCAATCCTGATATCTGGATAGAACAGATAAAACCTCATACTAGAGGCCTTATAGCCCCTTTCAGGAATATGGGGCTTGGCACGTTTTACCATTCCTGCGGCTCGGTTGCAGAGGTAATAGATGATCTTATAGAGATAGGAGTTGATACGCTAGATCCGATACAGGTTAACGCAAGGAATATGTCTCCAGAGTACCTTGCGGATAAATTCGCTGAGAGGATATCTTTCCATGGAGCGATAGACGAAGTCGGGCTTCTGCCTAGCGCGTCACCAATGGAAGTATATGATGAGACACAAAGGATCATATCGATTCTTGGAAAAAAGGGTGGATTTATCGTATCCCCTTCCCACCAGGTTCAGGCAGACACGCCTATTGACAACTTACTTGCAGTATTCCAGTCTGTAAGGGATTATAGATATTCCTGACATATGGTATACTCTCTATAAATCCGGAGGATAATATGAAGATAACAAAAGAGATATTCCCACAGTTTATTGAAGATGCAGATCAGAAAGCATTTGCTCCCGTCAATATGAATTCATATGATAAAAACCTCGAGCATTTTTACTCATCCGATATGATAGGATTTGTAAAAGCTTCTTCTGTAATTTCATTTAAGAAAACCAGAACCGGCCTTAAATATATCATTTCTGCAAAGAGATATATCAACAGGAAAGTCATGACGCATGAGACTGTCATGAACCAGCTTGTAATGCAGAAAAATGAGGAGCCTGTGGATATGCATGTCCGTATCGATGTCTGGTCTGCTGACACTTTACGGATACGGTACGGTTTATCTGTTGTAAAAGAGGAAGATATAAAACTTCCTTTAAAGCAAAGGATGCTTATAAAAGAAAACGCTGACAAGACCAGATTCAGCGTAACTGAAGATGGCGATACTATAATACTAAATACCAGAAAATCATGTCTGCAGATTGATAAGAAGACTGCAATATTCAATATATATGATTCAAAAGAGCGATTCATTACCGGACAGGCCAGTTACAGTATTATGCCTGCCGACTCAACAGGTATGGCAATAGGTTCTGACGGTAAGGTAACAGCTTCATTCGACTCATTTATAATAGCTTCAAAAGAGCAGCTATACGGCCTTGGAGAAAGATTCGATCATGTAGCAAGAAGAGGCGCAGTCACTGATTTCTGGAACAAAGATGCTATCGGTACTTCCAGCAGAAGGACATATGTGAATGTGCCTTTTGTTATATCAACGGCAAAATACGGTATATTCCTAAACAGTTCTTCCAGAACACAATGGGATATAGCTACTAAAGAAGCATCGACATTATCATTCGGCACTGCCGAACCTGTAATGGACTATTTTTTAATAACAGGCAGAAGCATGTCCGAAGTGATGTACAATTACTGCTCTCTTACCGGCTTTTCTCCAGTACCTCCAATCTGGAGTTTCGGATTATGGATGAGCCGCAACAGTTATATGAACTGGGATATAGTATTTGATGTCGCAAATAATATCCGAAAGAACAATATACCTTGCGATGTATTGCATCTGGATACGGCATGGTTCAAGGATGACTGGAACTGCAATCTGAGATTCTCAAAAGAGCGTTTTCCAGACCCGAAAGAAAATATATCGAAATTAAACAGTATGGGTTTTAAAATATCCGCATGGCAGTACAATTTCATACCGCCCCGTGAAGATAATATAAATTATGTTGAAGCAAAACAAAAAGGATATCTTGCGCTCGATAAAGATAATAACGTGTTCAGACATACCAATGATCTGCCTGGTTCCTGGAAGAATGACGCGATCATTGATTTTTCCAATCCGGAAGCATGCAGATGGTATGCAGACCAGATCAAGGAAGTTATAAGGACAGGAATATCAGCAATCAAGACAGATTTTGGAGAAGGCATACCTGAAGAAGCTAAGTATATGAATATTTCCGGAAGCAGGTTCCACAATCTTTATTCACTTGCCTATAACAGTGTCATATTCAATGCATGCAAGGAAGTGACCGGTGATAATATCGTCTGGGCCCGCTCGGGGACCGCAGGCAGCCAGCGATACCCGCTTCACTGGGGCGGTGACAGCCAGTGCACATTCGAAGGCCTTCAAGGCACGCTCAGAGGCGCTCTTTCCATAGGGCTCAGCGGATTCGTTTTTTACTCGCACGACATAGGCGGATTTATCGGCAGACCTGCTCCGGAGCTGTATATACGCTGGGCGCAAATGGGGTTGCTGTCCAGCCATTCAAGATGCCATGGCGGCGGAAATACCAACAGCAGGGAGCCCTGGTCATTCGGCAACGAGGCAAACAGGATATTTAAAGAGTTCGCTGACTTAAGGTACAGCCTGCTGCCTTATATAGTAACGGAAGCCCATTACTGTGCGAAAAACGCAGTCCCTATGATGAAAGCGATGGTACTGGAAGCTGAAGATGATATTAATACATATTATATTGAAGACCAGTACATGTTCGGGAGATCAGTATTAGTCGCTCCTGTTCTGGAACCAATGGCAAAAAAAAGGAAAAGGTCAGTATATCTGCCAAAAGGCATCTGGTTTGATTACTGGACAAAGAAAAAAGTAAAATCTCAAGGTGGCTGGATAGAAACGGATGTCATTATTGAAACAATACCGATTTTCATTAAAAACGGTTCGATACTGGTTTACAAGAAGGAAAATGCGGTAAATACTGAAGAAAGCATTTATCCGATTTATAAAATAGAATCCTATGGGAAAGATGCCGCATATACTATCACTGACGGGAATACCGACTGTATTATCCGGGTAAGTAAGGGCAGATTGATATCCCCGAAGAACAGCGATATGACCTTTGCACATTATTTTTAATTGAATATAAAGGATGAATCATGGAAATAAAAGAGATAGATAGTAACGACCCTTATATGCTGGAGCAGTTAAAAGCGATGCTTGCGGAAGCTTTCCTCATGCATATGCCGATCGTGCTGATGAGGAAGCTGCAAACCTTATTTCAAATGACAGGATCCTGATAGGCGCATTTGATAATGATACGCTGCTAGGTTTCATCGGCGCAATCCCGCAGTATGATTTTGTGGGATGGGAGCTTCATCCTGTTATTGTCCGGAAAGATAACAGATACTCTGGAATAGGAACAAGGTTTTTAAAAGCGCTGGAGGAAGAGGCAGCAAAAAGAGGCGGAATAACGGTTTACCTTGGTACTGATGACGAATTCGGCAGGACTTCCCTTTCCGGTACTCATTTATATGAAGATATGTATGACAAGATAAAAAATATAAGGAATATTGGGAAACATCTGTATGAATTTTACGAGAAAACGGATATAAGATAACAGGAGTGATACCTGATGCCAACGGATTCGGAAAACCTGATATTATAATGGCCAAGAGAACAAAAGATAAATTATGAGGAAAAATAACATGGGAATACAGATGCCTTCAGATCAATGGATACAGGAAAAGAAAGAACTGGTTCTGGACAGGATCCAAAACTATCACCTAAAGAAAATGGCAGGCTCCAAAGGAAACATCTTCCTCATATCAAACACATATCCGGGAGTGTGGCTGGAGCATGTTTACGATGCTATAGCGCGGTAATAGCAGGCAGGCTGGGTTTAATGGAACAAGCACATGAATGGAAGCAGGCAGCCCGTCAGGTCAAAAAAGCACTGATCGAAACATGTTATGATGAAGAAGATGATTTCTTTTATGATGTTGACAGGCATGGGAATAAAATCAAATGCAAGTCAATTTCTATAGGAAATTTGTTTTGCGAAAGTCTGCTTGATACGGATATGGCTAAGAGCATATTCGACAGATATCTGAGTAATCCTAACGAATTTGGAACACCCTTCCCCTATCCGTCAATCTCTATATCCGACCCCAAATGGATACAGGACCGGACAGGCAATTCATGGGGTTTCTATTCACAGGGTCTTACCACATTAAGGACCTTAAGATGGATGGATGTCAGCTTGAAAACAATATGGCTGCATGGATAGCAGCATGGTGCGAAAGCGATAAGCTTTATTTCGGACAGGAACTGCATCCTTTAACCGGGATCCCTTCAGATTGTTCCAACTGGTATTCAAGTACGATGCTGTTCTTTTTGCATTCATTAAGAAGATTAGGTTTCTAGCATACCGGCAGACTGATCGCCAACATATGTAAATCGCTTATACCTTACGCCGTCACGCTCCACTGTCTCATTCCACATTGAAGCAGGCCTTACCCAGATACCGCCTTCACCGTATAAAGCCTTATATACCACCATATCTTCCAGAGTCTCCGAATGCTTTGCAATATATATGACTTCGTAATAGTTGCCTTTAAAATGTCTGTATTTACCTTTTTTTATCTCTTCCATATTCACTCCCCCGATCGATTTTATCACATTATGCCTGCCATTGTTCCTGTGCTTTTCTCCATCTTGAATAAAGCAATCTGGCAACTATTTCAGTCGGTACCATTTTACCTAATATACTGAGCGTACGGTTCAGTATCCCTGGT
>Ga0172381_10001922_pt1 | contig 23720 bp, 26 predicted proteins | sample Leawel6488metaG_FD_119754 | JGI IMG/M metagenome (GOLD analysis project Ga0172381, IMG submission 119754) | Leachate microbial communities from a municipal landfill in Southern Ontario, Canada - Leachate well 64-88 metaG | ecosystem: Engineered > Solid waste > Landfill > Unclassified | place...
ATTTTGGCGGCTACACCTATTACGTCCGCTGCAAAGACGCCGCGGGCAAAAAAAACTTTGCTTCCCAAGTAATCAGTTTCGAATACAAGGATCCTGACCCGGAAACGATTGAGGAAGCCGCTCTTGTTGATCAAGGACCCGAGTGTGCCGAATACACGACTGCCGAGGCCAATACCGAATGCAGCGCCGCCGCGGATTGCGTTTGCGATCCGGACTGCGCCAACGGCGCTGATCCGGATTGCGCCAAGATTGTTGCCGCGCCCGCGCCCTCGGGCAATTACAACTGGCTGGTTGCCGGCGGCATTGTCATCTTTGCCGTGGTTGTCATCCTCGCCCTCCTGGCGTTTTTTTCCCGGAAGCGGGGGGAAGGCGGAGAGGAGGAAGAAGTGGGGTAGGGGGTGGAAAAAATATCGCATAAATGATAGTAATTAAATACATTAAATAATTAAAGATATGGCAAATACATTTGAAGGTAAAGTGGTGTTGGTTACTGGATCTTCGCAGGGGATCGGAAAGGCGATCGCGCTGAAATTCGCGTCACTGGGCGCGAAAATCGCATTGAATGATATTTCGATGCAGGAGGAAAGCCTTAAAAAAACGCAAGAGGAAATAATGGCCGCGGGTTCCGCAGGGGAATATTTTATGGCCGATGTGTCGAAATTCGAAGAAGTTGAAAAAATGATGGCCGGGATTCAGCAAAAATTTGGGAGGCTGGATGTGCTGGTGAACAGCGCGGGCATTACCAAGGACCGGACGCTGGCGAAAATGACCGTGGAAGAATGGCAAAAAGTTATTGACGTGAATTTGACCAGTGTTTTCAACTGTTCGAAATTGGCGTTGCCGATGATCATTGCCAACCAGGGCAATATTATCAGCATTTCTTCGTTTTCGGCGCTGCGGGGGAATTTTGGCCAGACCAATTATGACGCGGCCAAAGCCGGCATTATCGGGTTTACCAAGACCTTGTCAAAAGAAGTCGGTAAATTTAACGTGCGCGTCAACGCGGTGGCGCCCGGATTTATCGAGTCAAAAATGACTGACGCGATGCCTGATGAAATTAAAATGATGGTTAAAAAACTTATTTCCCTGGGAAGAACCGGCAAGCCGGAAGAAGTGGCCAAGGTGATTGCGTTTCTGGCATCAGACGAAGCCAGCTATCTTACGGGGAATATAGTTAATATTGATGGCGGTTTGTGGCTATAGTGGTGCGAAATAGGGTCAATAGTTTTAAAAAACTAATTAAAATGCAAGAAGTTATCAACACCATTTTGCAAAAAGTCAGCCTGCGTTATCCGCAAACACCGTTTGCGGTTGAATATTGGGATGGTACTGCCAAGATTTTTGGCCGCGGGCCGGAAAAATTCCGAATGATCATTAAAAGCCGAAAAACCATTAAAAAAATATTGGTCGGCGGAACCCTTGCTTTTGGCGAAGAATATTCCGCGGGCAACATTGATGTTGCCGGCGATATCCAGGAGATGCTGAAAATGGCCGGCGATTGGCGGGAATTCGGCGGGAATTTGTCTTTGGCGACAAAAACAAGAATATTGTTCAATGGTTTGTTCGCGGGCGGCACGATTTCCAATTCAAAGAAAAATATCAGTTTTCATTATGACATTGACAATGATTTTTATTCTTTGTGGCTTGATTCGACCATGGGTTATTCTTGCGCCTATTTTAGGAACGATTCTGATAGCTTGGAAGCGGCGCAAATCAACAAATACGACCATATTTGCAAGAAGCTTCGTTTGCAGCCCGGAGAAAAACTTTTGGATGTGGGCTGCGGTTGGGGAGGTATGATGTTTCATGCCGCCAAGCAATACGGCGCAAAATGTGTGGGGTATACTTTGTCGAAAAACCAGTATGATTACGTCAGCGAAAAGATCGAAAGCGGCGGTTGGGGCGATTCGGTTAAGGTTGTTCTTGATGATTACCGCCGGATTTCCGGAGTGTTCGACAAATTTGTTTCCGTTGGCATGTTTGAACATGTTGGAAAAAAATATTATCCGGAATTTTTTAATATGGTAAAGAGAGCGTTAAAACCGCGGGGAATCGGAGTTTTGCATACCATTGGTTCACGCGCTGGGGAGGCGACAGATCCGTGGATTGCCAAGTATATTTTCCCAGGCGGATTTATTCCGAGCTTGGGCATGATCAGCGATACAATGAACAAGAGCGGGATGGTTTTTTACGACGTTGAAGACTTGCGGATGCATTATGCCAAAACTTTGGATTTTTGGCGGGATAATTTCGATAATAATGCCGTGGCGGTGAGTCGGATCATCAGCCGCGATCTGGCGGACACTGTCAAGGCGGAAGTTTTTGTTCGTATGTGGCGGCTATATTTGAATTCCAGCGCGGTAGCGTTTAAAACCGCGGGCAACCGGCTTTACCAGATAACTTTTACCAACGGGGCGAACAACAGTCTGCCGTTGACCCGAGGCTATATTTACTCGGTTTAGGTGATATAATGTGTTATAATGGCGCTGTTATTGCGCCGCCCTGTTTTTCGTGGTAATAACAGTCCCATAATGAAATCCAACAATTTTAAAGATGGGTTATTGTGACAAACATATGTTGTATACAAAAGAACAGATCAAGCAAATAATTCCTTACGATGACCCTTTTCTATGGGTGGATGAGATCGAAAAAATAGAAGGGGATATTATTATCGGCTATAAACAGACGCTATCCTTGGATCCTTATTTTAAGGGTCATTTTGTTGATTTTCCGATTATGCCCGGGGTTTTGGCGATGGAAGGCCTTGCCCAGACGGGGACTTTATTATTGCGGACCAAGCTGGGCGACAGCCACAAACAAAAACACCTGCTGGCTTACCAGGTAAGGGGCGCGATGTTTTATTCGCCGATCCTTCCCGGCGACCGGATAAAATACCGGGTCCAGCTTTTGGGAGTTTATAATTCCAAGATCGCTAATTTTGTGGGTGAAGCCTATGTCGGGGGTGTGCTTAAAAACGAGGCCAGGTTTTCCGTGGTGATAATGAATAAGGATGAAATGCGGCAAAAATTTTCCCGTACCGCGACCGATCAACCGATGTCGGAAAATATTTCTGCGCAAAAAACAGGAGCGAAATTATTTTCTTTGCCGCCGTTGAAGATTGCCCATTGGACCGCCAAATTTCCGATCATCCAGGGAGGGATGGCGGTGCGCGTGTCACTGCATAATCTGGCGGGGAATGTTGCCAAGGAAGGCGGCGTGGGGCTTATTGCCGCTTCCGGAATGAAGGATCCCGAAGAACTGAAAAGCGAAATCAGACAAGCGCGGGAAATCGCCGGCAAGGGCGGAGTGATCGGCATTAATATCATGGGGGTGGTTGGCCGCTTCCAGCAATTGGTCCAGGCCGCGATTGAGGAAAGAGTCGATTTGATCGTTCAGGGCGCCGGATTCCGGAAAGATATTTTTGAAATGGCGCGCGAAAACAACACACCGATATTTTCCTTGGCTTCTTCGGTGAAAGTTGCTCAAAAAGCGCAAGATGCCGGCGCGACCGCAATCATTGTCGTGGGCGCGGATGCGGCCGGGCATCTTGGTTTTCCGCATGGAATTCCTTTTCGCAAAACGATCGATATTTTAAAAGATGTTGTCGCGGCCGGGATCAAAGTTCCATTGCTTGCCGCAGGAGGGATTTTTAGCGGCGCAGATATTGTGGAAATGATGCGGGCCGGGGCGGTGGGAGTGCAGATGGGAACCCGTTTCGTATCCACTGAAGAATGTGACGCGAACATCAAATTCAAAGAGGCGCATATTAATGCTACGAAAGAAGACAGTATCATTGTCCATTCGCCGGTCGGCCTGCCCGGCCGCGCAATCCGTACTCCATTTTCGGACAGAGTGGAAGCCGGAACGGCACCCAAACCCAATCCTGTTGAATGCCAGGGATGCATCGGCCCGGTATGCGACAAAAGCTATTGTATTTTGAAAGCGCTGGAAAATGCGCGCAAAGGTGATATTGAAAACGGCATTGTTTTTGCCGGGTCGAATGTTTGGAAGGTTAACAGTATTATCACGGTCAAAAAACTTATCGCCGAATTGGTCGGAGAAGCCAACGCGATCCTGGCGAAAGAACCATTGATTATCTAAATTCAAAATTGAAAAATCAAAATGGAAAATGACAGATTAAAATTGCAAAATGTCGTATCATTTTAACATTTTACATTGTAATTTTGATCTTTGATTTTTACATTTTTAATTTGAAATATGTTCGAGAACAATAAACTTACAAAACTTTTAAATATCAGGTACCCGATCATCCAGGGAGGCATGGCGGGCGTATCCGAATCGATTTTGGCGGCGGCGGTTTCCAATGCCGGGGGATTGGGGGTGATCGGATCGGGATTTGCTTCCACAGCCTGGCTGGATGAGGAAATTAAAAAAACCAAAGCTTTGACCGACAAACCTTTCGGTGTGAATCTTTTATTGCAAAACCCGAATGTTGCGGAGTTGGTCAAGGTGGTTATCGGCAATAAAGTGCAAGTGGTTTTTACCGGCGGCGGCAATCCTGTGCCGCTGATACCGTTTTTGAAGCAGGCGGGGGTTAAGCTTATTTCGGTAGTGCCGTACGTGCGCTTGGCGGCAAAAATGGAACAAGCGGGTGCTGATGCGGTGGTGGTCGAGGGTCTTGAATCAGGCGGCCATATCGGCGAGAGTACAACTATGTGTTTGGTGCCGCAAGCGAGTTCGGCGGTAAAAAATATCCCGGTAATTGCCGCCGGTGGAATTTGCGGCGGCCGGGAATTTGCGGCGGCGCTTGTTTTGGGCGCCTGTGGCGCGCAGATCGGGACGCGTTTTTTGGCGGCGCGCGAATGCCAAGTGAGCGAAAGCTACAAAAAAGCGGTGCTTGACGCCACCGATGAGGATGTCGTTGTCGTGGCGCGCTTCACCGGCCATCCGGTGCGGATGATAAAAAATAAATTCGTGGAAACGGTGCGCAAAATTGAAGAGAAAAATCCGTTCCCGGAAGAAATAAAATCAGAACGGTTTGCTGGCAACAAAGGGGGAGCGAACGCCGATCTGTCGCCGCTGTTGTGCGGCACTTGCGCGGGCGCGATAAGGGAAATAAAATCCTGCCAGGAAATCATTGATGAAATCGTTGGCGATGCCAAGAAAATATTGTCGTCGTGCTCGGAACTGATGAGCTAGAATCACACAAAATGAAAAAGATTGTTTCAATAATATCGTGGGTTTTCCCGGGGCAATACATCAAACGGATGTTTGTCAAAGAAATCATCGGCCGCGAAAATTTCCCTAAAGGAAATTTCATTTTTGCGGCGAACCACTTGAGCCATATTGATTGGCTGATCGACGGCGCGGTTTTGACGCCGCGCAAATTCACATTCATCGCGCAAGTCGACAAAATGACCGGAATCAAAGGTTTGTTGCGGGATTTGCTCTATTGGTGGGCGCAAGTGATCCCGGTCAACCGCAATGAGCGGGAATCGAAGAAAAGCGCGGCGCTAGCGGCGGAGGCAATGATCAAGAGGGGATATTGTTTGATAATCTATCCGGAAGGCACCCGTTCGCGCGATGGCCAATTGCATGAATTTAAGCCGGGAGTGGCACGGTTGCATTTGGAAACCGGCGTGCCGGTGTTGCCGGTGGCGCATTTTGGAACTTACGAATTGATGCCGCCCGGACAAAAATTCAAAGCGAAAAGGGTTGTTACGGTAAAAATCGGCAAGCCTTTGGATTTTGCCAAAGAAAGGGAGGCGGCAATTTTGCTGGACAAAAAATCGCAAGCGTTTCACGGGCTTTGCCGCGACGTTGCCGGAAAAATAGAAGAGGCGGTGGGGGAACTGTTAAAAGATTAAAATTGAAAAATCAAAATGTAAAATTAAGGTAAAATTTCACGAGAAATTTTAATTTTATAATTTTTAAATTGTCATTTTTCATTTTGATATTTGCATTTTAAATTTTTTTCTATGAATACTTTTGTTTCAACTTTATCGCGGATGGTTATGGGCAAGCCGGTCAGGGAGTTGCTGATAAAAGACATTGAGGGGTGGGAAAATATTCCCAAGGGAAATTTCATCCTGGCTTCCAACCATTTGAGCCATATGGATTGGTTTATGAGCGGGTATATCATTACGCCGCGCAAATTCACTTTCATTGCCCAGGTTGATCAGTATCGGGGTTTTAAAAAAATATGGCGCAACCTGATTTATTTTTACGGAGGCATAATTCCGATCAATCGCAAAAGTGACGATTCCAAAAGGGAAGCAATCGCGACCGCCATAAAAATGCTTGGCCAGGGGTATTGCGTGGTGATATATCCGGAAGGGGGAAGGGCCTATGACGGCGTTATGCGCGAATTTAAATCAGGAGTTGGAAAGCTGCATTTGGACAGCGGCGTGCCCGTGCTGCCGGCGGCGTTTAAAGGTACTCAGGAACTGATGCCGCCCCACGGCCGGCTAAGGTTTAAAAAAGCGGCGTCGATAAATATCGGGAAACCGTTATCTTTCGGTCAGGAAATCGTTGCCGCGGCGAAAATGGACAAAGATTCGCGCCAATACCATGAGTTTTGCGCCGATGTTTCCAAGAGGATTGAAGATGAGGTGAGGAAATTGTTAAAAGAAAATGGAAATTAAAAAAATTCTTATTGCCAACCGGGGAGAGATCGCCTTGCGCATATTGCGGACCTGCCGCGAGATGGGCATTAAAACCGTGGCGCTTTGCCCTCTTCCGGGCCAGGAAAAAAATTTTTTGGAAACATCTCTTGCCGACGAATTCTATTATCTTGAAAAAGAAGGTTCGGCGGGGTATTTGGATAAATCCAAGATCATTGATATCGCTCGCCGGGCAAAAGTCGATGCCATCCATCCGGGCTATGGCTTTTTGTCCGAAAATTGGCAGTTTGCGATGCTTTGCGACCGCAACCGCATCAAATTCATCGGGCCGCATTTCAAAACATTGCGCACTCTCCAAGATAAGATCGAAGCGAAAAAAATCGCGCGCAAGATCGGCATTCCCACGGTTCCGGCTTCGGATCAATCGATAAAAAGCAAAAAAGACCTTATTAAATGGGCGGAACGCATCAAGCCGCCGTTCATTATTAAAGCCCAGCGCGGGGGCGGAGGCATGGGCATCCGGGTGGTGAACGGTCAGATGAATTACGAAGAAATGATGGCTTTGTCGCTGGGAGTCCAGAGGCAGATCGCGGGTGCTTTTGATGATGTTGATTTTTTTCTGGAAAAATATTTGCCCGAAGTGAAGCACATTGAATTCCAGGTTTTGGCTGATGGCCGCAAAGCCGTGCATTTGGGCGAGCGCGAATGTTCCATTCAGCGCCGGTTCCAAAAAATGGTGGAAGAATCGCCTTCAAGTGCGCTGGACGACCGCTTGCGCGCCGAAATGGGCGCGTGGGCGGTGAAAATCGCCGAGCATTTGCGTTACCAGGGCGCGGCGACGATGGAGTTTTTGCTCGATAAGGATAAAAATTATTATTTCATGGAAGTGAATCCCCGGATCCAGGTGGAACATCCGGTAACGGAAGCGGTTACCGGTATCGATATCGTGGAACAGCAAATCAGGATCGCCCAGGGGCAGCAGTTGGCTTTCGGCCAGGATAGTGTTTACCAGAACGGATGGGCCATCGAAGTGCGCGTCAATGCCGAAGATCCGCAAAAAAACTTCATTCCATCGCCCGGCGCGGTAACGAAATATATTCCGCCGCAGGGACAGGGAGTGTTCGTCCATAGTTTTTTGCAGGATGGTCAGGAAATATCTCCTACCTTCGATTCATTATTAGCCAAAATTATCGCCTATGGCAAAGATCGGGAATCGGCGCTAACCAAATTGCGCCGGGCGCTTTCCGAAACCGTGATCGAAGGAGTGACGACAACCATTCCTTTTTTTAAATTGCTTTTGGAAAAAGAAGATTTTAACAGCGGCAACTTTTACACCAATTTCATCGAAAAAAGCGGCATCATACAAGAGCTGATGTTGAAACCCTATTTGCAGAAGAAAATTGTTTGCAATCATAAAGACATTGAGGAACAGACAATCGCTGATATCTCCCGCATTATTTATCAGGAAATAAAAAATTCCGGCGGAGGGCAAAGTTTGGGTCAGCCGATTTCCAAGTGGGTGATAGCAGATCGAACTGAAAAATCAAATGAAATTTAATTTTAACAACCAAGACAAAGCCTATGAAGTAGAAATCATTGATCAAAACGATCAAGTGATGAAAGTTGTCGTTAATGGCAAAGAATTTTTGTATGGCGCGGAGGAGTCGGTGGCGATTGCGGCGGTGCCGCAAGCGGTTTTGCCCAAAAGGGATTTGTCGTCCAAAGAAGTGCGGGCGGTTTTGGCGGGTGTGATCACGAAAATTTGCGTTGCTTGCGGCGATATCGTCAAACCTGGGGAAAAATTACTGACCCTGTCGGCGATGAAGATGGAAAATGAAATTTTATCCGAGTGTGACGGCAAAATCAAAGAGATAAAAGTTGCCGAAGATCAGAGGGTCAAAGAGGGTGATGTTTTGATCGTATTGGTATGATTTTTTTAAAATCTGTAAATCCTTGAGGTCTTGCTTCAGGGTTACAGATTCCGAGGATTCCTTAGGTAACCCGGGAGTAATCTCCTAAGGGGCGCCCCTTTGGTTGACCTGCAGTGTCGAAATACATTTGGAAGATGTATTTTTTACTAGCGAAACTTAAAAATGATTCCGCCGAATACAGATCGGCGGGTTTTCATAATTGAATTTATAGTAATTGGTGCGGAAGATGGCATGTGATATAAGAAATATGATAAAATCAATCGTATGGCGGACAAAAATAATTTCAAAATAATTGCGTTCGATGATTTGAGCTCGACCAGCATGAAGGCAAAAGAACTGGCAGCCGCAGGTGCGGATCCGTGGACAATCATTGTTGCTAAGGAACAAGGCGGGGGGTATGGCCGCAAGGGCGGTGTTTGGTTTTCACCGATTGGCGGATTATATTTTTCAGTTGTCTTGCCTAAAAGCAATGTAGAAGATTTGCAGATTCTGACCATTTTGGCGGCATTTTGCGTTGCCAAGGCCATCAAAGATTTATATGAAAGAGAGCCGTTTGTGAAACTGCCCAATGATGTGTATCTCGGTGGCAAAAAGATTTGCGGCATTCTGACCGAAAATATCATCAGTGGAGAAATAAAATCGTCGGTGATCGGGATTGGTGTTAACACTAACATCGAATCATTTCCCGGAGAGCTTGAGCGCGCAACATCGTTGAAAATTGAATTGGGTCATGAAGTTGACAACAATAGGATTTTGGTGCATACTATAAGCCAGTTGCAGCAAACATTTAAAGCGATCAGCCATTAAAATTTAAAGTTAAAAAATCAAAATGTAAAATGACGATGTAAAATGTAAAATTTTGAATTCAATAATTTTTAACTTTACATTGTCATTTTGATTTTTGATATTTACATTTTTAATTTATCTATTATGAACTTTGAAAAAGAAATTGAACAATTAAATATGAATTTGGCAGGATTGGAAAATTCCGAATCCGTCGAAAAACAGCACCAAAAAGGCAAATTATCGGCGCGGGAGCGGATATTCGCTTTGGTTGACGCCGAAACTTTTGTGGAATTGGACGCGTTTGCCGAGACGCGGTTTTTACAGTTGGGATTGGACAAAAAGAAAACCGCGGGTGACGCGGTGGTCGTTGGTTTTGGCAAGGTGAACAACCGGCCGGTGTGCGTTTTCAGCCAGGATTTCGCGAAAATGGGCGGATCGCTGGGGGAGATGCACGGTAAAAAAATCATTAAAGTAATCGATCAAGCGCGCAGAACCGGATGCCCGGTGATCGGCATTATTGATTCGGGAGGGGCGCGGATACAGGAGGGGATTGCCAGTTTGGACGGTTATGCGGGGATTTTCAATGCTATGGTGAAGGCGTCGGGCGTGGTGCCGCAAATTTCCGTGATCGTGGGCCCGTCCGCCGGCGGCGCGTGCTACGCGCCCGGATTGTCGGATTTTGTTTTCATGGTGGACAATATTTCACAGATGTTCATTACCGGGCCGGAAGTGATCAAAAAAGTCATTGGCGAAGAAGTAACCTTTGATGCCTTGGGCGGCGCCAATGCGCATTGCGCCAAGAGCGGTTGCGCCCAATTCCGTTTCGCGAATGAAAAAGACTGTTTTGGCGGGGTCAAAAAATTGCTGGGATATTTGCCGCAAAACAATATGGATGACGCGCCGCGGTCAAAAAGCATTTTGGCGGAGTTGTTTGAAAAAGAGGACAGCCAAAAGCTTTTGGATATTGTTCCCAGCGAAGAAACGAAGGGCTATGATATGGAAGCGGTGGTCGAAGAAATTGTCGATAAAAATTCATTTTTTGAAATCCAGCCGGAATTCGCGGCCAATGTGATCATCGGCCTGGCGCGTTTGGGCGGTAATGTGATCGGCGTGGTGGCTAACCAGCCCAAAATCATGGCCGGGGTTTTGGATATTGATTCCTCGGATAAAATTGCGCGGTTCGTGCGGTTTTGCGATTCTTTCAATATTTCTTTGGTCAATTTAGTGGATACTTCCGGTTATCTGCCCGGAACCAATCAGGAACATAACGGGATCATCCGTCATGGGGCCAAGGTTTTGTATGCCTATGCCGAAGCCAGCGTGCCTAAGATCAGCGTGATCGTGCGCAAGGCATTCGGCGGGGCCTATATCGCCATGGCAAGCCGTGCGCTGGGTTATGACCGCGTATTGGCGTGGCCCGGGGCGCAAATCGCGGTAATGGGGCCCGAACAGGCGGCCAAAATCATTTACCATCGCGAGATCGCCGAAGCCAAAGACCAAGCCGGGGTTGAGCGAGAGAAAGCCAACCAAATTCGGGAATTCAACAATCCGTTCACCGCGGCCAAATTGGGCCAGGTGGACATGGTGATCAACCCAAAAGACACTCGTTCGATTCTCGTCAAATTGTTGGAATCCCTATTGACCAAGCGTGAAGAAAAAATCGCCAGAAAACACGGGAATACACCATTGTAAAAAATGTTCGAAACCCGAATATCCGAATATTCAAAACAAATTCAATAGAAATGCCAAACAAAATCCAAATTCCAAAAAAAACAAAAATTGCCGCGTGGATTCTATTATCGCTTGCAGCATATGGTACGCTTTTGCTGGCGGCGGTGCTACCAATGATGATTTCATTATTAATCCAACAAATTTTAGTTGGCGATTTATCGAGCACGATATCAACGATAATCGCCATCATTCAATCCGTAGTGGTGGGATTACTTTATTGGGTGGTTCCATCTTTCCTTTTGAAACTTAATGCTCGCATTTGGAAGATAGGGGTTATTTTTCTTGCAGTGATAGTATGCTACAACTTCGCTACTCTTAGCGGCAATCAAAACCATCAAGGATCTTCTTTCGCGATGATGTGGGGGATAATAGCATTAGTATTACTCTATTCAGATAAGAAGAATTATTTTGCGGCGGTGGAGAAGGCGAAAAATAAAACAAATTAAAATGGACAAAATATCAAACAAAATCCAAATACCGGGCAAAACAAAAATTGCTGTTTGGTGGTTTTGCATGATTGCGGCGCTACTCGCAATTAATGGGATGGTAAGCTTTTATTTTGCTGTCAATGAATTCTTTGGCCGTGCTAATTCAAATTGCGGTTCAAGCTGTTATGACGGTCGTTGTGATGAGGTCCTCTGTCTGGAACCCATGACTATTGAGGATATACCAGGTCTGTTTTTTGGGACTGTTTTGTTTGTTGTTTTTTCCTCGCTTATTTTTGTGGCTGCGGTAAAGACAATAAAAGGCAGTAGAATAGCTTGGGGTTTGCTTGTGGGAGTGTTTTTTATGGCGGGTTTTTTATCTTTAATTTCGTCAGTTCGTAATTTTTTAGCGAACCAAATCGATCTTGGCCAGATTACTTTGTTTGTTGCTTTTATTATTCTTATTCCCGTATTTTATTTGTTATTCGATCGGAAAAATTATTTTGCGGCGGTGGAGAAGGTTAAAAAGGGGGATAGTGGCGTGGTTCGACAATAAATTTATTAGTAGCGCATTACTAATAAATGGCGTTTTATTCGTAATGCATTGCTAATCACGGAAATCAAATGAAAATATATAAGGAAAAATTCAAGACGGATCGGAATAATAAGCTTTATTGGGGGAGGGTTCATTTTATTTCGGATGACCGCGGGGCCAAGACCAAGTTGTTTTGGGCGATGTCGTTTGAATATGTGCGGCGTCAGCTTTTGCAGGAAACTTGGAAAGACGAGGATGTTGACCATTTGCTCAATAAGGAAGTGGTGAACCGGGTCAAGGAAACCAAGCGCAAAATTTTTAACCGGCCGGTGAAATTTTCCGTGAACGGCATTGACCAAAAAGAGGATACCGAGTTGATGCTGTATCTGGAAGAAAGGGACAAGATTGACCGACACGGATGACGCGGGCGCGAAATCATTATTTTTGCAATGGCACTCACGCAACTTTTTAAAAGTTTGCGCGGATGGTTTGTCGTTGCAATAGAGTTGGTTGTTTATGGCGAGAAATATCGCAAACTTTTAAAAAGTTGCGAATCATTGTAAAAAGAATGATTTCGCTATTTTTAGAAAAAGAAAAAAATGAAAAAGATTTTGGTGATTTCGATGAAAACCGGATGGGGGCATATCAAAGCCGCGCAAGCGCTGGAAGAATATGCCAAAATTAACTTGCCTGATATTAAGATCAACCACGTCGATCTTTGCGAAATCGAACCGGGTTTGGGCAAATTCCTTGAAGTTTTCTATGATATTACCAACGACCATTTGCCGACGGTGTGGGGCGCGGTTTATTCTACATTCGATACGGGGCCGGTTTCTGTGGCTTTCCGCAAGGCGACCGGTTTTCAACGGTTATTCCGGCGCCGCATCCGGAGTTATTTCCGGCGGCAAGCGGTTGATGGAGTGATTTTTACCAATGTCATTCCGGCGCCGATAGTGGCGCCGGTTTGCCGCGAAGTTTTTCCGCAGATTCCCTTGGCGGTGGTGGTTACCGATTATCACGGCCATTCTTATTACAATGTACCGCCAATTGACCGTTATTTCGTGGCGATTCCCGAAGTCAAAAATGATTTGATCCGGGTGGGTATTGATGAGCGGAAAATTTCCGTTACCGGCATTCCGGTAAGCCAAAAATTCCATAACGATTATAATTCGGGAAATCTGAAGCGCAAACTCGGTTTTGGAAATAATTATAAAACAATCTTGTTTGTCAGCCGGCTATCGAAAGACTTTGTGTTGCCGACGATAGCAGGCCTGTTGGCGATGGATCCGAAAATAAATTTGGTGATGGTTTGCGGCGGCAATAACAAACTTTATAAAAAAATAAAAGAAGAAATCAGACCGCGGGATAATTTCAAGCTATTGAACTGGACCAACCGGGTTGATGAGTATATGAAAATTTCCGATATTGTTATCAGTAAGCCTGGGGGATTGGTGATTTCCGAATGTTTGGCGCTCGATAAAAAGATAATCATGACGGATCCGATTCCGGGCCAGGAAGAGCGCAATGCTGAATTTATGGCCAAATACGGTTATGGGAAATTGGCGCTTGCCCCCGATGAAATCATTGAGGCGGTTAGCCAAGTATTATCTATGTCTAAAACCGGCGCAAAAACAGTGCGGCCAAATTCCTGCGCGGAAATTTTAAAATATTTCGAGTAATATGGCTGATAAGAAAATTATTTGTTTCGATGTTGACGGAACATTGGTTGATAATAAACATCGTTTGTCACGCTTATTGGAGGATTGGGATGTTCGATTGAGGAAGTGCTTTCGATCTATAATGGCGCGATGGCCGGGGAAATATCTTTTCCGGAGGGGGAGAAAAAGGTTAGTGAAATAATCAAGTCCAGCGGCAAGGCGACGAAAAGTTCCATTGAAAAAATATTAGGGAAGGACCCGATCAAGGCGGAAGCTTTTGGAGTTGCGGAATACCTTAAGAATATCGGTTACGATATTTGGTTGGTTTCGGGTGCAATTGATATTTGGGTCGCCGCAGTGGCTAAAAAAATTGGCGCGGCCGGATTTTACGCGCATTCTTCGCTTGAATTCGATGATCAAGGCATGTTTGTTAAGATCAACTATAGCGGCGATCAGAATCCATGGAAAGCGAAAATCGTGCAAAAAATTGCCGCGGATAACGGAATTCCAGTAGTTGGTATAATTTTTGTCGGTGATGGCGCCAACGATATCGAGGCGTTTAAATTGACTGGGCGCGGGGTCGCGGTTTATCCGTATGATAAAGGCTTGGAAGATGTTGCGTGGAAAAAAATAAAATCATTATCAGAAATCAAGGATATATTACAATAATCAAAAGGTCGGGTATCATTAAATTCATTGGTTTTTAAAAATATGAAACTTAATTGGCTCGACATCGCTGCTCTCTCGTTGGTAATTATAGGCGGATTGAATTGGGGATTGTTCGGACTTTTCGGATATGATCTGGTGGCGCAGCTGTTTGCTTTTTCGCCGGTAATCGCCAAAATTGTTTATGATCTGGTGGGTTTGGCGGCGGTTTACTTGGCGATCATCGCTCCCAAACTTGTCCGCCAGTAGAATTTTGATTGTACGCAAAAAACAGCCGCAAGCGGCTGTTTTTTTATAAGGACATTTTTTTAGCAATTTCCCCGTTCGAGAAGGCGGATGCCAAGCTTGATGATTCTACCGTCGCGCATGACCGTCATGGGAATTTCATCGCCGACTTTGCAATCTTGTAAAATGTCGGTAAGCAGCCGTTCGTTGGAAATTTTTTGGCCGTCGAATTCAAGGACGATATCGTATTCTTTCAATCCGGCCAGATCCGCGGCGCTTCCCTTGATGACTGCCGGTTCTCCGAAGGTTTCGCGGACAACCAGCGCGCCGTAATCGACGGGCAGTTTGTTCGCTTGGGCGATTTCGGGATTCAGGATTACGTAGCGGATGCCCATGAATGGCCGTTTCAATTTGCCGTATTTGAGCACTTCATCGAACATCTTTTTGGCGTAATTTATGGGGATGGCAAAGCCAAGATTTTGCGCGCCCATGACCATGGCGGTATTAATGCCGATAGCTTGCGCTTTCATGTTGACCAATGGTCCACCCGAATTGCCTGGGTTGATCGCGGCGTCGGTCTGGATGAGGCCGCGAAGGCTTGTTTCCTGCATTTTGCTGCCGCCATATGCGGTTATTTTGCGGCTTAATCCCGAAACAATCCCAGCCGAAAGGGTATCGTCGAATTCACCCATGGGATTTCCCACTGCCAGGACTTCTTCGCCAAGCTGGATGCCGGCAGAATTGCCCATTTTCAAGCAGGACAAACCGGTTTCTTCGATTTTTAAAATTGCCACGTCGATTAATGGATCTTTTGCCAAAACCTGGCAGGAGTATTTATGTTCCGGATCGACGATCGCGGTATAGCTGGCGTCGACATCATCAACCACGTGCGAACAAGTGAGGATGTAGCCGTCCGATGATATGATGAATCCGGAACCGCCGCCGATTTTGGTTTTTTCCCTTGAATTATTGATCTTCGGAATCACGGTTTGCTGGTCGCCCAGCGGCACGAAATAAAAGCCTTCCACTTTGGAAACGTCTTTTGAGACAACGATGGTGATGACTGCCGGGCAGACTTTCTTGGCCACCGAAACGATTGGTGATCGGGGGGTGTTTTGTTTTGGCATGATTGAAGCGCAAAGCGTAAAGTAAAAAAACACGATTATTGCTTTGAATTTTTCGCTTTAAGTTTTACGCTTATTCTACCATCTAATTTCGTTGCCAACAAGCGATTTTCTTGCTAAACTTTGAAAGTGCAAAGCTTAAAGCGAAAAGCGTAAAGTAAAACGCCGCATTTTTGTTTTAAGTTTTTCGCTTTAAGCTCTGCGCTTTTACCGCCCCTATAGTTCAATGGACAGAACGAGAGACTCCTAAGCTCTAGATCCAGGTCCGATTCCTGGCAGGGGCACTGCTTCGCCAAGGCTACGCAGTGCAGGCACTTTCAAGGTAATATTATATAAAAAGCGTAAGAAATCACTTAACCACGCGAAGCAGTGCCCTTCGAAGCTTTAGCGTAGTAGGGAAAAGTTCGCCAAGGCTACGCAGTGCAGGCACTTTCAAAGGAAAATTTCATATTAGTATTTTTGGTTGCAAAATAGCGGATTTATTGTAATATCGAAATATTAAGGGCCTGTAGTATAGTGGTATCACGCCTCCATGGCATGGAGGTAATCGGAGTCCGATTCTCCGCAGGTCCACGTTTTAAGCCGCCTTAGGGCGGTTTTTTGTTAACTTAAAAGTTATCCACAGAAACAGCACACCTATTTTTGTAATATTTTATCTCTAAAAAAGATAAAAGTAATTATTTTATCTTCCAACCTGTGGAAAACTATTATACAAGTGTGGATTATGCTTATTTCTAACCATATTTAAAATTATTTTAATCAATTGCGCAGTGATTTTGTATTTGTTAAGATAAAATAAGATAAAAATACTATGAAACAAAAATCTCCGGAAATATTGCCCGTTCCTAAAAAAAAGCGCAGCTGCGCTTATCCAATGCTTTCTTTGCCGCAAGCCATCGTGGCGGCCAAATCGCTTTGCGACAATTTCGGCGAAGGGCCGTATTTGCGCGCGAGCGCGGCGAAGGGAATGGGTTATTCTTCTTTTTCCGGCGCGGCATCGAGCAAGATCGGATCGCTGGTGCATTTTGGTTTGTTGGTGCGCGCCGGAGGCATGTATTCGATCGCGCCGCTGGCTAAAAAATGTTTTTCTTACCCGGAAGAGGGCAGCCGGGAAGCGATTGTTGATTCGGCGCAAAAACCGGTGCTATACCGCAGCCTTTTTAATCGGTTTTCAAACAAGGCTTTGCCAGAGAAGCTGGAAGTGATTTTGGCCGCGGATTATGGAATCACGCAAAAAGCCGCGGCGGGCGCCGCGGCCAATTTCATTGCCACGCTTGAGTTTTCGGGTTTATTGAAAGATGGCCGGTTGCTTTTGCCGGAAGCGGAGATTGCCATTGGCGAGAATTTGCGGATCAATGGTTCTTTGGCGGAAAAAAAAGAGCGTTCCGGCATCTGCGAAATGATAGCCGTTAAATTATCTTCGGGGATTGAGATTTCGTTTCCGGAATATATGTCTTACCGGTTATCGATGGGAGAATTCGCGGGCGAAATAAAATCTTTGGATGGAAAGGCAATGGGGGGCGATTGATTGCCGAATGGTCATTTTTTTTGATATACGAATAAAGTTTCAAAATCCGGAGTACCGTTTTTTTTGGGGCAAGTGACGATTTTTTTTATCGGTTTCCAGGCGGGAAATTTTGAAGTGTTGGTGATTACGATCGCGCCGGGTTTCAATTCTTTCCGCAGTTTTTCTTCCAGCGGCGGCATTAAATCGTACCAGAGGTAAGTATAAACGATGTCGGCGTCCCGCAAATCTACATCGAAAATATTTTTTTCCATAAAATCGGCATTGCGGCGTAAAACCAGCGCCCTGGCTCGGGCAAAGAAAATCCTTATGGGATCGTTATCTATGGCGCGCACCTTGATCGCGGGGAATTTTTTTTGGATGCGCATTGCCAGTGCTCCGCGCGCGCAACCCAGATCGTAGAAAACTCGCACGGTTTTATGTTCGGAGATTATTTTTTCGATGCTTTTTGTTGCTCTTCTGCTAGTGGGAAGATCGTGCCCGCGCGCAATGGAATCAATCATTAAAATGATCAGCAATACGAGAAAACCAACCATTCCAAAAAAAACCACATACACGGCCGCGTAAATTATCATGTTCATAAATAATATTTAAAAAACATATCCGCCAGCGCTTTTGCCGGATCGGTGGGCGTTCCTGACGACGGGAAATGGTGCAATTCGATGCAGGGGGCGCTATTCAATTCCAGCACCGCGCAAGCCTGGCTTTCCCAGGGCGCGGCGATGTTTGCCGCCAGGAAATCGATGCCGGTTATCCGGATGTCGAAAAACCGCGCCAGTTCGCGGAACAATTTCAGGTTGTCTTCATGGACTTGCGGCGTCACTTCGACGAGATCACCCCCCAATTTTAAGAAGGGGTCGTTTTGCAGGAACACGGTTTCTTCTTTCGCGGGAACCGTTTCATAATTGTATCCTTTCGCCGCCAACAAAACTTGGGTCGTTTCGTTTTCGACGATTTTGTAGAGAGTGAATTGTTTTTGGCGCGGTTCCCCCCGCCGCGGATCAAGGTTTTTTTTGTCGATTAGCGCGCGTATCGTCGAAACGCCGTCGCCAATAACGTTTGCCGCCACTTGCCGCACGCACGCGACAAAATTAAAATCAATTACCGTTGCCCGGAAGACGGAAGTATTAGGAATGAATTTTTCCACAATGAACGCCGGGGAATAGGCGATCGCGTGGCGAATCGCTTTTTCGAGCTGGATTTTATTTTGTATGTTTGTGGTTACATGGCGGCTCACGGAACCGCTTCTTGGTTTGACGACGAGCGGAAAGCCTATTTCTTGGCCATATCGGAGTGCTCTTGTTTTTTGCCAAAACCAAAATAATCGGCCCTCGGCGACCGGAAAACCTCCTTTTTGCAATGGCGCTTGGCCGACTCTTTATCGTCGACGATGTCGGTTGCGTATTTGCTCGCGAATCCGGCCGTCGGCAGCATTTCAAAGCGGAAAGTTTTGCCGTTGATTTCCGTTTTGAAATGGTTGGTGAACCCCGATGCTGTCCGCAGAGAATGGAAAGAAGCGCCTCGTTTTCTCATTTCTTCGATGAAGCAAGCGGAGCGAAGCTGGATGTCGGAGGCGGTAAAATCAGCGCGGTATTCCGCAAGTTTTGTTGAAAGAAAAAATTTTTCAAGTAAAACATCGAAAGCAGCTTCAATTTTTCGCGGCAATTTCAACGGCGGTAATATCCGGTCGTTTAATTCATCAAGCCAGGTGTTTAGGTGGGAAATATCCGATTGTCCGCATTCTTTGCATATTTTCCTTTTCATGATCTTGATTTTACCATCTTTTTGGTTTTGCGCGAATTTGAATATTTTAACAATAGTTTGGTTTGTCAATGGGTTTTTTTTTGATATTCTAATATCATGAGTAAAAATTTTTTAATTGCTGCAGTTGTTTGTTTTTTCGCGGTTGCTTTGCCGGTTTCGGCGCATTTGCCTTATTTGGAAGGTGACAAGGAAGAGACGGTTGTTGCCGATCCGGAAGTTTCCAGGGCTTATTATGGCTGGCTTTCGCGCCGGCCGGCGGCTTATTTGATTGATTCGCGCCAGCCGTTTTCGCTTTATTTGAATCTGCTCGCGCCCCAGATTGAGAACGCGCGATTGGATTTTTCAATGAAAATTTATAAAGATGGTGATTTGCTGGAAACGCGGAGCGGCGCAGACGCTTTCTGGCAGGTTGATTACGAACCGTTTGCCAATGATTATTATCTTAAAGGGCCGGAATACGAAGCGCAAATGCCGGCGGGAAATTATGAAATCGAAATTTATAATTCGGGTAACAGCGGCAATTATGTTTTGGCGGTTGGCAAAAAAGAGGATCTGTCGTTTGGCCAGTTTTTGCGGACTTTGGCGGTTTTGCCGCAAGTGAAGCAGGAATTTTGGGGTAAGCCCATCTGGCAAGCTTATAATAATTTTATCGGCTTGGCGGCGTTTATTTTGCTGGTATTTTCGTTGGTTGCGATTTATTTTATAGTTTCATTCGTAAATAATCACCGGTTAAAAATAAAATTGGATGATGAATACAAAAATAACCGGAGCACTAGGGGAGCGGATCGCCGCGGATCATTTGCGGAGAAATGGTTATAGGATTTTGGGAACGAATTTTTTTCTGCGCGCGGCCCATGGCCCTAAAATCGCCGAAATCGATATTATCGCAAAAAAACGCGATTGTTTCGCGTTTGTTGAAGTGAAAACCATCCGCGCCAACAGCAAATACCTGGCGCAGGATAAAGTCAATGAAACCAAAAAATGGAAGATCGCCAAAGCTGCGGAAAGGTGGCTGATCAAAAATAAAATCCCCTTAGATTCAAAATGGCAGATCGACGTGATCGCCATCGAACTGCTGCCCGATGACCGCCCGATATTAATGCAAAAACTCCTCGGCCCCAAATTTAAACTTTCCCATTTTGAAAATGTATCCAGCTATTGACGGGTAAAGCGAAAGACACTATTATTAATTTATGGAGTATATTCCATAAATTTCAATTTTGATCGATTTCGTCAAATTTATGCTTAAAATTGCTCGTTATTTGGAAGAAAAAATTTTAGAAAACCTTAATAAGAGGAAAATTTTAATTATTTACGGTGCCCGACAAACTGGTAAAACCACGCTGGTTAGGACTATTTTAAAACGATTTGAGAATAGTTTTTATTTGAATGGCGATTTGACCGACGATCAGGATAAATTAAAAGAAACATCGCTGGCGATGTTGGAGCAGTTCAAAAATTACGATTTATTGGTGATTGATGAAGCGCAAAGAATAAAAGATATCGGAATAAAATTAAAAGTAATTTTTGATGCCTTGCCGGAACTGAAAATTATCGCCACTGGTTCTTCGGCGTTTGAGCTTTCCAACGTCGTCAATGAACCGCTTACCGGCCGGTATTTTTCGTTTACGCTGTATCCAATTTCATTTGCCGAGGCTGACAAGTCAAGCAAATTCAATTTGGAACAATTGGTCTACGGCTCTTATCCTGAAGTGGTGATGACGCCGGATGCAAAAACAAAAGAGGTTATTATTAAAAATATTGCTTCAAATTATCTTTTCAAGGATGTTTTGAATATTGAATATATAAAAAATGCCCGTTCTTTAGAGCATTTGTTAAAAGCTTTAGCATTGCAAATCGGCGGGCAAGTTTCCACTACCGAGCTGGCCGATACGCTTGATATCGATGCCAAAACGGTTTTGAGTTATCTTGATATTTTGCGCAAATTGCACATTGTTTTTCCGTTGCCGCCTTATTTTTCAAATAAGCGCAAATCAATTTCCAAGATGAGGAAATATTTTTTTTATGATTTGGGAATCCGCAACGCGGTAATCAGCGACTTCACTCCGATTGGCGAAAGAAATGATGCTGGTCAGTTATGGGAGAATTTTTGCATTGTCGAGCGGATGAAGAGGAGCGATAATCTTTCCCGCGCCGCCGAATATTATTTTTGGCGGTCGTACCAAGGCGAAGAAATTGACCTGATTGAAACCGAAAATCGTGCCGTGGGCGGGTTTGAATTTAAGTGGGCAAAAACGGCCTACCTTCCTAAAATCGAAAAAATTTACAAAGAAGATCTATCCGGCCAAGGCGATTTGCAAATCATTTCAAGAGATAATTTCAAGCCTTTTTTGGCGGTTTAAAGATCAAGGGCTCCAAAAACTCCGCGACCCTAAATTCAAACTTTCCCATTTCCAAAATGTTGCCATCTATTGACTTTGTTTAGATTTTATGTTTAACAATGTATTGTACAGGAGGTATGATGAAGGTAGTTTTAGGCGAAGACTACGTCTTAAACGAAGAAATTCGCGGTAAGACTTACCCAATGGGGCGATGGAAAAAAATTCCCGCAAAAAGTTCTTTTGAATTTTGCGCAAATTGTCACAATCGTGATCTTATTGCGGTTGTAATGACAACTCAAGAACAGAGGCGGAAAACTTATTTTGTTTTGCGCAGGGAGGTCGAGAGGGCGGGCATAGTCTCGCAAAAAAAGGAATAAAGTGAAATTTATCCTTATTTTTTTATAAAAAGCGTTTTCAGCTTCGTTAAGGAGCGGAAGGGGTGGTCGATGGCTTTTTGGAGGAAAGAGGCTTGGCGGCCGCTTGCCGCGCCTTTTTTTTGTTTGATTGCGCTGATGACTTGCGCGGCGGTCAGGTCGGGGGAATAATCCAATGGCAATTCCAGCCAGGTTTTTCCGATGAAATGATTGGTGAAATGCGCGTCAGAACCGGCGGTGAAGGCGAGGTTGTGCTTTTCAGCGAAAATTTCGGCGGTTTCGTTGCCCGCGAAAACCGAAGCGTTTAGGATTTCCACGCCGTCAATTTGTTTCGCGTAATCTTCCAAATTATCCGTGAAGCCGCACCACAAACCAAAAGGATGAGCGGCGACCGCGATGCCGCCTTGGGCATGGATCCGATCAATGGCGTTTTGGGCGGGGATATGGTCGGGGATCGGTTCTTTGATGTTCAATCCCAGAATATCGCCGGATTTGGATTTAACTTCTTCGGAGATTATAATGAGAATAGGCAGGGAATTTTTTCTGGCGTAGGCGGCGGCTTCAAGCGAACCGCTGATGTTGCCGTGGTCGGCAATGGCAATGCATTGGAGGCCGCGCCTTAACGCGAGATCAACGATTTTTTTGGGATTTGCCAGGCTGTCAAACGAATATTTGCTGTGGATATGCAGGTCGCATTTGATCATAATATTGAAATTTTAGCACATAGTTGTATTGTAGCAATAAACGATAGCCGAATATGGAATTTGATCTGATTTTTTTAATTTCGTGTTTTTATTTCTTTTTGCCGGCGTATTTTGCGAACATGACGCCGCCTTTGGTTAGAAATGCCAAGATTTTTGATTTTTTGGCCAAACCGGTTGATTTCGGCGAAAATCTTTGGGGCAAGAGGATATTCGGTGACCATAAAACTTGGCGGGGCTTGGTTTGCGCGATCGCGGTCGGGGCGGGAGTGGCATTGCTTCAATGGTGGCTGTACCGGTTCTCTTGGGCGATGGAGCTGTCGCTTTTGGATTATAAATCGGTGAATTTGTGGGCGTTTGCGCTGCTGCTTTCCGGCGGGGCGATGGCCGGGGATTTGGCGGCGGCATTCGTCAAGCGCCGCATCGGTTTGGCACCGGGAGCTTCGTTTATGCCTTGGGATCAGACCAATTATGTCATCGGCAGTTTTGTTTTTTTGGCGCCGTATATCCGGCCATATATGGAAAAAGATCTGATCGTGTGGGGAACGGTTTTTTTAATGACTTTTTTTATCCATTTGCTTTTCAACCGGTTCGGCTATGACCTTGGTTTACATAAAGCAAAATGGTGATTAAAAATTTCAAAATCCAAAGTCCAAATTTCAAACAAAATCCCAAATCCAAAGCTCAAGGAATGAATTAAGCTTGATATTTGAATTTCAGGTTTTGTTTGACATTTGGATTTTGAGCTTTGAACTTAAACGCGATGTTTCAGGATACTTTGGATTATATTGTCGACCGGTTTTCCGGCACTGCTTTCGACCTCGTTTCCGCGGCGGTGATCTGTTTGTTCGGGTGGTATTTCGCCTATGCCATCGGCAATAAGGCGGCGGAGGTGTTTTCGCGTTCCCGGCTGAACCAGGCCATCAAGCGCTTGGGATGGGATGATCCGGTTTCGCGCGTTTACCGCGGCGGCAGCGTCGCCGATTTTTTCGGCAAAGTGGTGGAAGTTTGGATACTGCTGTTTTTTCTGATGGTGGGCGCAGGAATATTGCAATTGGCGCAATTGGGCCAGCTGATCGGTTCCGCGGTGGCTTATTTTTTCAATATTTTTGCCGCTTTTCTGATTTTGGCGGTGGCGGTGTTCTTGGTTGATTTTTCGCAAAGAAAATTAAGCGTTTTCCTGGAAAAAGAAAAATTCGCGTATTCGCGTTTTATTATGAAATTATCATCGGGAACGACTTGGACGCTGACGATACTGGCGGTATTGTACCAGTTGAAGATCGTGGCGCCTTTGGTTTTGGCGGTTTTCATCGGCATTGTGCTGATGATTTCTTTGGCGGTGGGCGTGG
>Ga0172381_10001923_pt1 | contig 23718 bp, 25 predicted proteins | sample Leawel6488metaG_FD_119754 | JGI IMG/M metagenome (GOLD analysis project Ga0172381, IMG submission 119754) | Leachate microbial communities from a municipal landfill in Southern Ontario, Canada - Leachate well 64-88 metaG | ecosystem: Engineered > Solid waste > Landfill > Unclassified | place...
GAAGAAGATTTGGCGAAGATTGAAAAGAAGATGAAGGAGCTTATCAAAAAAGATATTCCTTTTACTAAGAAAGATATTTCTAAAAAGGAAGCTAAAGAAATATTCAAAGATCAGCCATACAAGCTAGAATTAATTGAAGGATTGCCCGAAGAAACAGTTTCTATATATATTTCTGGTGATTTTATTGATCTATGTAAGGGTCCTCACATTAATTCAACTAAAGAAATTAATCCTAAAGCTTTCAAATTGCAGAAACTAGCTGGCGCCTATTGGAAGGGTGATGAAAAGAATGCCATGTTGACTAGAATTTACGGATTGGCTTTTGAGACTGAGGAAAAGCTAGCCGAATATCTCGTTTTGTTAGCTGAGGCAGAAAAAAGAGATCATCGAAAATTAGGCAAAGAATTAGATTTATTCCACATTGATGAAGAGGTTGGTATCGGCTTAGTTCTTTGGCACCCCAAGGGAGCAATTCTTTGGAGAGTGATTGAAGATTTTTGGTTTAAAAAGCACTTAGAGAACGGATACGACCTAGTTCGAACTCCACACATTGGAAATCGAAGATTGTGGGAACGCTCTGGCCACTGGGGTTTCTATTCAGGTAGTATGTATCCCCCTCTAGAAGTTGGACAATCTCTTGAAGAATTAAAAAACAAAAATGAAGTTAAGGAGTCAGAACAGTTTTTGTTAAAACCAATGAACTGTCCTTTCCATGTTTCAATATATAATAGTTCTCCCCGTTCATACCGTGACTTGCCAATGCTTTGGGCTGAGACTGGAACTGTTTATCGATTTGAAAAGAAAGGCGAGCTTTCGGGATTAACTAGGGTTAGAGGCTTCACCCAAGATGATGCCCATATTATTTGTCGCAAAGATCAAGTTGAAAATGAATTAAAGAAAGTAATTGATTTCATTCTTTTCATTTATAAAGCTTTTGGATTTGATTCTGATAAGGTAAATGTATATCTCTCACTTAGAGATCCTAAAAACAAACAAAAATATGCTGGTAGCGATGAAGGATGGAATTTCTCTGAATCGGTTTTAAGAAATGTTGCTATTGAAAAGGGATTGAACTTCAAAGAAGAAGAAGGAGAAGCTGCTTTCTATGGCCCTAAACTAGACTTTAAAATTAAAGATGTTTTGGGTCGTGAGTGGCAATGCTCTACCCTACAATTTGATTTTAATTTACCGGAAAGATTCCAAATGGAATTTACTAATGATAAGGGTGAGAAAGAGCAGCCATATATGTTGCACCGTGCCCTCTTCGGATCATTTGAAAGATTCATTGGTCTTTTAATTGAGCACTATGCTGGTGCCTTCCCTTTCTGGTTAGCTCCAGTACAAATCAAGATTCTTCCAGTTGGAGAGTCGCATCATGAATACGCTAAAGAAGTAGCGGAAAAATTAAAAGAATACCGTGTTAAGATTGATGACAACAACGAAACAATCGGCAAAAAGATTAGGAATGCTGAAATGGAAAAAACTCCCTACATTTTAGTTGTTGGAGATGTTGAAAAAGAAAAAGGCACTGTCAGTGCGAGACAAAGAGGAAAAATAGATTTAGGAGTAATATCAATTGAAGATCTTATCAAAAAACTTAATGATTAATGGGTAAATTCATTAAACAAGCATTTACATTGATTGAATTATTGGTGGTTATTGCTATCATCGGCATTTTGTCCGGTCTAATTGTTGTGGCAATGGGTGGCATGACACAAAAAGCTACTATCGCTAAAGCACAGGTTTTTAGTAATTCTTTACGAAATACTTTAATGCTTAACTTAGTTTCGGAGTACAGACTAGATGGAGATGGATCTGATTCGTGGGGAGACAACGAGGGTACGGTAATAGGAGCTGCGAGTTCTACCGATTGCGTAAATGGCTCTTGCTATAGTTTCGATGGTGCTAATGATTATATAAACGTTCCAAATGCAGATAATTTGAATATCATAGGATCATTAACAATTGAGGCTTGGGTAAAACTTAATTCACTTACGCAAACTAATCAAACCATTGTTGCGAAGAGCACAAGCTCTAGTAATGGATACTGGCTTTTCTATAATTTTTCCACAACTACTAATTATAAGTTTGATTTTTTCGGAGTTAATAATGCCGATGCCTATTCAATAGCTTCTCCTGAATTAAACAAATGGACTCACATCGTTGCCATACGAGACGGAACGAATATTATTTACTATATCAACGGAATCTTTGACGTTGAAAGAGTTGTTGGCGGGACCGTAAATCCTATCAGCAATAATCCGTTAAGGATAGGTGCGAGAAGTGATGCCGTATCTTTTCCTTTCAATGGATTCATTGATAACGTCCGCATATATAATGCAATTCTTCCAGCTTTTCAAATTAAAGAAAACTATTATGCCGGATTGAATAGTTTGTTAGCCAATGGTAATATTAATACATCAGAATATAAAGAAAGGTTAAATAATTCATTAGCAAGTAAATAATAAAAATATGAAAAAAATAATAGCTTTAGTTTTTGCAGTCGTTTTAATGTTTGCTTCTCTTCCTGCTCTAGCTGAGGAAAATACTATCACGGCTAAGGACTTAAATGTTTCTGAACCAACCGTTCTTCCCACGAATTTATTCTACTTCTTAAAGGAAATTGGAAGGAGTATTCAGGTAGCCATTACTTTTGATCCGAATAAAAAAGCCGAAGTAAAGCTTAATATCGCCAGCGAGAAATTAATTGAAGCAGAAAAAGTATCAAGCAACAAAGTGGATTTAGATAATGCCCTAACTAATTACACTAACGCGCTCAATGATTTAAAAACCTATGCATCAACTTTGAAACAAGACAGCGCTAGCAGCACTAACTTATTAAAAAAAGTTGCTGTTCAAACTTTTAATCAACAAAAACTATTAAATCAAATAGCCGAAAAGCAAACCGCTTCATCGCAAAAGATTTTCGAGGCAAAAGAAAAAGCTTTAAGCAGCTTAACGAGTACTTCTTTAGAATTAGGCTCAACTGAAAAAGTGAAAGAAGCCTTACAAGAAGCAACCGATTCAACTAAGTCGGGCACCACTAATGTAATTGAAGTTTTGAAAAAAGTAGAGGCCAACGTTCCCGAACAAGCCAAAAAAGCAATCGTTGCAGCTCAAGACCAGATTATTGAAAAAAGATTAGCTACTCCTAATATCTCTGAAGAAGATAAGGCCAAGCTTAATGCCTATCTTGAAGAAATAAAAACAAAGACTGAATATAAAGATTTGCTATCTGAAGACTATGTTCAGAAATTAGTAAATAGTAATCAAGACATCTTAAGCAGTTTGGGAAATATTTCTGAAGAAGATAAAGCCAAATTAATAGAATACGGCAAGAGCGTACTAAACGGAACAAGCATTAATTACAAAGAGATACTAGACGGATTCAATTCTCTAAATATTTCAACTGATGCTAAAAAAATAGTTGATGAAATTCAATCAAAAGTAGAAAATAGATACAGCGAAGGAGGAGTAAACTGTATCAGTGTGGTTAATCCAGTTTGTGGTAAAGACAATAAGACATACAGCAATATCTGTGAAGCTAAAAAAGTCGGCGTTGAGGTCTACTACAAGGGTGAATGCGGAAGCTGTATTCTAGAAGGCAAGCCGCTTGTAACGGGAAAAGAGTGTTGTCCAGGATACAAGGTTTGTCCAATAACAGCCAACAGCACGATTACAACGGCCAATGCCAATATCTGTCAGAAATCATGTGGAGTAAGCGATGTTAAGCCTTCGACTGATAATAAAGCTTGTACGATGGAATACGCTCCAGTTTGTGGAGAGAATGGAAAGACATATGGCAACCTTTGCGTCATGACTAATGCGGGAGTAAAAATTAAATATCAAGGTGAATGTCAAAAAGGAACTCAAACCCAAACAGAAGTTAAAAAGGCAGAAACATCTACGGCTAATAACCCGACAGCAAACATGGTTAATCCCGCGGCAAAGTTCTGTGTTGATCAGGGTTACAAGGTTGAAATAAGAAAGAATGCCGATGGAAGTGAATACGGAGTTTGTATTTTTACTGATAAAAATGAATGCGACGAATGGAAGTTTTTTAGAAACGAATGTGGAGTTGATTATATCAAAAAATAGTTATGGAGAGATACAAAATAATTCCATCAGTTTATCTCATCTTAAAAGATAATAATAAAGTACTATTATCCCGAAGGTTTCAGACTGGCTTTGAGGATGGAAAATACGGCATGGTTTCTGGCCATGCCGAAGAAAAAGAAACAATGAGAGAAGCTCTATCAAGAGAAGTTTTAGAAGAGATAGGAATCAATATTGATCCTTCAAGTTTTGAGCATGTTTTAACAATGCATCGCTCTTGCGGAGATCATGAAAGAATAGATTTCTTTTTTACGGTTGATAAGTGGGAGGGACAAGTTAGCAATAAGGAGCCAAATAAATGCGACGCCTTGAGCTGGTTTCCCGTTAATGAATTATCGGAAGATACGATTCCATACATTAATAAAGCAATCGAGTGTTATCTTAAAGGAGAAAAATATTGTGAGTTTGGGTGGGATAATGGTTGCCAAAAATAAAAGAGTCCCTATACAAATTTCATATGAATAAAATCTGTATAGGGTTTAACCTGCCTGGCGCCATAAGTCGCCAAACCTCATTGTCGGGATTATTGATTGAACCTCGACAATCTCAATCGGCTTTGGCTGATAGCCTTTGTCCGATTGTGTTCTCTGTGCAATACCTTCCATGTCTGCCTGTATCGTGTTCATCTCTTTCCTCCTAGAATCTTTTATGTTTATATTATATAACATATATGCTGTATTTGTCAATAGTTGAAGCTCCCCTCTTTCTGTAGTACTATTAAACCTATGAAATATCACATTATAACCTTTGGCTGTCAGATGAATAGATCGGATTCGGAAAGAATTGCTTCTGTTCTAGAGACTATCAAATACGAAGAAACCTCTAATTTAAAAGAGGCTGATTTGGTCATTATTAATATGTGTTCTGTGAGGCAATCAGCCGTTGATCGAGTTTACGGACTCACTCCCCAATTTACCGCCCTCAAAAAGAAGAATAGGGCCTTTAAAACGGTCTTAACTGGCTGTATTTTGAAGCCCGAAAGAGCCAAATTAGCCGAAGTCTTTGATTACATTATCGACAAGAAGGATTTGAATAGGCTCCCTCAATTATTAAAGAAAAAAGGAGTAGCAGAGATAAAAAAAGATTATTTGAAAATAGTTCCTAAATATACAAATAAGATACAAGCTTTAGTGCCAATCAGTAATGGTTGTGACAACTTTTGTACCTATTGCGCAGTTCCCTACACTCGCGGCCGATTAGTTTCTAGAAACCCTAAAGATATCTTAAAAGAAGTTCAAGATTTAGCCGCTAACGGATACAAAGAAATCTGGCTTCTAGGCGAGAACGTTAATAGCTATAATTTTAAAGGAGTTAATTTTAGTAAACTCATCAAAGAAATTGATAAAATTGAGGGAAAATTTTGGTTGCGTTTTACTAGTCCTCACCCTAAAGATTTTTCTGATGAATTAATTAGAACTTTAGCTCAAAGTAAAAAGTTTGTTCCCTACATTAATCTGCCAGTTCAATCAGGGGACGATATTATTCTGAAGAAAATGAACCGACCATACACGAGAGAAAAATATTTAACCTTAGTTAAGAAAATTAAAAAGGCTTTCAAGAATAATATTAGTATTTCGACCGACATCATTGTTGGCTTCCCTGATGAAACCGAAGCCCAATTCAAGAATAGCGAGAAGATAATGAAAGAGGTTGGTTTTGACATGGCTTTTATCTCTGAATACTCTCCTCGTCCCCAGTCTTTCTCTTCCGAAAAAATGGAAAACAATGTTACAAAGAAAGATAAAAAGAAAAGAGCTTTCGCTCTAAACCTGATACTTAAAGAAACTGCTTTAAAGAATAATAAGAAGCCAGCGAATAAGGAAGTCGAGGTTTTAGTATTAGAAAAAGACGGTGAATACTGCAATGGCCGAACTGATCAAAACAAAGCTATTCGATTTAAATGTTCGGAAGACTTATCCGGAACTTTTGTTAAGGTTAAAATAACCAAAGTGACGGCCTGGAATTTTGAAGGCGAACTAATTAAGCCTCGGTTAATTGTTGTTGTTGGCCCAACCGCTTCAGGTAAAACTGATTTGGCCATTGACTTAGCAAGAAAATTTAATGGAGAAATAGTTACGGCTGATTCAAGAACAATATATAAGGGAATGGATATTGGTACGGCCAAACCTAAAAACCTTAAAGGAATTCCTCATTATTTAATTGATATTGTTTCTCCCGATGAAGAATTTAACGTTGCTTTGTTTAAGAAGGAAGCCATTAAAAAAATCAATGAGATTATCGAAAAAGGCAAAAGCCCCATTCTTGTTGGGGGAACTGGACTATACATTAAAGCCATTGTTGAGAACCTTGACTTCCCTTTCGTTAAAGCTGATGAAAAGTTAAGGAAAAAATTAGAAAAGAAAAGCATTGAAGAGCTATTTAAGATGTACGAAGATTTAGATAAAGAAGGGTCAGAAATAATTGATGGGAACAATAAGAGAAGACTGATTAGAGCAATAGAAGTTTCTCTCGCTCTTAATGAGCCATTTTTCAAAGAAAGGAAAAAAGAACCTCTTTATGATGTTCGTCAGATTGGAATTAAAATTGATAAAGAAGTTTTGGATGAAAGAATAAGAAAAAGAGTTGATAAAATGATAAAGCAAGGATTAGAGAAAGAAGTAAGAAAACTCTCTAAGAAATATGGCTTTAATGTTTATCCGATGCAAACTATCGGCTACCGAGAATGGGAAGACTATTTCAACAAGAAAGAAAGTCTGGAAAATACAATTGAGAAGATAAAGGTAGACACAATCAAGTTTGCTAAACGACAAATGACTTGGTTCAAGAAAGATAATACTATTAAATGGATTTAAGCCTAATCATTTATCTCACTTAAGGCTATTTCTACTGCTTCTTCAGAAACCCCGAATATTTTAGAAAGTGGAACTGCAAGATAAGAATTAATTTCTTTCTTGTTTTCTACCTTTCCCGAGGCAATCAAGTTGCTAACTTTTTTAATTTCTTTATTTCTTTCTACGAGTAATTTTTCCCTTGGAATTAATAAATAATTGGCAAATTTATTAGCCTGTATCTCTAGATATCCATACTGGTTAGGAGGGATATTGTTTATAAGCTTTTCAAAATCCCTAGTATTCTTTATTCCAAAGCTTTCATAGATATTTTTGTGCAATATAAAATGCCCGATTTCGTGGGCAAAAGAAAATCTTAATCTGTTTTGATAACGACCATCTGAAAAATTATTATTATCAACTACTATCGATCTCCAGTCAGAGGAGATTAAAGCATCGGTGTCACATAGAAACTGTAAGCCTGGAGAAGGAATAATATTTATACCTAATTTGAACTCAATGATTGCTTCAATATCGACAGGAAGAGAGTCATCCCCAAATTTACTCCGAAAGGCATCGGCTTCACCCTTAATTACGTAATCGTGCAAAAATGGAACCAAAATTTCTTTGTATTCCATAGTCCTCAAGCTTTTTTTATAATCTCGATCATTCGCTCAATTTCTTTTTTGGTTGGCTTTTTGTTTCGTAGCGTTCTAAAAAATGCTGGTAAGTGGTTAACGATTTCTTGTTCAGATAAGACATCGCTAGGAATCATTCCTTGAGCAATAATTGCTTGGTCTACAAAATTGTGGATATCTTTTTCATCTTTAAGCTTTAATGCTTTAGCCCATTTTTCTAAAACCTTAGCGTCGGAAGGAGGAAGCATTTTTCCCCTTTCAATTTTGCTCCAATTACTAGGATCGTAACCAGTTAGCTTGCATGCCTCCCTTAAGCCTAATTCGCTTTTTATTCGTAAGCTCTTTAGAGTATTACCAAAATTGTTTTCCATATGTTTTTGGATTTATTATTGTGGTTTGATTCTACCACAGCCATGTTGTTTGTCAATAGAAGGTAGACAACCTTTAAATTTTCGATGATTTTTACGGCTTTTAGTTTTCTTTATTGAAAGTTCCGTGCCGTAATCATTAGTGGCAGTGGTTATCCTACTGTTTGTCAAACAAAAAAGAGCCCTCTAGGCTCTTTCGTTCTACTTCTTGGGTTTTTCACAATCGGCTCCGCAACAGCATCCTCTTTCTTTATTAATAATTGCTAGTCCAACAACTATTATAAGACAGGGCCAGATTATCTTCCAAACATCTCCAGTAAGAATTCCCAAGCTTTGTAGTAAAAATACTAATCCGATGACGATAATAATAATTCCAATAATCATATTTTTTGAGTTAAATTTAATTAGCGACCTTTTATTATTTACACCTTTATTATACCTATCTTTGTCCTATCTATCAAACCCCTGTCTGATTAATGTTGAGTAATTGTCTACATCTCCAATCTGCCTAGATTTTTCCGTAATATTGAAATGTTCTTTAGCTTCTTTAAGAGTTAAATTAGTGTCGATCCATTTATGATCATAAGCGATTTCATCAGCAAAGCCAGCAAGAACTAATTTCCAGGAATATGGAATAGTGTTCGGCCAGACATTATTAATGTGAGTAGCGATTAATGAAGTGCAATTAGCATTAAAAGTATTATACCATTTAGGACTAGTATTTAACGCATTTACTTCTCTAAATATTTCTAATAACAATTTTCTGCCTTCTTCATTAGTTACGGTCGTAGGATAAAGAATGACTTGGTTTTTGCGAATATTAGCTCGCATTAATACCGCATCGTTTTCATCGGCAACGACATACATTAAGGGATAAGTTCTTAAAACTCCAGCATACGCACTGTAGTTTTGCTTTTTATTAGTCTTAGCTTCAATACTAATAGTTAAAAATATATTATCCTTGAATTCAAAACTTAAAAAGCTGTGAGCGGCATAGCCAAATGGTTCATAAAGATACCAGACTTTAGTTAAGTCATTTAAATTGTATGTTCGGTCGTAATAATTAGGACTGATTACATTTTGCTCGGCATCATAACGAAAGTTCCTCACATTTTTAACAGTTAATGAATCTCCTTCAAGGGTTGATGAAGCCATGACTGAATAGATTGTTGGCCAATCATCATTAGCCAGAGGTTTTTTGTTCGCTTGCCAAACAAAAAAGACCGAGAAGATAACAATAAGTAAAATGAGGTATTTATTAATTTTCATAAACTAAGTATATCAAATAAGATTAAAAATGAAAATAAAATATCCGAGGGATTAGCTCGGATATTCATATTTTAATTACCAGTATATCTGACAATGACGACACCAGATCCTCCGGCCGCACCGATATAGTCTTTATCTCCAGCTTGACCACCATTTCCAGTAGAAGCAGGACCAGCGGTCGTTCCTCTCGCTCCAGAACCTCCGGCCGCATAAGTAACTGCTGTGCCAGTGATTGAAGAAGAAAGTCCGAGACCAGCCGCGCCAGGATACGGTCCTCCAGTACCTCCCGGTCCACCAGCGCCTCCTCCTCCACCGCCACCACAACCGGTCGATGAATTCTGGACACAACCACCAATTTGACCTCCTCCAGCATTTCCTTGTCCCGAAGTCCCAGCTCCGCCAGCACCAGCACTAGATACTCCGCCGCCACCACCAGAACCTCCAGCCAATCCGCTTGCGGTTGAGTAACCTCCTCCTCCACCACCACCGCCAATTGACGTAATAGTACTAAATGAAGAATTACCACCATTGCTTCCTCTTGCGCTTTGCCATGGTCCAGCAGATCCACCTGCGCCGACATTAACCGTAATAGATTGACCACTAGTTACAGAAGTGGTACCAGTTAAAAATCCTCCCGCACCACCGCCACCTCCATTAACATACCCTCCTTCACCGCCACGACCACCTCCGCCACCACCGGCGATAACAAGATATTCAACTGAGGTAATCCCGGCTGGAGCAGTCCAAGTGTAGGAACCTGAACCAGTAAATTTATCAATGACGTAGTTTCCATTAAAAGTTCTAGTACAAGTCAATCCACCACCCGAAGAACAAACCGTATCATAAGTAGAACGACATCCGGTTAAAGGCGAAGCAGAATATTCAGTTCCATTAGTTCCCCAAATCGCAAAACAATAATTAGTATTGGGAGACAGTCCAGTCGCTAAGTAAGTTGCAGCTGAACCACTATATATCTGTGTTCCATCAGTTCGACTAGTCGGAATGCTGCCGGCCTTCTGCACGATAATTGTATCAGTAGAGTTAACCGCCTTATTCCAAGTTAAAACCATGGAGTTGTAAGCTACGTTCGAGAAGACAAGACTGTTAGCACTACCTAACATATTTAACTTCCCACAAACACTAATAAATGATTTAGAAAGAGTCTGGGTATTAGGATTGTAAGACCAAAGAGAATAACAATAAGTAGTATTTTGCGCTAAGTTAGTATCAGCATCAGTAATGCTTACCTTGCCAGTTTCCGGATCAGGGGTTTGGCTATTGTTGTAAACTAATGTTCCTTCATTTTGATTAGCCGCCGGAGTGTCAACTTGTCTTCTAATAACCGTATTGCTGGCTGAACCCAAAGACCAAGTCAAAGTGAAGTTGTCAGTCGAACTATACATGGTAACTCCAGAAGGTTCTGAAGGAGGAATACCACTGCAAGCTAAAACAAAACCAGCTGAATAGATATTGGATGTTTGATTGTAAGCCCAAGCTGAATAACAATAATATTTAGATTCGTTTAAACCAGTATCAGTGTAAGAATGTAAGGCGGTTGCATTTTGTCCATCCGCATCATTTCTTTTATTATATATCTCTACACCATCAGTTAATCTTTGCGGAGCAATACTAGGGTTAGCCGTTGTTGATTCAGCTCGGCGAATAATCGTATGAGTTGAGCCACTGCCAGGAGTCCAACTTAAAGCAATCGTTCCTGAACCATCAGTACCTCGGCCAGGATTAACAACAAAGGTTTCGCTTTGAGTGCCCCCAGTAGTTGTTGTTCCAGCGATCGAAGGTAGTTCAGATGAATATGAAGCGGCATAACTACTGTAGACGGGCGAAGAAGCGGCATAATTACCGTCTACTTCTTCAGGATCAGATGGACTCGGAAGTTCAAATCCATTAGTTGCAGTATTCACTGAGCCACCGATTGTTCCCGGATTGGAAACGACCGTATTGTTATAGACGACGGCTTTACAATAATAATTATAATCCGCCTCACTAGTATAGTAATTATACGTTGATGAGCCATTAATAATAGCGACTAATTTTCCTTCGGTGAAAAGCTCATTTTCAGTTGGGACAGTGGTATCGGTCTTGCTTTGCTCTAAACAAATCAAAGCAGTTGAAACTGTTGAGTTTGAAACGTTGTATTCGGCTGGAACTGCCCAACTAAGATTATATGTTCCTCCACCATTAAGAATCATGAAGTTTTGGACTAATCCAATTCCTCCGGTCTTTAGCTTGTTACAGTCAGTTTCAGTAAAGGAACCTTGGCTAGTTGATTTAACAAAACACTCTCCATTAGAGAGGACTGCTCCAACAACAAAATCTGCTCCATTGCTAGAATAGAAATAAGAAATCTTGTTAGTCGGGTCTTCGGGAGATTGATTGGTCGAGGCATTGATATATTGTTGTAGCGCTTCAGGAGTTGAAGTTCCATTGATATCCGCGGCTAAGTTAGGATAACTCCCCGCCAGAGTTCCGCTGCTTAAAATGCTAGTATATAAATTTGAGATGTCAGTTCTTCTCCTGGCATCATTAGCCGCATCGACAGCTCCATTCATCATAATTGCAATCAATCCAGAAAGAATTCCAATGATCGCAATAACAACTAAAAGCTCTATGAGAGTAAATCCCTTTTTAAATATCATAGGATATATATTTTATTACTTATCAATAAAATCTTAACATTTTTTCTAATGCTTGAGAAGAGAAAATCGATGTTTTCCTAGGCTAAAATTAAGTATTCGACAAATCTTTACTAGTGTCCTTTGAGATTTTCCAAAGGTAATCATAGATATTCTTCATTCCTTCAACGATCGCTTCATGTTCTATGGTTACCAAGAAAGGAGGATTACCAGAAAAATTAAATAGCATTCCTTTGATGAACCATAAAGAGCCTTTGAATTTTATTCCTTCGGGTAGAACACGAATCATAATATGTTGTCTTTCTAGTTTATTTTTAGAAATTGAAGTATAGGTATTAAAAGGAACTAAAGTTTTTGTAATAATCCCTTTTCTTTGTTTGATGTTATAGAATTCGCTTTCAATATCGTCAGAAAAAATCTTGCTGTAGTTTCCTTCAGCTGGAGTATCAATAGTGTAAATAATGTCGCCCTTCTTAAGGCTGTTTAAATTCTTCTCGATTGTATTTCTAATTCCTTTGTTAGTATCAAAAACTTTCGATGAAGGAAATCGTCCGCTCAAATGGTAAATATCAGGAAGAACATCTGACAGCTTCTTCGCTGTTTCCATCTTATTGCTTAAAGAATCTAATAAGGCATGTGGCGATTCAATCCAGTAAGTCTTTACTCCTTTGTGAATATTGGCAGTAATATAATTATCTTCGGAAAGCTTTTCTAAAATACTAATTGCCGTCGTACGAGGAGTATTGGCCAGCTTGGCAATCTGTGAAGCCTTGGCTTCTCCTAGTTCAGCCAATGATAAATATACCTTTATTTCATTATCGCTAAAGTTTAACTCTTTTAAATAATTTGATATTTTGTTCTTCATATTATTATTGGTGTCGAAAATGTTCGACAGTTATGCTTTAAAACTACCTTATTTTACAACAAAAATCAAGAGGCGCCAGTTAAATTGTTAAAACTCAACACAGGAATTATTGCTACTTGTTATTATCTATTTGTACCTTAACAACTTAAGGAGGTGAAAAATGAAACAGGTTTACGTGTTTCCTGGAACGTTTAGTCCCCCGACCTATGGTCACCTGGACATTGTACTGCAAGCGGCGGAGACATTCCCCGAAGTGATCATCGTTTGCTCGGTAAACTCCGACAAAGACGGAGTGATGTTTACCCCAAGCGAATGCAAAGAACTGTGGAAAACATACGATCTGCCCCAAAGCGTAAAAGTATTTACCTTTGAGGAGTTCCAAACAATGGGAATCGACCCCAGCCAGATCGTAATGATTCGAGGAATCAGAGGCAAAGAAGATACCGAGCACGAAAGAAAAGTAATAATCCTGAACAAAGAACAGTACGGCATTACCAAATTCTACTACATCTTCAGCCGAGATGAGTATGTAAAAATCTCGTCATCGGAAGCGCGCCGACACGCCAGAGAAATGGACCTCGTTGCTTTAAGCAAAGAAGTTTCCCCTCTGGTTGTAACCGCCTTACTAGAGCAGAGCATCCCGACCAAAAACATCTTCATGGTGGTCGGCAAACCAGCGGGAGGAAAATCAACTTTCCTTAGAATGCTGGAAAGGATGGACGACAACAATGTCTACATCAACACGGACTACTTCAATCAGCAGCTAAAATCTTTCCTCAGGGAAAGGCTAGGAGATAACCTTCTAGATGTAGCTACTAACAACGAAAGCCTGTTGAAGGAAATCATTGCTGGTCCGTGGATTGAATTGCTGATCAAAGCGTTAAAGGAAGCGCCAAAGAAAAGCAACATCTTTGTAGAGATTCCTTACGGCCTACAAGCCGATAAAGAACTCTACCGTTTAATCGGAGGAAAAATCATTTACATTGGTTGTGATGACAAAGAAGTTGTGGCTCGGAACGAGCAAAGGAATACTCCTCATTTGAAGGAATTCATTAATAAGATTCCTGATAAAGAAGAGTCGGCAAAGATTGTTGAACAAGCCAACCTCAAAGCCTATTACATCGACACTAATTGTTCGCTTGAATCGCTAACTAGTGTTGCGCAAAGCTTTAACGAGGTGATCCAAGGAGGATAAATGATGTTTGAGCTAATCCTTCTCGGACACCTAGTTGCTGACTATCTTCTTCAACCAAAGAAGATGGCAATAGCTAAATCCGAGAAAGGAATGAGAGGATTAATGTGGTGCGTTCTTCACTGCTTAATCTACACAGTAATTGTATCCCTATTCACTTTAACCTTCAGTCCTATTATCGTAACATTAATTTTCTTGAGTCACTTCCCTATTGACCGCTGGTCGTTAGCGTCAAAATGGTTGAAGATAATTAAAGGAAGGGACTTTGTTGAAGTCTATACAACTAGACCTGAATACTATGAGATTGACCTTTCATTCTCAATCGTGGTCTACACTGTAGTCGACAACACTCTCCATTTACTGTTACTCTGGGCAATCTTCGCCCTCATCTAGGTCGCACAATTGTGTGGCCTCTTTTTATACACAAAAAGACCGACGAAAGGTCGGCCCCTTGAAAGCAAGTACTAAACCTTGGCTTTCAACCATCCAGTCACCAACAAAACGACGGCAATAAGATTCAAAATAGCATGCTCTATCATTTGCTCTGGAGTTAAACCATATAGAAGCATATAAATATGAGCCCCTAGAACAATAATTATTCCGATGCCATATAACCACCAACTTAATTTATTATCTGCGTACATATTTTTTAATCTTAATTAATTATAAATAGATTATAGCACACATTAGGCCATCTTTTTATATTTCTTGACTTTTCTAAGATATATGGAAAGATATAGATAGTACAAAGGAGATGGCATCTATGTATTCAGTTGACACCATTATTGAGCTCATGGCAAAGCACCCAGAAATCAGAGATCTCCAAGACTTTGATGGTGCAAAGATTATAGGTAAGGCATATGATCTAGCAAACGAAAACGGATTCATTCCTGTTGACAAAATCAAGGAAGTTCTTGGTAATCACACCACATTATTCTTTGAAGAAGTAAGCAATGGTCGCCTTGGCCAGGAGACTATGGATTAAACGAAGCTTTATTAAAAAAGTAGGCCCTACGCATCGTCGTAGATTTTTTTTGCAAAAATAGCTATTCTATATCAAAACGAAACATTAACTCAGTTTGTTCTCCTCCATTTTTCAGATAAAATTCGTGTGCTTCTTTTAACTTGTTATTACTATCAAGTTTAAAGGTTTTAATGTGATTAACCTTGCAAAATTCCTTGATAGCATTAAGTAGATTAGTTCCGACTCCCCTTCCTCTCATATTTTCTTCCACAATAATATCTTCAACATGTCCACGATGCAATCCATGTCTTATATTCGGTATTAAATAGAAGGTTGCCAGCCCGACAATCATATCTTTTTCAATTGCTAAGAAAATATGCGTATCGGGACGTGCGATTATTTCTCTAAATATTGGACCTCCTATTTTCTCGGCTTCAGTATTATGAATCGAATAAACTGATTTTTCATTTAATTCCTGACCCAATTTATCTAATAAGGCTAGAACCTCTTCTTCGTCTTCTAATTTTGCAAAACGTATTTCCATAATATTATAATTGGTTATTTTTAATTATTATATCAAGACTATTTTTAAAATAAAAGCTATTTTCTAAATAATTTAGACTTGTAGAAGCAAGAAATAAAAATAATGTTTATGACGACCAAATAAATCGGAAATCCATAAGAAGAAAAGTTCCATGTTTTTATCGCAAAGAAACTGGTCAATGAATTAAGTAGACCAGCAGTATAAGCATCTACGGTTTCCGTCTCTTTGTATTTCCATAGCTTTATTATCGTAGGGATAGAGGCAAATCCATCACTAGCAATAGAAAAAACAATTGCAATGGTGGCATCTTTGGTTATCGCCCAAAGAATTAGAGCTAAAACGGAAAATAATCCACAGAGATAATCAAATGATTCCAACTTCCAGTAAGATTTTTTGTTTAAAAGAGAAGCAATAAAAACCAATAAAGGAGCAAAGCCAGACATGAATACAGGTAGAACTGCCCATCCAACTCCATTGGCCATTGCCGCAAAGCTGGCAATCATTGGAGCAATTGCCCACATTAGCCACGAAACCTTATTAGGCTTAGTATTGCCTTTTATTGTTTCTTTTATATAAGAAGCAATTCCAATCAATTGGATCGCCATTCCTACAAAAACAATATATTGTATGTATTCCGTCATTATTTTACTGGTGACTCTTTTATTATAAACTTATGAGTCTTGGTATCTATTATAGATTCAACTCCGATTGGAAAAGTGTAAAAATTGTTAACATCGTGTCCGAAGTATGGAACTTTAATAATCGGAAAATTATATTCTTTAGTTACCTCTAAAATTATTTCTTTGATAGCGCGATTATCTTCTTTATGTACTTTATCTACACAACCTGATAAGTGACCAATAATCATGCCAGAAATATTGTCTAGATTTTTAGATAATTTAAATCGATAGAGTTTTTGATGTAAAGAAGCAGGATTTTCTCCTAAATCCTCCCAGAACCAAATCGCTTTATTATATGAGGGACTATATTCTGTTCCTAATAAGGAATTACTTAAATGAATATTTCCTCCTACTAGCCTTCCTTCAGCTTTACCCTTTTTAATAATTTCCATTTCCGTTGGTAAAGAATATTGAGAATCCTTTCCCGTTAACATATCAAATAAAAAGTTTTCAGCGTTTTTCTCTAATCTTCTAAAGCTATGAAGATTAGGACCGTAAAAAGTCACCAGCCCCGTCTTTTTATATATCGCTAATAATAATACTACTATGTCGCTAAAACCCATAAATATTTTCGGGTTCTTTTTGATTGCTGCATAGTCGATAAGATCAACTATTTGTGTTGCTGATATTCCTCCCGCCGCACAAATAATAGCCTTAACTTCTTTATCTTTAAACATTGCGTTTAAATCAACAGCCTTTTCTTTAGCTGTTCCAGCTGAATAATAGGTTTTCTTGTATAAGTTTTTTCCAAGCTTAACTTTGAATCCTCTAGATTCTAGTTTCTTTATTCCCGCCAATACTTTCTTTTTATCAACTGGACGGGAAGGCGCAATTATTCCTATCGTGTCTCCTATTTTCAATCTTGCTGGTTTAATCATGCTTTTGTTTGATTAAAGGCGTTAGTAATTTCTTCGATAATTAATTTTCTAGTTTGATCATCTAAAATCCTTTCTGTTGGTGGCCATTCATAATGATGGCCAAAGAATCGATCAATAAATTCAAGACCAGCGAACTTCACAACATGATCGTATCTTGGTCTAAAATGCCAATGCAGATGCGGCGTTGGATGTATTTCTTGATAAGCTACATTCATTAAGCAAGTCCAATTGAACATTGTGGCATTAAACGCTTTTCGTAAAGCACCTTCAAGCCTCTTAACTAATTGCAAAAAATCTAATAATTCTTCTTCAGTTAAATCGGCTAAATCTCCACAGTCGCGTCTCTTTAAAGAAACGCTGCAATATCCTAAATATGTTTGATTAGCCATCAGGATTACTTTCCAGTGGGCAGTCTCAAACATCACATCTCCTTTTTTAGTAATTTCCATTGTTTTTCGATTTATTGTATCTCTATTATATGATTTCTTTGATTGTTTGTAAATTTTTTGTAAAAAAATAGGGCCATCAGATGATGTGCCTCCATTTCAGGTAACCATAGAGGATACCCATACCGATGACAATTCCCAGTCCTAGTAGCGACAACATGCCACCGGCCGAACTCAGAGTTGTCAGTGCTGCCACAAGGGTTATCACAGCTGCATAGAATAGTAATGCAACCCCCAGGCAGACAAATCCAACAATTACAACGCTCCTTACGAGCTTGAGGAACTCTTCCACAAGCCGATCTCCTACGTTCAAGGTTTTAGCTGCCATAGTATGTCAACTTCCTGAACATATTATACAACATATTACTGTATTATGTCAAGATAGGACATTTCCATCTACCTTCTGGGAATAACCCTACTCCTTGTTCTTGTCTAAACGCAAAAGAAATTCTTCTATTAATTCTTTAACATCAGAGTAATTCTTGGTTTCCATTAGCCTGTCTCTAAGTTCTTTAGCGCCATTAAAACCTTTGGCGTAGGCGTGAAAATGTTTTTTCATAACATTAAATTGTTTGGGATCATTAAAAAGCTCTACGTGTTCAACGATAGCTTTTAATCTTTCTTGAATAGTGGGCAATCTGTCCGAAAAGAACCAAGGATTTCCCAGAGTAGCTCTTCCAATCATAATTCCATCAAGGTTGTTTTCTTTAGCTAGTTCGCGAGCTTGTGCAAGAGATTTTACATCTCCATTTCCAATAATCAAAGTCTCTGGAGAATACAAATCCCTCAACCTTACAATTTCTTTCGCTAAATGCCATTGCGCTGGCAAACGATACATTTCTTTCCTAGTACGGAAATGTATGGTTAGTGCGGCAATATTTTCCTGCAAGAGTGGTACAATCCATTCAGTGATTTGATTTTCATCATATCCAAGACGAGTTTTTACTGAAACAGGGATTTTCTTTGCTCCTTCCTTGGTTGCTCTAATGATTTGTTTGGCTAACTCAACATCTTTTATTAGTGCTGCTCCGGCTCCTTTCTGTTCGATGGCTTTATCGGGACATCCCATATTAATATCAATACCATCGAAACCAAGTTTTTCAATTTCCTCGGCTGCCATTTTAAAATATGCTGGATCTGAACCAAAAATCTGGGCGACTATTGGATGTTCTCCTGAAGAAAACTTTAAAGTTTTAAGACAGCATTCACGGCCTTTGGAAAATAGCCCTTCAACAGAAACAAATTCGGTCCAAAAAACATCTGGTTTCCCATATTTTAAAAACATCAGCCTAAATGCATCATCAGTAACTCCCGACATTGGAGCTATAGCAAAAATAGGCTTTTTCAGTTTTTTCCAAAAATTAGATTGCATATTTTTCCAATACAAAATTTTATAATGATTAGTGCTTTATAATTTTCACCTTAATTTTAGAACAGGGCATCTTCAATTGAAGGCTATTTTATATATTTTTCACTTGTTATCTTTTTCATTTAAACAATTTATAAGATTATTAAGGTTTATTCTTGCTTCTCCGAGAAGACTTTTTAATTTTTTATCACCAATTAATGGATTAACATGCAAAACATAATTCTTTAATTTTTCATTAATTTTTTGATTTTCGATAAAAAGCTTACTGAATTTATTAACCTTTTCTTTATTAATATCTTCCATAAATTTGCTTTCCATTTTTTTGATTTACTTCGTTGGCTGTTATATTTATATTATATCTTTTTCGTAAATCTAACATGCCATTATAAAAATCTTATTAAAACTAAAATTACAATTAAAACTATGGCTATCCATGTCTTGGCTTCACCAAAAATATTCCAACTGTTTTCTCTTCTGTGATAAAAAATTTCAGATATTACTATCATGAAAATTATAAGAATAATTCCCATGGCTAACATTAAAGTTAAAGCGTCGTTTAGTGATAATTTTGATATTGCAATGTTAACATTAGTTATGATAAAAGCTACTATTGCGGAAAATACTCCTATTATTGATATGAACTGGTTCTTTATTGAATCGGTTTTTCTTTCTATGTGGCTGTCAATTTTATCAATTTTTTCTTTAATCGTTTCTTGGTCAACTAAACGATCATTCATTGTTAGTGTATGATTTTTCCATAACCAATCACTAGGAAGTGGTTCTTTTTCTTTAAAGAATTTTTTTAATTTTTCTACTATTTCTCTGGCTTTTTTAATTTCGCCCCTCCTTACTAAGTTGTTAAAATAAGCATAATTAGTATTAAAATAATGCATTACATACTCTTCATTTTTAGGCTCAATTTTATTTGTTAATAAATATGCTTCTGCTGCTTTTTCGTAATTTTTATTTTCAAGCAAAAAATAAGCTTGAGTATTGCGAAACTCAGGGTTGTTGGGGTATAGTTTAATAATAGATTTTAAGTTTTCGAGAGAACAGTCTTCAAAAAAATTACCCTCTATTTCTGATTTTATAAAAAAAAGAACTTCAGAATTTTCAGGATTAGCCGAGGCTTTAACTATCTCTATTTTTGCATCTAATTCTTTTATAAAATTGTCATGATTGCTCTTTTTAAATAATTGTCCAAATTTATAAATATTTTTTCTCCATGGAACTGGCCAATTTGTAGCATCATATTTTCCAATCTCCTTCGATATTTCTTCAATGTATAGAATAAACTTAGCTAGTGCCGTAGTTTCATCGTTATCATTAATTAAATCTATTATTTTTTGTAATTCCTGTGTAAAATTATCTTTCCACATATTTTTTTAATTAGTATTTCCTTATTACTATATTTCATTATTTTAAAACTATTAGATGCTATTGTCAATTTATGAATATTTGTAGGGGGAGCTTAAATTACGAATTAGCTATTTAGAACTTTACTATCGAAAATAAAGATGTGCTGAAATATCACAAAAAAGGACCATTCAGCATAATATTAAATGGCCCAAAAATAAACTCCGTATCTTGTCTATATAGGAAAAAGGATCGAACTAATTACTTAATTTTTTCTTTAATAACTCAGCTACGGTCTGCGGATTAGCCTTTCCTTTTGATGCGGCCATAACCTGTCCAACCAAGAAGGTAAAGCTATTCTGTTTTCCACTTTTGTAATCTTCTAGCGCCTTCGCATTTTTAGATAACACATCGGAAATAATAGAATCGATTTCTCCCCCATCATTAATTTGTTTTAGTCCTTTCTTCTCTAATATATCTGATGGATCACCAAAAGTATTATACATCTCTAATAACAGTATTTTAGCAATGCTGCTCGAAATATCTCCTTCGGTAATCATACAAACTAATTCGGCAAAGTTTTCTCCTGTAATTTTCTTCTCTAACTTAACTGAATCATAGTTCTTCATTTCGGGATCATTCTTAAGCAAAGCCTGGAAATCGGTTGAGATATAGTTTGAAGCGGTTTTAACTGCACCAATAAAATCAGACTTGCATTTCCTATCTTCTCTCCAAGCCTTTAATTCAGAAACTACATTCTCAAAGTAAGCCGAAAGAACTTCGTCTTTAATGTAGAACTCAACGGCTTTCGCATCTAAAGAGTATTCGGTCATAAATCTAGCCCTCTTCCCTTCTGGTAATTCAGGAAGCCTGCCACTGATGGCCGCTATCATTTCTGGAGTGATGTTTAAAGGCGGTAAATCGGGTTCTGGGAAGTATCTGTACTCAAATGCGTCCTCTTTACTGCGTTGCTCCATTGTCTCTTGTCTGGTGTCATGCCAGCCCCTAGTCTCTTGGGTGACTTTCTTGCCATTATCTAGTAATTCAGCCTGTCTTTTTTCCTCGAATTCAATAGACTTTTCAACCACCTTAAAAGAGTTGAGATTCTTAATCTCTACCTTAGTTCCCAATTCACTAGTTTTACTAATAGAAATGTTTACCTCGCATCTCATCTGTCCCTTTTCCATATCGGCATCAGAAACATTAATGTATCGTAAAATTAACTGTAATTCCTGAGCAAACTTCTTCGCCTCTTCGGCTGAATTAATATCGGCCTCAGTTACTAATTCCATTAAAGGAACTCCGGCACGATTAAAATCAACTAAACTAGAACCATCAGTCGCATGATTCAATCTACCTGTATCTTCTTCCATGTGAATCCTGTTGATTCTGATTCTTTTAGTTGTTCCATTATCTAAATGAATATCTAAATATCCACTCTTGCAGATTGGCAAATCAAATTGAGAAATCTGGTATCCTTTTGGTAAATCAGGATAGAAGTAACTCTTACGATCAAATTTAGAATGATTCTGAATCTTACAATTCAAAGCCAAACCAGTTAAAATGATATTATTAATCGCTTCTTCATTAATAACGGGCAAAGTTCCCGGATGAGCCATGCAAATCGGACAAACATTCTTATTCGGAGTTTTTTCATCAGGATTATTAATACAAGAACAAAACATTTTAGATTTTGTTTTTGATTCGAAATGTATTTCTAATCCGATGGTTGTTTTGTACATATTATTTCTTTAATTCTTTCATTATTGAAACTCCGCCAGAAGAACCGATAATATCAGCTCCGGCTTTAATCATTATTTTAATGTCCTTTAAAGTCTTAATATTACCTGAGGCTTTAATTAGTAGCCCCGGAGCATTGTCTCTCATAATCTTTAAATGTCTAGCTTTCTCGGCCATTTCTCTATTTTCTAGTGGATCTTTACCAGTTGCGGTTTTAACACAAATCGCTCCGGCCTTCTTAACGATTGAAGCAACTTTAGCTATTTCTTCATCAGTTAACATCCCTGAAGCTATAATCACCTTAGTGTCGTGTAATTTGCAAACATCTTTCAAATCCTTTTCAATCTTGCTCCATCTCTCATGCTTTACATCAACAACGTTAACCACAATGTCTAAATCATCCGCTCCATCATTAACAGCTTTTTTAGCAATCTTCATTCTTTCTTCGTGCGTACTATCTCCAATTGGATCATCAATTAAGACTACTGTTTTAACTCCTGAGCCTCTTAATTCATTAGCCACTAATTTAACATATTTAGGCCTAATACAAACTCCACGGAATTGATATTCCTTAGCTTCATCACAAGTCTTGATAATGTCTTCCTTTTTCGCATCAAGCTTTATATTGGTGTGATCAATGTATTGATTTATTGTCATATTCCAAACTTTTTATTTAATACTTCTAATATGTCTTTAAAAACTTCTTCAGCGGGCTTCTCGCCATCAATAATTGTCCAGTCACAGAAAACATTTTCTTTAGACATTTTTTCATATCCATCGTAGAGGTTATTCAAAAATATCTTATCAGTTTCGTGTCGGTCCATATCAACTAGTCCTTTTTGTTTTACTTTGCGCGCAAAAGACGTTTCTGGAGATATACGAATATATATACAGATATCTGGCTTGCGCAAATTAAATAAATCGGCTAGCTTTAATAACTTTTCTAGACCAACTCCCTTTATGTGCTGATAAACAATAGTTGATGTCAGATACCTATCGCTTATAACCATTTTACCACTTTCTAAATAATTTTGCACTAATTCCCTATCTTTAACAAAATCTGTGAAATACAAAAGAGCTTGAACGTCAGCACTGAAGTCATATTTTCGATGCAACCAGTCGCTGATTAAATCTCCTATTGGCTGTTCATAATCAGGATATCTCTTCTTTAATATCTCTCCCTTTTGCGTTAAAAAATCAGACAAAAACTTTGTCTGAGTTCCCTTGCCGCAACCATCGATTCCTTCTAGTACAATGAATTTTCCTTTTGTTGCTTCCATTTTGTAGTTTGTTTAAGCGGTTTCTAATTTACTTTCTTGGGGGTGTTGAGCATTAACGTATTTAGCATTCTTCTTCAAGTGATATGGATTAGTGGTTGGAGAAGACAATGGTTCGAATACTAGTTGGCAGATTCTAGTGCCAGGATATAGTAAGACTGGTATCATTCCAATGTTTTCCATCTCTAATACAATCTTTCCTTCAAAGCCAGGATCGATATGTCCGGCGGTTGAGTGGATAACAATACCCAATCTGCCTAATGATGAACGGCCATCAATACGCGCCGCTACTTCGTCTGGCAAGCAGACATTCTCTAAAGTTACTCCTAAAACAAATTCACCAGGATGAAACACAAAAGCTTCTCCTTCAGGAATCTTAACTGGTCGAGTCATGCCATTAAAACTGTCGGCGTCACGAGTATCAATAAAAGCTTTTTTAGTGTGTTCGAAGACCGCAAATTCGTCCCCCAAGCGTAAATCCAAAGAAGCCGAACCTAATTGCTCATCTAGGTTTGGCTCCGGGGTAATTCGAATCTTTTTGTCTTCTATCAGTTTTTTAATGTCTCTATCTGA
>Ga0172381_10001924_pt1 | contig 23710 bp, 18 predicted proteins | sample Leawel6488metaG_FD_119754 | JGI IMG/M metagenome (GOLD analysis project Ga0172381, IMG submission 119754) | Leachate microbial communities from a municipal landfill in Southern Ontario, Canada - Leachate well 64-88 metaG | ecosystem: Engineered > Solid waste > Landfill > Unclassified | place...
CATGGAGCAGATTGCTGAGCATCCTCTCGATGAAAATCTTGCCGATATTCGCCGCTTAAAAAAAGAATTTCCATATCAAGTATTAATTGCTTCGATTATGGGTTCGAGCGATAAAGAATGGGAAGAACTTGCCCGCCTGGCTGAAGAAGCGGGAGCGGATATGCTGGAAATGAATTTGTCGTGTCCGCAGATGACCTCACACGCAATGGGTAGCGATGTCGGAACAAACCCCGATCTTTGCCGCCAGTATTGTCAAGCTGTTAAACGTGGTAGCAAGCTTCCGGTCCTGGCCAAAATGACGCCGAATATTACTGATATGATACCGGTTGCTGTCGCTTGTTTAGAAGGTGGAGCAGATGGTATTGCAGCGATTAACACCGTTAAATCAATATGTAATATTGACCTTGATAAGAAAGTTGGTCTTCCGATTATCAACGGTAAATCTTCGGTATCTGGTTATTCAGGTAAGGCGATTAAGCCAATTGCCCTTCGTTTTATTCAGCAAATGAGGGCCGATGAAAGACTTAAAAATGTTGCTATTTCTGGTATTGGTGGGATTGAAACATGGGAAGATGCAGCCGAGTTTATTCTCGTCGGTTCATCAACACTTCAAATCACGACGGCTATCATGCAATATGGGTATCGAATTATCGATGATTTGCGGAATGGACTCATGCACTATATGGATGAGCAAGGCGTTAATCATTTAAGTGATCTCGTCGGTTTAGCCAATAGCAATTTAATTCCAGCTGAAGAACTTGACCGCGATTATAAGATTTATCCGGAAATTAATGTTGATGAATGTATTAACTGCGGCCGCTGTTACATTTCTTGCTTTGATGGTGCGCATCAGGCGATTGACTGGGATTCTGAAAAACGCCTTCCCTCCGTCAATAAAGACAAATGTGTTGGCTGTCTACTCTGCTATCATGTCTGTCCAGTCGGGGCAATCAAAATAGGCGAGATTGTCTTCAAGAGCGGTCGTCAAGGCAACCGCAAAGTCGAAGATATTATTCACTAAATCATCTAAGGGGTGGAAACACTCCTTTTTTTATTATATAAATGTAAGCCCATACAATTTTCGTATGCCAAGTTTATATTGAAAAATATAAGATACTTACCTATTATATTAAAGGTGCATTTATGCGTCATTTTATGACCTACGGAGGATAGATAATGGCAGTCATGCAAGAACACGCCAAGAAAAGGATTAAAGAGATTGTTGCTTCTCATAAAGACGAACCAACCCCTTTACTCGTTGTCTTGTCACAAATCCAGGAAGAATTTGGCTACATCCCACTCGAAGTCCAGGAAGTCGTTTCCGAGGAAATGGATATACCGGTCGCTGAGATTTATGGGGTCGTAACTTTTTATTCATTTTTCTCTTTAAAACCAAAAGGCAAATATATTATTGGCGTTTGTCTCGGGACGGCTTGCTATGTTAAGGGCAGTCAAAACATTATTGATAAGTTTTGTGAACTACTAAAAATCAAACCGGGAGAAACGACTCCTGATGGTTTATTTACGGTTGATGCCTTACGTTGTATTGGCGCTTGTGCGATTGCTCCGGCCGTGACGATTAACAGTAAGGTTTATGCCAATTTGACCGTTGACCGCGTTGAAAAAATTCTTAAAGAATATGAAGGGGGAGCCAACTAATGAAAATCAATACTCCTCAAGAACTTGTTAATAAAATTCGTTCTTGCGAAAAATGTTTAGCCCAGAAGTTTAGTGGCGAAACAGGCACGAAAGCTTTGCTTGTTTGTGGTGGTTTAGGCTGTATTTCCACTGGTGCTGGCGACATTATCGAATTACTCAAATCAAAATTAAAAGAAAAAGGTCTTGAAGACAAAGTTAGCGTCGATTCAGTTGGCTGCTTTGGCTTTTGCTCACAAGGACCATTCATCCGCGTATATCCAGGCGAGACGCTTTATCGCATGGTTAAGCCCGAAGATGTCGATAGAATTATCGAAGAAGACGTCATTGGTGGACGGCTGATTGAAGATTTAGTTTATGTTGATCCCAAAACGAATAAACCCGCCCGGACCGAAAAGGATATTGATTTCTTCAAAAAGCAAATCAAGATTGCTCTTTATGGTAGCGGCATCATTAATCCTGAAAGTCTCGATGAAGCCTTTGGTTATGGCTCGTTCAGAGCTTTTCATAAAGTCGTGACGACGATGAAGAGTCAGGAAGTAATTGATGAGATTTTAAAATCAGGCTTACGCGGTCGTGGTGGTGGTGGTTTTCCGACTGGCCGTAAATGGCAGTTCGCCCTCGATCAGAAGTCAGACGTTAAATACGTCGTTTGTAATGGTGATGAAGGCGATCCCGGAGCATTTATGGATCGTTCGATTCTTGAAGGTAATCCTTTCGCGGCGATTGAAGGTATGATGATTGCTGGCTACGCGATTCAAGCGACAGCTGGTTATTTCTATGTCCGTGCTGAATATCCTCTTGCAGTAGCTAGATTAAGAACAGCAATCTCGCTTTTAGAAGAAGTTGGTTTGCTGGGTGAGAATATTTTAAATACCGGATTCAATTTTCGGGTTGATGTAAGATTAGGCGCTGGCGCCTTTGTTTGTGGCGAAGAAACAGCTTTGCTGAACTCAATTGAAGGTCAGCGTGGCCAACCACGCCCACGCCCACCATTCCCGGCCGTTAAGGGTTTGTGGCAAAAACCAACAATTGTTAATAACGTTGAAACATTGGCAATTGTTCCTTATATCGTTCGTAACGGTGCTGAGGATTTTGCTAAACTTGGCACTGAAAAATCAAAAGGCACAAAAGTTTTTGCTCTTGGTGGTAAAGTCAATAACGTTGGCTTAGTCGAAGTACCGATGGGCACGACTCTCCGCGAATTAATTTACGAGATCGGCGGCGGAATCCCCAATGGTAAAAAGTTTAAGGCCATTCAAACCGGTGGACCTTCGGGCGGCTGTTTGACTGAAAAAGATTTAGATACACCAATTGATTACGATACTTTAATTGCCCGCGGCTCAATGATGGGTTCAGGCGGAGCAATTGTCATGGATGAAGATAACTGTATGGTTGACGTTGCTAAATTCTATATGGAATTTATTTGTGACGAATCATGTGGCAAATGCACACCATGCCGGATTGGCACCAAACGGATGCTTGAGTTTCTTCAAAAGATTACCGAAGGTCGGGCTTCTTTAGAAGATTTAGATGAGTTGACCGAATTAGCCTATGCCGTCAAAGAGAACTCTTTGTGCGGTCTTGGCCAAACGGCAGCCAATCCCATTTTATCGACAATGGCTAACTTCCACGATGAGTATCTGGCTCACGTGGTCGATAAAAAATGTCCGGCTCATGTTTGTAAAAAGTTAATGGAATATTATATTATTCCAGATAAATGCAAAAAGTGCGGTAAGTGTGCGAGAGTTTGTCCGGTTCAATGCATTAGTGGAACACTAGGCAAGACTCCTTTCCTTATTGACCCATTAAAGTGTATTAAATGTGGCATGTGTTATTCAGTCTGTCCATTTGATTCCATCATCAAGCGCTAAAGGAGAACAAGTCATGGCAAAATTAGTAAATATAAAAATAGAGGGAAAATCTTTTCAAGTCGAAGAAGGCTTGACGATTTTAAAGGCGGCTAAAAAGTGTGGTTTTGATATTCCTTCGCTCTGTGCCTTTAATGACGGCAAATGTTCTTTGGCAAGCTGCCGCGTTTGTCTTGTTGAAGTCAAAGGAGCTCGCGGATTAGTCGCTTCCTGTGCCTATCCAGTTAACGAAGGCATGGAAGTTAGCATCTCTTCGGCACGTGCCGTCAAAGCTCGCCGTTCTTCTGTCGAATTACTTCTAAGTAATCACAGCAAAAACTGTCAGCAATGTTCGAAAAACGGGCAATGCGAATTATTGCACGTCGCCACCGTCACTGGTGCTCGCGATGATGCTTACAAAGGTGAGTTGACGAGAACAACTTTAGATCGCCTCGCTCCAGGTATTGTCCGCGATACTTCTAAGTGCATTTTGTGTGGTCGCTGTATCGTCCGTTGCAAAGAAGCGCAAGGTATCGGCATTCTTGGTCAAGAATTCCGTGGTTTTAAAACTATCGTCGCTCCCGCTGATAATCGCAGTTTCATGCATTCGCCATGTCTTCAATGTGGTCAATGTATTAATGTTTGTCCAACTGGTGCGCTCTCAGAAAATAGCGAAATAAGCGCCGTTGATAAAGCCTTTACGACTCATAAATACGTTATTGTGCAAACCGCTCCCGCTGTCCGGGCTGCGATCGCTGAAGAATTTGGCGAAAGAATTGGCACACCTGGTACGGGAAAAATGGTCGCTGCCTTGCATCGACTTGGCTTCTACCGCGTCTTTGACGTTAACTTCTCCGCCGACTTAACAATTATCGAAGAAGCTAACGAACTACTGATTAGAATGAAAACTGGCGGAAAACTTCCCCAAATTACTTCTTGTTCGCCTGGTTGGATTAATTATATGGAATATTTTTATCCGGATATTATTCCTCATATTTCAACTTGCAAGTCGCCCCATGAAATGGGAGGCGCGATTATTAAGTCATATTTTGCCGAAACGCATAACCTTGATCCCAAGGATATCTTTGTTGTATCAATTATGCCTTGCACGGCTAAAAAATATGAAAAGACAAGATCGGAAAATGCTGCTGTGCAAAATTTACCGGACGTCGATGCTGTTTTGACAACTCGGGAATTGGCCAAAATTATTAAACGTGCCGGCATTAATTGGCAAAAACTTCCTAATGAGGAATTCGATGACGATTTAATTGGTGAATATAGTGGCGCCGGCGTTATCTTTGGCGTTACCGGTGGCGTTATGGAAGCCGCTCTTCGCACGGCTTATCATGAATTGACCGGCAAAGAAGCCGAAATTGTTGCCTTCAACGAAGTCCGCGGCTTTGAAAGTATTAAAGAAGCTGAACTTGACATTAATGGAACTAAAGTTCGCGTCGCTGTCAGCCACGGTATGAAAAATGCTAAGCCTTTACTCGATCAAATTCGTAACGGTACTTCTCCCTATCATTTTATTGAAATCATGGGATGTCCAAGCGGATGTATTAATGGTGGTGGACAACCATTTGTCAAACCGGTATTTCTTCCTAACGAAGATGACAATATTCTCGATACTTACATTCAAAAGCGAGCCAACGTCCTTTATAGCGAAGACGAAAAACAAGTCGTCCGTCAGTCGCACAACAATAAAGACATCCTTCGCCTTTATAAGAATTATCTTGGCGAACCTTGCGGGCATAAAGCCCACCATCTTTTGCACACTTCTTATGTCGCGGATAGAGTCCGATTCCCGGGGAAGTAAATTGCTGCAAATCGAGGCTGAAAACAACATATTCGGCTTCTTTTTATAAAAAACCTATGTATAAAGCTATTCTTTTTGATCTTGATGGAACTATCCTTCATTCTATTAGCGACATAACCACAGCCCTCAATATATCGTTAAAAACATGTGGTTATGATTTTTTCTATGATGATGAAGGAACGAAAAAATTGATTGGCATGGGAGCGAGAAACATTATTGCTCGCGTCTTTAAAAATCGTCCTCACACCGATGAGGAATTTCATCGGCTATTGGAAGTATTTTCGATTAATTACAGGATGCATCAAGGCGAAAAAGCCCATCCTTATGAAGGGATGATTGCTTTTCTAGAAGAACTTAAAAGTTCAGGCATTAGATTATTTGTTGCCAGTAATAAACCAGATCATCTCGCCAAGGAAATAGTTTCTCGTTTTTTTGGTGATGCCTTATTCGATGCCGTTTATGGTCATCAACAAGGAAAGCCAGAGAAACCTAACCCTTATCTTGTTAATTTTCTTCTTAAAAATTTTAATCTCGATTATCGGCAAACCCTTTTTGTCGGCGATAGCGATGTCGATGTGGCAACAGGGCATAATTCTCAACTCGATGTTTGTCTTGTGACTTGGGGTTATGGCAACTATGATGAGACACTATTAAAACAGGCGACTTATGTTGTCAATAGTGTTTCGCATTTAAAAAAGATTGTCTTTGCATAAAGCAAGTGTTATTATTTTCGACAACCATAAACAAAAGGTATTTTTGTTTGTGATATAATAATTATTTAGAGCCAGAGTATGGAAATAAAAATTTTTAATTCATTAACTGATAAGGTAGAAACCTTTGTTCCATTAAGACCTCACGAAGTCTCGATTTATGTATGTGGTCCAACCGTTTATAACAATCCGCATGTCGGAAATCTTCGTCCGGTGGTCGTTTTTGATGTGCTGCGCCGTTTATTCACTTACTTAGGGTACAAAGTAAGGTTTGTAAGTAATTACACCGATGTGGATGACAAAATTATAAATCGAGCAATAAGTGAAAACGTAAGCGAAGAAGAAATTTCCCGCCGTTATATCAAATCTTTCAATGAAGTTGTAAATGCCGTCAATGCTCTACGCGCTGACGTGGCACCGAAAGTTACCGAACACATTCCTGACATTATCCGTTATATTGAAGTACTGCTTGAAAATAATGCGGCCTATGTCGTTGACGGCGATGTTTATTTTCGCGTTGCTTCAATTGCTAACTATGGTGAACTGAGCAATATAAATATTGATGATTTGATTAGTGGCGCTAGAGTAGAAGAAAACAGTAAAAAAGAATCGCCATTAGATTTTGTTTTATGGAAAAAAACGACACTTGGAATTAATTGGGAATCGCGCTGGTCAAAAGGCCGTCCCGGATGGCACACTGAATGTTGTGTAATGATTAATTCTTTGTTCCCTGACGGAAAGATCGATATTCACGGTGGAGGTTTCGATTTAAAATTCCCTCATCACGAGAACGAGATTGCTCAAAGCAAAGCTCATAATGGTAATTCGATTGCTACGTACTGGATGCACAATGGCTTTATAAATTTTGGTGAAGATAAAATGTCTAAGTCATTGGGTAACGTAATCTTAGCTAAAGATGTTATTGATAGATTCGGAGGCAATGTGATTCGCCTTGTTCTTTTAGGAACATATTATCGTTCGCCTTTAACATTTAGTTCCGAAGTTATGGCTGCCGCGAAAGTTGAGTTTGAAAAAATTGAAAATTCATATCGCCAATTAGCGGTTGCCTTACAACTTGATAATGTAAGTTTAAATGACGAAAATAAACCAGATATTGAAATTTTCTTGCACCACCTAGCTAGTGACTTAAATACGCCAAATGCAATAACTGAGTTATTTGCTATAATAAAGAAAGCTAATGGCGCATTGCGACAAAAACCGCTTGATTATCTCGTTTTAAAAAAAATATTTTTAGAGATAAAAGCTATGCTTAATATCCTTGGACTTAAAGTTGATTACCCGCTCTTAAATACCGAGGACAAAAAAATATTCGCCGATTATTTAAAACGAAAAGCCGATAAAAACTTTGCAGAAAGCGATCGTTTACGCCAAATTTTAATGGCTAAACGCATTCTCTAGGAGGAAAACTTATGAACGGCATATTCTCGATTGATCAGCAAATCGTTAGCTGGTTTCACGCCTTATTCGGTGGCAATGGATGGGGGACTATCATTCTTGTAATTGTATCATTACTTGTCACAATTCTTTGTGCTGGCATTATTGGTTTTGAGCGCGAGTACCACGGTCATGCCGCCGGTTTGAGAACTCATCTTCTCGTCGCCATCGGTTCCGCTTTGATTATGATAATTTCCCTTTATGGTTTTCCGGTTATTTTTCAAAATGATACTCGTGACCCAGCTCGACTAGCTGCTCAAGTAGTAAGCGGTATCGGTTTTTTAGGCGCTGGAACAATTATTCAAACCGGGACAGACGTCAAAGGATTGACGACGGCAACCACATTGTGGTTAGCGATGGCTATTGGTATTGCTTCCGGAAGCGGAAACTTTATTATCGTAATTATTGCTACTGTTTTGGCTTTTGTCTCCCTCGTGTCTTTACGCAAAATTGAAAAACTTGCAAGTCGGCGCAATCCGATTATTCGCATCGTCGTTCCCCCGGAAAGACCAGTGTTAAAAGAGATTCATCTTGTGGCAAACCATTACGGTATCGCCATTCGTGATCTTGAATCACAAATTGTTGAATATCAAAATCAAACAGTTTTGCGTCTAACAATGCGTTGTTCATTTGTCGCAAAAGCACAGGTTACGGCTTTTATTGATGATTTAAGAGAAAAAATAAATCCACTAGATATTAAGTTATCGACTGAAAGTTAGTTCGATATCTTAATGTTGAGAAAAAATATTTTATAACCATGTCAAAATTAATATACGGGAGAAATCCAGTATTGAGTTCCCTCGGCGAAAATCGCGTTGAGAAGGTTTTTATTGATGTTCGTTTTAGCGATCAGGAAATAATCAAAAAACTCAGCGCGAAACGAATTTTGATTGAAAAGGTTTCGACAGTTAAACTCGATGAACTTTCCAATCAGGGTCTCCATCAGGGCATCGTTGCCTCAGTTCTTGATTTTCGCTACTATTCGCTCGAAGAAATTTTAGGTGCTTCAAAAGGAAAGAAATTCCCATTATTGATTATTCTGGATTCACTTAAGGATCCACACAATCTTGGGGCAGTCTTGCGAACATGTGATGCTTTTGGCGTTGATGGCGTTATTATCAAAAAGCATGGACAAGTACCTCTTAATGCAACGGTAGCAAAGGTTTCGACAGGGGCAATTGATTATGTCAAAGTATGCGAAGCCACGAACCTTAGTATTGTTATTCAAAAACTAAAAGATAATGGTTTCTGGATTGTGGCAAGTGATAGTCAGGCCCAAATGTCATATGAGCAAATCGATGCTCAAAGACCCTTGGCTCTCATTCTCGGAAGCGAGGGCGAAGGCGTTAGTGGTCTCTTAGTAAAAAGAAGTGACTACATCATTAAAATTCCGATGTTAGGTCACGTCAATTCATTGAATGTTTCGGTCGCCGCCGGAATTCTAATCGCTAGTATTATCGCAAAGCGATAGTTCTCTTGTAAGGAGGATAAATGACACATTCACAAGTTTGCGACGAACAACTAATTTTGTGCTATCGGCAAAATTCAAAAGAAGCCTACGACATATTACTAAACCGCAAACATAACTCTTCTTTGCCGCTACTTAAAAAATATGCTACCCAATGTAAACCATTCGGGGTTGAAATGAGTGACATATATGCGATTTTTCTTGAATCATTTCATAAGGCAATCTTGCGTTTTGTTTTCGAAAAGATAATGTTTCAAACCTACTTTTTGAAAGTACTAAACCGTGATCTTGCGAATTTTGCTCGCACGATTTCTAATCCGAATAGTGCTCGCAACAATTGTTTTAGCCTCGACGCTACGGTGGGACACGACACATCACTAACTTTTCATGATGTCTTGAGCGATGCGTCGCAAAAAATTGATGCTCGAAGTTATGTCAAAGTCAATGCTGCCTATAATTTAATAAATGGCGAGCCCAAGAATAATCGCGAAGAAACTGTAAAACGCATAATAATTTTGAAAGCGGCCGGATATTCAGTAATTGAAATCGCTAACCTTACAAATCTTAAGCCCGCTTCGATTCGACGCCGAATAAATGGTTTTTATGACGATGAGCTTGCTGACAAGCTTAAAAAATGTCTCATGTGAGCGCGTCCGCATTCATTTATTGACAGACCTTGTTTGCAATGCTATATTTTGTAGGCAAGGTAAGGATAGGATAATAAAAATGATGCGTCAAAAAATTATTTTAATCTGCTCGATTTGTTTGAATCGTAACTACACGGCAACAAAGCGGAAAGATGCCACGACAGGCCGGATCGAAATGAAAAAGTTTTGTCCGCATTGTAATGCCCACACCTTACATAAAGAAAGTAAATAGGAGGCTAGTTTATGGGAGTTAAAAAATATACGGCCGAAGTAATCAAAGAAGGAAAACGCGTCCGTTGGCCAAAGCGCGAAGAATTATTACCGACGATTATCGTCGTTGTGGTAATTGCTGCCTTTGCTGCGATTTTTCTAAGTCTTGAAGATTGGGCTGCCGGTTCGCTTCTACAAACCTTAAAAGACGCTTTCGCGGAATGGAGTAAATAACTATGGGACCAGAATTAGGAAAAAAGCAGTGGTATATTGTAACTGCTTATTCGGGACACGAAAATAAAGTTGCAGAAAATCTCAAAACGAGAATCACACGTATGAATCTCGGCGACTATATTTTTAAAGTGCTCGTTGCTGAACAGGAAGTAAATGTTTTAAAAGATGGTCTACCGACTGGAAAAACGAAAATGAAGAATTTATATCCTGGATATATTTTTGTCGAGATGGTTATGACTGACGAATCATGGTTTATGGTTCGTAACACTCCTGGCGTTACCGGCATTGCTGGTTCATCGGGCGGTGGCCAAAAGCCCACGCCTGTCACCCGCGAAGAGATTGAACCCGTCTTGAAAAGAATGGGTATCATTGACGAATCGATGTATGAACGTTACAACGTAGGTGATCTCGTTAAAGTCATTCACGGACCGCTTGAAGGAACTGAAGGTCACATTTTATCTATTGATAAGGATACCGGCGCTTGTCGCGTCGAAACCGTCTTCTTTGGACGACCGACCCCTGTCGATGTCGAATTCAGCGAAATCGAAAAAATATAATGAAAGTCCCCGAAAGGGGATTTTTTGTTAGCATATCGCTTGTTTGTAATACTTCTTTGTAATAACTTAATGTTGCGTGCTTAAGCACGATTTTTAGGGGAATTATATATGAAAAAAATTGTATATACCGTCGAAGGACTTGACTGCGGTAACTGCGCAGCTAAAATTGAACGACATTTAAATAAGGATAACTCCATTGCTCATGCGAGCTTAGATTTTGCCAGCGCTCGACTTTATGTCACATATAAAGAGCAGACATATAATCTACAGGAAATTTCAGCAAAAATAAAAGAAGTTAATGACGACAATCTAAAGATTGACTACCCTGAAAAACTAAGTGGGGAGAAGAAGAAAGTGATGAGTAAAAAGATACTTTCGATCATTTTTCGTCTTGGCATTTCAACTATTTTACTGCTTACTGCGACCTTCTTTATCCCTCACGATTTGCTTTGGCTGCAAGTCTTAATATATTCCATTTCATTAATCGTAATTATCTATGATATTACTTGGAAATCGATTGCCAAAATTATTCGTTTACGTAATCCCTTGGACGAAAACCTTCTTTTAACAATTTCGGCGGTTGGCGCTTTCCTCATGGGCCTTCCGATATTGGGTTCTCATGGGGAATATATCGAAGGGATTATGATTATCGGCTTTTATCAGATTGGTCAGATTTTTGAGGAAATCGCTATATTAAAATCCCGCCAAGCGATTACAAACGCCGTTGATTTACGAGGCGATACCGCCAACTTATTAAATGATGATGAAGTCAAAGTTGTTCATCCCAATGAGTTAAAAATTGGCGATAAAATCGTTGTTAAAGTCGGAGAGATTATCCCTGTTGATGGTCTTGTTACTAATGGTGAAGGGACACTTGATACGTCAAGTCTGACAGGGGAATTTATTCCAGTCAATATAATTGAAGGCGAAAAAGTATTAAGCGGAAGTATCTTAAAAACCGGTTCTTTGACATTGCTCGTTGAACGGCAATATGAAGATAGCGCAATTGCAAAAATTCTTGAATTAGTAACTAGTAGTGGCGAAAGAAAATCGAGTGCCGAGAAGTTTATTACCAAGTTTGCCCGCTTTTATACGCCCATCGTAATGATGCTCGCCATTCTTGTGGCGCTTGTTCCGCTTGTTATTCCGGGTCAGGATTTTAAAGACTGGATATATAACGCTTTGTCGGTTTTAGTTGTTTCGTGTCCATGTGCTATCGTTATCTCGGTTCCGCTTGCCTTCTTTTCAGGCATCGGATTAGCCAGTAAAAAAGGCATCATTATTAAGGGTTCAAATTATCTTGATGAACTAAGTAAATTGGGCTTTATTTTAACTGATAAAACCGGCACTCTTACGTATGGATATTTTGAAGTTAAGAAAGCCATTCCGGTCGGGCTAAGTGAAGAGTCTTTTTGGGACTATCTAATGGCTGTCGAAAGTCAATCGAATCATCCAATCGCCAAAGCTATTCTGCATAGCCATAGGCGGCAAAAAACGCATAAATTGCAGGAAAATTATCGTGAATTACCGGGTTTTGGTGTAGAAACAACTTACCAAAATCACCGTATATTAGCGGGCAGGCCATCATTTCTTAATGAGGCTAAAATTGACGTACCGGAAGTAGATGAAGTTGGCACTGTTATCTACCTAGCAGTTGATGGTAAATACGCCGGATACGTCGTCTTAAATGACACCGCTAAAGTCGATTCGAAATCGATGGTTGAAAGCTTGAGAAAAATGGGCATCAAAACCATTCTTCTTTCCGGTGATAAAAAAGATAACGCCGCTTTGATTGCCAATGAATTATCGATCGACGAACATTATGGCGCGCTCACTCCTGAAGACAAGTTGACCATTCTTGAATCGTATCTTGAAAAAGAAAACAAGGGCGTGGGATTTGTTGGCGACGGGGTCAATGATGCGCCTGCGATTATACGTAGTGACGTCGGTTTCGCCATGTCGGGTATCGGCAGCGACATCGCCGTGCAAAATGCCGAAGTTATAATCGTCAACGACAATCCGATGAAAGTCGTTGATGCTATTCGCATTTCGAAAATGACAAGAGCGGTGGCGATTTTCAATATCGTTTTTTCACTTGTTGTCAAGTTCTCGATAATGGTGCTGATTATTGCCGGGCTACTTGGCGAAATGCAAATGACAATTGCCATGCTGGCCGATACTGGTCTAACTGTTTTGATGATTATCAATTCTCTCCTTCTTCTGTATCGGAAGATATAATTTCTTGAGATTTTTTAATATTTAAAAATATTATATATTTTTTATTACGACGAACTGTGACGATTCGTCCATTTTTGCTTGGACGCCTCAAAAATTCCTTGTATGTGTGCGTGGTATTTGGTAAAATACTTCAGCGTGTGCTCTTGAGTGTAGACATAATGAGCGCTCGCAGTCTTGTGTGGAAGGATGCACGATTCATCCCTCGACCACAACACGGACAACAAATTCAACACAAAGGAGGAATGTCACGTGAGTAAAAGAATCGCCAAAGTCGTGAAGATGGAATTACCTGGCGGCGAAGCCAAACCTGGACCAAAACTCGCTTCAGCCGGAGTCATCATGCCGAAGTTCTGTACGGACTTCAATGCTAAGACCGCCGACCGTCGCGGTGAAACCGTTCCGGTTATCATCACAGCCTATGAAGACAAATCGCATGATTTCGTCATCAAAACAGCGCCTGTCGCCGAACTTCTAAAGAAGGCCGCCGGCATCGCCAAAGGTTCCGCAAACCAGAAAACTACTAAGGTTGGACACATTAGTAAAGCCAAATTGCGGGAAATCGCCGAATACAAAATGCCTGATCTCAATTGCAATGATATGGATGCCGCTCTCAAGGTTATTGAGGGCTCAGCTCGTAACATGGGCATCACGATCGACGATGATTAGTGGGAGGGTTAAAACCCGTATGTACCACCTAGGAGGAAAAAAATGAAAGTAGGTAAAAAATACAAGGTCGTCGCAGAACTTGTCGATGCCACTAAACTCTACACCATCGAAGAAGCTGCTGAACTTGTCAAAAAAACTTCAACCGTGAAGTTTGACGCTACCATCGATGCTTCTTTCCGGCTTAATGTTAATCCCAAACAAGCGGATCAACAAATTAGAGGTACGATTAATCTGCCTCACGGTAACGGCAAGACCAAACGGATACTAGCCGTCACTAATAAAGTCGAAGACGCGAAAGCGGCCGGTGCGGATTTCGCCGGGGGCAAAGAAATGCTCGAAAAAATTCAAAAAGAAAACTGGTTTGATTTTGATGTCATCGTCGCCACACCTGATATGATGGGCGAACTTGGCAAAATGGGTCGTTTACTCGGACCGAAAGGTTTGATGCCAAACCCCAAAACCGGCACTGTCGCCGTTGATATCGCCAAGGCTGTTCAAGATATCAAACGCGGCAAAGTCGAATATCGTGTCGATAAAGACGGTAATGTCCACGTCTCCATCGCTCGCGTGAGCTTCGATACCAACAAGATTGTTGATAATTTAACCGCTCTATGCGATTTGATTGTCAAGGTCCGTCCATCAAGCGTGAAAGGCGCGTACATTAAAAACGCTGTCATTCATACGACTATGGGACCATCGATTAAGATTACATTCGCTGGTCGCTAGTCACAATTTAGGAAGCACAATATACCATAGACAGCAACGGCCAAGGGGCTTAATCAGGTTGCCGAGGTAGATAAATATACCCAAATATGGGTCATCACTCAAAGTATATTGGAGCCTCATAGTCGAAAAACTAATAAAGGAGGTGAAGAACAAGATGAATAACGAAGTCTTAAAAGCCAAAGAAGCAGTTGTTAACGAACTTAAAGACAAACTGTCTAATTCGCAAACGCTAGTCGTCTTTGAATACCGTGGCATGAACGTTCAAGAAATCACGGCTCTCCGTCGCGCTTTGCGCGCTGAAGGCACGGAAATTGGCGTTTATAAAAACACGATGCTCGAAAGAGCGGCCGAAAGCCTTGGTCACAAAGATTTATTTCCACACCTAGTTGGTCCGAATGCATTTGCATTCTCAAGCGATGTTATCGCTGGGCCTAAAATTCTTGCTAAATTTGCTAAGCGCAATGAAAAGCTAGTAATTAAGGGTGGAATCGTCGAAGGCCGAGTCGTTGACGCCAAACAAATGATCGCTCTGGCTGCATTGCCGGGACGCGATGGTTTAATCTCTATGTTCTTATCGGTGCTCCAAGCACCAGTCCGCCAATTTGCGTGTGCCGTTCAAGGCATCGCGGACAAAGCCAATTAACGCCACTATAGGAGGAAAATCAAATGGCTAAATTAACCAAAGAGGAAATTATTGCCTCATTAAAAGAAATGACCGTTCTTGAACTCAATGAACTCGTCAAAGCAGTTGAAGAAGAATTCGGTGTTACTGCTGCTGCTCCTGTTGCTCTTGCCGCTGCACCAGCCGAAGAAGAAGAAGAAAAGAAAGGGCCAACCGATGTCAATCTTGTTCTCAAGGCTATCGGAATGTCCAAAGTTGCCGTTATCAAGGCTGTCCAGGCTATTACTGGCTTAGGACTTATGGATGCCAAAAAATTAGTTGATGGCGCTCCAGTTAATATTAAAGAACACATCTCGCCAGTTGAAGCCGAAGAGCACAAGAAAGCTCTCGTCGCTGCCGGCGCCGAAGTCGAAATCAAATAACGATTCGATTACACATCCGCTTACATTAGGCGGATTTTCGGCTTTTTAGAGCTCAAGAAGCCAAGCGCAATATAGTAGAAGCGGGAGCAAAATTATCGCTCCCGCCTCTAAAAAGCGCACTCTATCCGATCCGAGTCACAGCCTTCGAAGTGACATATAAACGAAGGATTAAATGATTCAATTGTGATTTCCCAAACGAAAGAATGGTTAGGCGAAGTCGGCAAATTGATGGCGGTTTGCCTCCGTGGGGTAACAGGCATTAAGTCAGTTGCAAGGCAAACAAAATAAGAAAAGGAGCCATTACATGAGTAATATTGAAAAAAAGCACAAAATGCTTCCGAATAATCGTATTGATTATTCAAAAATTTCGGGAACGCTACCGCTTCCATATCTCGCTGAGATTCAAACCGAATCATTCACTTGGTTTAAGGAAGAAGGTCTCCATGAAGTTTTAAAGGAAGTCTTCCCTATTGAAAACTATAACAACGACGCTCGCATTCGCTATAAGGAATGCCGTCTTGAAAAACCTGATTATACATATCTTGACTGTAAAGAACGCGATTTAACTTATAGTTCCGCTCTTCGCGTGAAGTTACAGCTCGAACTCGTTAAAACTGGCGAAATTAAAGAGGCCGAAGTTTTTATGGGCGATTTACCCTTGATGACCGATAGCGGCACGTTCGTTGTTAACGGCGCCGAAAGAGTTATCGTCTCACAACTCGTTCGTTCACCGGGTGCTTACTTAAGTAAAAACCTCGAAAAGACCGGTAAATACACTTACAACGCGGATTTAATTCCGACGCGCGGTACATGGCTCGAATTTGAAGCCGATCAAAAAGATTTGATTTGGGTTCGCATTGACCGTCAGCGCAAAATGAGCGCGACAGTCTTGCTTAAAGCCTTAGGTTTTGAAGACCCTAAGGACTTAATTAGTCTCTTTGGGGACCGCCAATTACTTCATAATACCATCGAGAAAGATAAAGACATTAAAACCTCTCGCGATGCATTAGTGGAAATTTTTAGAAAATTGAAACCTGGCGAACCAATTACTAACGAAGGCGTCAAAAACTTCATCATTCAAAAGTTTTTCGACATTAAACGTTATGATCTCGGACGGGCCGGTCGTTTTAAATATCGCAACAAACTTGGGATTTATAACCGTTTAGGCGGTCGCATTTTGGCCCAAGACCTCATCTCACATGATAAGAAAGTCATTTTTAAAAAAGATTATTGTCTCACCAAAGAAGATGTTGATTATCTACGCGACATTGAATTCTTTGAAAAAGGCGCACACCAAAAGACTTTAAAAATTAACAAAGATCTCGATACGCACGGCATCGTCAATGTTGTCAGCGTTTATATTGGCGACAAGAAGAGTGTTAAGGCAAATATTATCGGTACCGATTTGAATCAAACTATTTCTCGCGTAACGGTTTCTGATATCGTCGCCACCTTCTCATATTTTATGAATGTAATTGATGGTTTTGGCGACACTGATGACATCGATCACCTTAGTAATCGCCGCATTCGCTGTGTTGGCGAATTAATTCAAACCCAATTTCGGATTGGCTTAACTAAAATGGCTAAGACGGTCCAACAAAAAATGTCGATTTCCGAAATGGAAAGCGTCAGCGTCCAATCTCTAATTAATATTCGTCCGTTAACTTCAAGCATTCGCGAGTTTTTTGCGAGTTCGCAGCTTTCGCAGTTTATGGATCAAACCAACCCGTTAGCTGAACTTGCTAATAAACGTCGTTTATCAGCGCTTGGACCTGGTGGCTTAACGCGTGATCGTGCGAGCATGGACGTTCGTGATGTTCACCATACGCATTATGGTCGCATATGTCCAATTGAAACACCTGAAGGTCAAAATATCGGTCTGATTAATAACCTGGCGACTTATGCCAAGATTAACAAATATGGTTTTATTGAAACTCCTTATCGTCGCGTGGATAAAAAAGTCCATCGCGTTTTGGAAGATTCTGAATATTTATCGGCTGATATGGAAAGAACTCACATCATCGCCCAAGCTAACGTTCGCTTAGACGAAGATGGTATCATTCTTGACGACTTTGTTGTGGCCCGCCACGATGGAAGAAATATCATGGCTCGCAAGGAAGATGTCGATTATATCGACGTCAGTCCAAAACAAATCGTCTCCATCGCTTCAGCCTGTATTCCATTCTTGGAAAATGATGACACTACGCGTGCTCTCATGGGCGCAAACATGCAGCGGCAAGCGCTACCTTTAATTAAACCGACCGCACCGCTTATCGGTACCGGTATGGAACATATCGTCGCTCGCGATTCTGGTTTAGCTGTTATTTCATCCGGTGAGGGTGTCGTCACTTATGTCGACAGCCGCAGAATCGTCGTTAAAGACAGCAAAAAGAAAAGTAAAACATATCAACTTCAAAAATTCGCTCGTTCCAACCAAGGCACCTGTGTCAATCAAGTGTCCGTTGTAAAAGTCGGGCAAGAAGTTAAACTAGGCGACATTCTCGCTGACGGACCAGCCATGCATAATGGTGACTTAGCTCTTGGCCAAAACGTCACAATCGCTTTCATGACGTGGAACGGCTACAACTACGAAGATGCCGTCATCATGTCCGAAAGACTAGTTAAAGACGATTCTTATACTTCAATTCATATTGAAAAATATGAATGTGAAAGTCGTGAAACTAAACTAGGTGCTGAAGAAATTACGCGCGATGTACCAAATATCAGCGAAGAAGCAAAATCATTCCTCGATGAACGTGGTATCGTCGTTCCTGGCGCCGAAGTTAAAGAAGGCGACATTCTCGTTGGCAAAATTACCCCTAAAGGTGTGACTGAACCTACTCCTGAAGAGAAGCTTTTAATGGCTATCTTCTCGGAAAAGACCAAAGAAGGAAAAGATACTTCGCTTCGTGTTTCTCACGGTGGTGCCGGTATCGTGCTAGATGTTAAAATCTTCTCCCGTAAAAATGGCGACGAACTACCTCCCGGAGTTAATGAAGTAATTCGCGTTTATATCGTCCAAAGACGTAAAATCTCCGAAGGAGATAAGATGTCAGGACGTCATGGTAATAAAGGCGTTATCTCACGCATTTTGCCAGTTGAAGACATGCCGTTTCTTCCCGATGGTACGCCGGTGGACATCATGCTTAACCCGCTCGGTGTTCCTTCCCGTATGAATATCGGACAAATTTTAGAAATTCACTTAGGATTGGCCTGTCAAAAACTTGGCTTAAAATTAGCAACTCCTGTTTTTGATGGCATCACCAATGATGAAATCTTTGATTTGATGAAGCAAGCCGAAATCGCTCCTGACGGAAAGACGATTCTTTATGATGGCCGCACCGGTGAGCGCTTCGATGAACGCATTTCCGTTGGTGTCATGTATATGATTAAGCTTGTCCACATGGTCGATGATAAATTACATGCCCGTTCAACCGGACCTTGTTCGCTCGTCACGCAGCAGCCACTTGGCGGTAAAGCGCAAAATGGTGGGCAGAGATTCGGCGAAATGGAAGTTTGGGCTCTTGAAGCTTATGGCGCCGCCCACACACTCCAAGAATTATTAACGATTAAATCTGATGATCGCGTCGGTCGTAACAAGACTTATGAAGCGATTATTAAAGGATATCCGATTCCGCGTCCCGGAATCCCCGAAGCCTTCAAAGTTCTCACCAAAGAACTTCAAGCACTTGGTATGGATGTCAAGCTGCTCGATAACGATGGCAACAAAATTGATATGGATGCTCTTGCAAAAGAAATCCAAATCGAAGAAAGAAAGTTTAACTCGACGATTCGCACATTGGCCCGAGATGGTGTCGCTGATACCCTCCCTGTCGAAAGCGATGACTACAGCGAGTTAATTAACTAAGGAGGTAGAACAAATGTTTGATGTAACTAAATTAGCCGCTCTTCAAGTCGGCCTTGCCTCCCCCGAGACAATTCGCTCATGGTCTCATGGCGAAGTCTTGAAACCAGAAACAATTAACTATCGGAGCCAAAAACCGGAAGCTCAAGGCCTTTTCTGCGAAAAGATTTTTGGTCCGAGCAAAGATTTCGAATGTCATTGTGGCAAATATAAGAAAAAACGTTTTCAAGGCATCACCTGCGAAAAGTGTGGTGTTGAAGTAATTTCTAAAGAAGTTCGCCGCGAGAGAATGGGTCATATCGAGCTAGCCTCACCTTGTACCCATATTTGGTATCTCAAGGGCATTCCCAGCCGAATCGGTTTAATTCTTGATATTCCACCTAAACAACTCGAAGAAATTAACTATTTTGTCGCCCATGTCTGTTTAGACGCCGGCACAAGTAAAGTTTTAAACTACCGTCAATTCCTTGATGAAAGAACAGCCCGTCAAGAATTCGTGGCCGTCATTCGTGAGTTTCAGCCAAACTTAGATTCTGAGAGTGCTGATTACTTAAAAAGTGTAGATTTAATCGAAAGAATGCAAAACCCAGCCGAAACATTTGATTTCTTCACGGTTTCTGATTTTATTTCTAAATACACTAATGCTGAATTCGGCGAAGGCGCAGCCGCAATCAAACGTCTTCTAAAAGAAGTACATCTTAATAAAGAATTTGAAGACATCAACGCCAAGCTTAAAGATTGCAGCGCTCAAAGCCGGATAAAATTATCCAAGAGACTAGAAGTTATCGAAGCCTTCCGCAATTCCGACAATCGTCCGGAATGGATGGTCCTTGATGTTCTTCCGGTTATCCCCCCGGATTTACGCCCGATGCTTCAACTCGACGGTGGACGCTTTGCGGCCTCCGATCTTAATGATTTGTATCGCCGCGTAATTACCCGTAATACTCGTTTAAAGAAGCTTATTGATCTTAATTCGCCTTACGTCATTTTAATGAACGAAAAGCGTATGCTTCAAGAAGCAGTGGATGCTTTAATTGATAACGGCCGTAGAAATAAACCGGTCGTTGGTTCTGGTAACCGTCCACTTAAATCACTGTCAAGTTCCTTAAAAGGAAAACAAGGCCGCTTCCGTCAAAATTTACTCGGTAAGCGCGTTGACTATTCCGGCCGTTCGGTTATTGCCGTCGGACCTGATTTAAAAATGTATCAATGTGGACTTCCCCGTGAGATGGCCGTTCAACTGTTAAGACCGTTTATCGCTTCAGTTTTGATGAAGGAAAAACACGTCAGCAGTCTCGTCCAAGCTCGTAAGTATATCGATCGTTATGATCCAATCGTTTTAGACGTAATTGAACGAATTATTGGTGATCACCCGGTTTTATTAAACCGCGCTCCAACACTGCACCGTCTCGGCATTCAGGCTTTTCAACCGAAACTTGTCGACGGTCGCGCGATTCGTCTCCATCCATTAGTTTGTACTGGTTTTAATGCAGACTTTGATGGCGACCAAATGGCCGTCCACGTTCCGTTAAGCAAATCGGCGCAACACGAAGCCCTTGAATTAATGCTTGCCAGCAACAACATTCTCGGTCCGAAAGATGGCCGTCCAATCGTTACTCCTTCACAAGACATGGTTCTTGGTAACTACTATTTGACGCTGGAAGAAACCAAAGAACAATTAGGGGCGCGCAGTAAACGCCGCCTTGATAAAGGCGATATCGAAGAATATGAGCGCTTTGCCACTTATGCCAACTCTGAAGCTAAAGTATTCAGAAACATCGATGAAGCCATTCTTGCTTATGAAACCCATCAAGCTCATTTACACAACCGCGTTGCTATTCGCGCTAGTGCTTTAGCCAAGAGCGGATTCACCAAAGAGATGAACGATTCATATCTCATCACGACAGTTGGCAAAATAATTTTTAACCTCATTTTCCCAGCTGATTTCCCATATTTAAACAATGCTACCGCCGAAAACTTAAAAGGTGACTTGCAACAATTCTTTGTTCCAAAAGGAACCGATATTGTCGATTACATTCATCGCCAACCACTAGTTCCTCCTTTTACGAAGAAGCATTTAGGCAATATTATCAACGAAATCTTTAGCCGTTATGGCACCTCAAAAACGTCCGCCGTTCTCGATAAGATGAAAGACATTGGTTTCAAGTACGCGACGATTGCTGGCGTGACTATTTCCATCAGCGACATAAATGTCCTTGGTAGTAAGGATAAAATCCTTGGCGGTGGTGAAGATAAAGTTGAACAAATTAACGAAATGTTCGAACATGGTCTATTAACCGAAAACGAACGTCATAAACACGTCGTCGATGTGTGGACTGATGTCCGTGACCACGTCCAGAAAGACTTGGCGAATCAGTTTGAAAAAGATTCTCGCAACCCGATTTTCATGATGATGGATAGCGGTGCCCGCGGTAATATTTCTAACTTCACTCAGCTTGCTGGTATGCGTGGTTTGATGTCTAACCCAAAAGGCGACACGATTGAACTGCCGATTAAATCATGTTTCCGTGAAGGCTTAACTGTTTCCGAATTCTTTATCGCCACCCATGGTGCCCGTAAGGGCGGAGCCGATACAGCCCTTAAAACAGCTGACTCAGGTTACCTAACCCGTCGTTTAGTCGACGTCAGCCAGGACGTGATTGTCCGCGAGGATGATTGTCATACCGATCACGGTCATGTTGTCTCGGAAATCGTTGATTCCAGTCGCAGCACCATTATTGTTCCACTTTATGACCGACTTGTCGGTCGCTATACGGTTTACAATGTTGTTTCACCAATTACAGGTGAAGTTATTGTGCCTGAAAATACGATGATTGAAGAAGAAACGGCCAAACTAATAATTGATGCCGGTATTAAAGAAGTTGAAATCCGTTCGCTCTTTGGCTGTCAAACTCGTGATGGCGTGTGCCGTCATTGTTATGGACGCAACTTAGCGACCGGCAAAGAAGTAACAATTGGCGAAGCTGTTGGCATTATGGCCGCTCAGTCAATTGGTGAACCAGGTACACAGCTGACGATGAGAACTTTCCATACAGGCGGTGTTGCCGGTACGGATATCACTCAAGGTTTACCCCGTGTGCAAGAATTAGTCGAAGCCCGCGTCCCTAAAGGTGAAGCGATGATTTCGGAAATTACCGGAGTAGTCAGCCATATTGAAGAATCCGGCGGTCGTTATACGGTCGTTGTCAAAAACAATCTTGAAGAAAGAGAATACCTATCGAACTATGGAGCCCGCCTCCGTGTTAAAAAAGGCGATAAAATCTATAATGGTGGTAAACTCACCGAAGGTGCTATCTCACCGAAGAAACTTCTTGAAGTTAGCGACATCGCTGCCGTTCAACGCTACATTCTTAAAGAAATTCAAAAAGTTTACCGTGCTCAAGGTATCGGAATTTCCGATAAACATATTGAAGTAATTATTCGCCAAATGTTGCGCAAAGTCGCCGTTATTGAAGGCGGAGATACGAACATGCTTCCCGGCACGCTTTCCGACCTTGATGAATTCACGGAGAAGAATGAAGAAGCCCTTCTCGCTGGTCGTCACCCAGCTTTGGCAAGACCAGTTATTCTTGGTATTACCAAAGCCTCCTTACAAACCAAATCATTCCTCTCGGCCGCTTCCTTTCAGGAAACGACTAGAGTGCTGACCGATGCGGCGATTAAGGCCAAGATTGATGTTCTTCATGGTCTCAAAGAAAACGTCATCACTGGAAAACTAATTCCGGCAGGACGTGGATTACATACTGACGAAGAAGAGGAAGCGTTAGTTAAAAGTTTCTCTGTTCATGAAAAAATGAAGGAAGTCAAACAGCAATATATTGAGATTCACGATCGTCCAGACGATCTCGAATAGCAAATGATTAGGCGGTTTATACCGCCTTTTCTTTTTATAAAAAAAATGAAAAATCATGTAAATAAATTGACAACCACAACTCGTTTGTTATAATTACTACACTTATATTAGATTTATCTAAGTTGATTAAACATTTATTTTAGTTGCTTAGAGGAATATGAAGAAAAGGAGTGCTTATTATGAAAATAAACAAATTAATGGCAATGAGTCTGCTTTCGGTTATCGTCTTAGCGAGTTGCGGTCCGGAAGTCATCGTCGAGAATTTTTATCGCTTCAGCGAAAAACCAGCGGTCGCTACTTTGCGCCAAGCTCGTAAAGGAACTTACAAAAGCGATATGCCGACGATTGGAGATTCACGTGTTTTGGTTCTTCCAATTGAATTTTCCGATTACCCAGCCTCAGGACTTTTGCGTGGAACCGATGGTGCCCATGAAGATATCGAAAAGGCTTATTTTGGTGAATCTGAAGACACACAGTGGGAGTCACTCAAGAGTTATTACTACAAGTCTAGTTATGGGAAAGTGAATATTTCCGGACGCGTTTTACCGTGGTTTAGGCCGATGGATCCGATTAATCCGGAAAAATGGTTTTCAACCGAAGAAATTATCGACAATTACGGTACCTCGCAAGGCGACACTGGTATTTCCCGCCTTATTATGGGCTGGGCATACACATATTACTGGATGGGTGCTTA
>Ga0172381_10001925_pt1 | contig 23708 bp, 15 predicted proteins | sample Leawel6488metaG_FD_119754 | JGI IMG/M metagenome (GOLD analysis project Ga0172381, IMG submission 119754) | Leachate microbial communities from a municipal landfill in Southern Ontario, Canada - Leachate well 64-88 metaG | ecosystem: Engineered > Solid waste > Landfill > Unclassified | place...
ATTTTTCAAATACTGAAAAAGGTACTTATTTAGCTTTTGAAACTACAGCAACTGACGGAATAACCAGAACAGAGAAAATGAGAATTAATGGGAACGGCTATGTCGGCGTAATCAATTCGGCACCAGCTGCGATGATGGAGATAGGCACATCCACATCCGTAGCGACTGGATTGATCGTCCATGGCGGTTCCGGCGGCAGCGGATCGAGTATTTTTGATGCACAAAAATATGGCGGAACATCGGTATTTAGAATCAATGGTGATGGGTCGATTACCCTGGGTGGTGCGGCGTCAATCACGGGCCTTAAGAGCCTTGACATTTCTAGTACCACTCCTGGTGGTGTATTTTCAGTAACTAATACAACCGCTGGAACCTCAGCCGCACCTGAGTCGATTACTTACCAACTTCGAGGATATGGTGGTAGTGTTCGCGCGACAATTATTGCGTTGGATAAGTCGCAATCGCTGGCTGGCGGTTGGTTAAAATTTCAGACACAAGATTCAAGTGCTGTTTTGCAAGATCGCATGATGATAGATCGGGATGGCAACGTTGGTATTGGGACGACTTCGCCGAGTGCAAAATTTCATGTTGATTCGGGTGCTGGGGGAGCTAATAAAGGACTATTGATTGAGTTATCTTCTGAAAATGGCAGTCCTTCAAATAGATATTCGACTATTGATTTTAAGAGTTACACTTCTGGACTAACGGGGCAGTTTTTCTCAACAGGAAACACATATGCAAGCGCAGGGTTCAATATCCCAAGTAATTCTGTGGGATTATTTGCAGAAAATGCAAGTGGAACATTAACATTGGGAGCTGCTGGTGCGAGTGGAGATATAAGATTTAACACTGGAGGATATGCTATCGCAAATGAAAGAGTCAGAATCATAGCAACCGGTAACGTTGGTATTGGGGTAACTTCACCAACGGCAGTGTTGCATCTTAAAGCTGGTACAGCAGAGGCAGGGACAGCACCATTGAAGTTTACCGCAGGGACAGATACCACCGTAGCCGTAGCAGGTCAGATTGAGTATGCTACTGGTTTATTTAAAATGAAATTAGATGGATTGACATTAGCAACTGCCGCTACTAACCAGTTTTCTATGGGGACACTCACTCCTTCTGCATCATATAAAGCTCATTTTCAAAATAATATTGAGACAGACTTTGCTAGATTGGCTCTATTTGAAGGGATAACGGCGGTTACTAACGCTATTGTTTCCCCTATGACTTTTAAACTAACTTCTACGGGAGATATGCTAGATGCTTTTGGTCCAGGGTTTATTTATGCTGTTCAAGACACGGCAGGAGTAGAAAACTTTGTTGCAAGGACATCTGGTTACAGAAGTGGAGCAGATAATACTGGTGCATTTAAAATAGATGTTGCAAGTGCTGGAACACTTGGAACAGTAGCAACTTTTCTTGCAAACGGCAATGTCGGCATTGGTTCTACAGTCACAGTCCCTACTGCCCGACTTCACTTACCCGCTGGTACAGCCACCGCAGATACGGCTCCGTTGAAGTTTACAGCTGGAACAGTACTCGCAACACCTGAAGTTGGGACTATTGAATATACTACGGGTCAATTTCATGTCCGTTCTGACGATTTTCATGTAGGAGCTTATTCTACGTACAAATATCTTGGTCTTTTTGCTGAAAGAGGAATTACTCCAGAAGATAGTGCAACTCTTACAACAGATGCGTTAAAAGGCAGAACAGTAATGGTTCAAGGAAATGGTGGAGCTTATTTCGCAGGAAGAGATATAACTAATGACATTGAATTTGCAATGGGGACATCTAGTACTGGTGCGGCTTTTGCTGGAAGTATAACTGCTCATAACTTTTATTTAAGAACTGCAAATACAACAAGATGGTCTATAATTAATTCTTCAGGGGATTTTGTTTCTGGAACAGATGGAACAAGTGCGTATAATATAAAAACAGCGGGGTATGGGGAATTTGATGGTGGACTTTTATCGGTTGGTGCAACAACAAGCTATACGCTTCCTTCTGGTGCCAGTACAAGATTGATGTGGATACCGGCATCAGGGGCATTTAGAGCGGGTACAATAACCTCTGGGGCTTCTACTGCCTGGGATAGCGCTAATATAGGAACGTATTCAGCTGCGTTTGGATTGAATAATACGGCATCAGGACTCTATGGAGTAGCTTTTGGAGCTTTGAATGTAGCTTCCGGACCAGTTGCTACGGCATTTGGTTATGATAACGATGCCACCGGTGATACCTCTTTTGTTGTGGGTGCATTTTCATTAGCTAGCAGTACAAGCAGTACTGCTATAGGAAGGAATGTTTCCGCCACTAATGTTGGAGCAATAGCAATGGGTTATTACGCAAGCGCAGTGGCACAAGGCGCTATTGTAATGGGAAGAGGATATGATAATACGCATCGCATGTTTGCTTCGGGTGCTGGTTCTATAGCTATGGGGAATTCTGCCAATTCAACAGCCAATGGAATTGTTTCTAGCGGTCTTGGGTCAATTGTTATGGGTTATGCGTCTGAGGGCAATACCCACACTGCCACTGGCACAGGAAGCGTTGCTATAGGTCAAGATGTTAATTCTACAACTAATAACAATGTGTTGTCTTTTGGTAGAGCATTTTCGGCAACAACAACAGACTCATTTAATATTGGATTTGGGCAATTAGATTACCAATTTACAGCAACTGCCGCGGACTTTAAGGATAGTAGTTTAACCACCACAGGAATAATTACGGGAGGAACGTTAATCACTGGCGTGGAAAGCACCTCGCCATCGGGAGCCTGCACAGACGGAAGTATTAAGATAAGCTCTAGTGCAACCACCCCAGGTATTTATTACTGCTACGGAGGTGCTTGGCATTATTCAGATCAAACTTCCGGTTTTCAAATTCCTAATTATGAATCGGTTGACCCTGTTACCGGCGAACAGATGCAAGTGGGTGATTTTGTGATTCCAATGGTTGATAAAGTCTTCGAAGACGGCACAGCTCACGGCGTTTGGGCGAAGTGGAGCACAGTCAAAGCTCAGTTGTTAGCTGAGGTTGGCGCGTCAACCACTTCAACTTGGTCTGGCGCTGTTGGAACCGGTACAGTGTCTACTGTTGACACAACCACTTTAACAGAAAAAGTAACCAATGTTTTGTCATCGCTTGGAATTTCAATTGCAAATGGAGTAACAAGTATAACAAAATTAACAACTACAAATTTAACAGCCAGTGTTGCAAGAGTTAATAAAATGGAAATGGTGGCGTCAAATGGCGATATTTATTGCACTTGGATTGATGACAATGGCAACTGGCAAAAAGTGAAAGGGGAGTGCAGTTCAACTGAAGTTGCAGCAGCAGTTCAAACTTCAACCGCTACAACCGCAGCAGCCACAACTACAACTGCCACCACTACTACCACAGAAGCTGCAGCCACAACAACTACTACTTCAACAACAGCAGCTACCACAGAGGCGACAGAGGCTGCCACCGCAGCCACTCAGCAAGCTTTAGAAGCAGCAGCGCAAGCCGAAGCAGCGGCTGCCACCGCCCAACAAGTTGCAGAACAGGTAACAGCAGAAATACAGCAACAAGTACAACAAGAAGTTACTCAGCAACTGGAAGAACAAGCTATAACAACAGAAACTGCGCCGGTTGAAGAAGTCGCACCCGTTGAGGAAACTCCAGCTGTTGAAGAAACGCCAGTAATAGAAGAAGCTACTGTAGAAACTACAACAACAGAAACTCCCGCAGAAGTAACTATAACTACCATTACCACCGAAGAAGTTCCATCAGTTGGAGAATTAATACAAGAATCAACCTCTGGCCTGCTTAACGGAATGTGGAAATTTATACAATGGATATTTGGCTCTACTGCTCAACAGGTGTCGAAATTGATTCCGGCTGGTGCAACGCAATCCACTGCCAGCTTATCGTCTTCTGTTACAGATAATTTTAAAGCAGGGTTAAATCAAATATACTCCGATGTTTCTGGAATGATTAGGGATATATTAAAAATCCCAAACCCCAATGACCAATGACCAACAAAATACTAAATCCCAATGTCTAAAAACGTTTTAGGATTTAGTTTTTTAGGGTTTGGTTGGGATTTGGAGTTTGGTCATTGGGATTTAAATATCTATTCGTTAAATTTAATGGTTAATTTAAAATTAAAAAAACTTTTTTTTGTTTTTCTCCCGGTTTTATTCGGTTTGTTTTTTTGTCTGCCAAATTTTGGTTTTGCTTCTACTGCAGAAGGGGTGATTGATTCTGGCTCTAAATATGCCTGGTCAAACAAAATTGGCTGGATAAGTTTTAATACCACTGGGGCAGGAAGCATAAAAGTTACAGACACTGCTTTAACCGGTTATGCTTGGAGTAAAAATTTTGGTTGGATAAATTTGGGTCCTGCAGGATCTGGGGTGAAAAATAACGGAAGCGGTTCTTTATCCGGTTATGCCTGGGGACAAAATGTTGGCTGGATAAATTTTAACGGAGTAACTATTAATTCTGTAGGACAATTTACGGGCAGGGCAACAGGAACTTTTGTCGGCGAAATTAATTTTGACTGCGATAGCTGCAAAGTTATAACCGACTGGCGAACAGAAAGTGCTCGTGGGGGCGGGGGATTGTCTGGGGGAGCTTATAGCGCTCCTGTTGCAACAGCTGTTAGTTTTACAATAAATAATGGGCAAGCAATAACAAGCAATTTAAATGTATCGTTAAGCTTAACCGCTGGAATTGACGTGGCATCAATGGCGATTTCTAATTCGGAAAATTTTGAAAATGTAACGCAGGAAAGTTTCCAAAAGACAAAAACTTGGCAGTTGTTGCCTGGCGATGGACAAAAAACGGTTTATGTAAAATTTTATACTCAATACGGGCAGCCTTCACAGACCTTGCAAAGCATCATTATTTTGGATACAACAGCTCCGGAGTTGGCAATCACCAAAAGCCAAGCAAGCTATAAGTCAACCGAGGATGTTGTGGTTGGAGGTACAACAGAAGCCAACGCAAAAGTTGAGTTGCTTATAGATAAAAGCTATTATTCTGAATTTACAGCAGACAGCCAGGGAAGCTGGTTAATAACCTTAGGAAAATATTCGGCCGGAAGCCATCATCTCGAGTTTACACCAAAAGATTCGGTTGGTAATAAAGGGAAAGCAGTTGCGTTTGATTTTTCAGTAACAGGAGAAGTTGAAGTGCCAACAACACAGCCCCAAAGTTTGCCCGAAATTATTGGCGGAACATTATCACCGCTGTTGGACAGAGTGCAAAATCAGTTAAATGCTTTGTTGCCCAATATTGTAAAACCAACAGAAATAAAGCCAACGGAAGTTGTGGTTATTTCACAAATTACGCCAGTTTCATTGTCTACTGCCTGGGAGTTGTTGCCTAGCAAACAAATAAGCGAATTCGTTTTAGCTCCTTTGCCCGGAGAAATAGGTTTGATTGCCCAAAAATTTCCGGAAGTTCAAAAAACTTTTGCAGCAGTTGGGATAAAAAGAGTTACAGATGTTTCAAAATTGCAATCTACTACTTTTAAATTGCCGGGAGTTACTCAAACCACAGGAATTTCGCAGGTTGAGCTTAGAACTGGCGAATTTACTCCGGCAAAAGGCATTCCTATTGCCCAGCTAACGTCTACTGCCAAAAGCAAAATTCCATCGGAAATAATTTTTTCGAAAGCGGGTGGGGGATTAATCGATTTTAATACGGCGTTGTCTATTAATACCAGTGGAAATACCGAGCAAAGAATAACCACTATTACCGGAAAAACTGTTCAATTTGTTGTGAAGGTTGATAGTCCGGCAAAAAGCGTTAAGGGATACCTAACTTTTAAATCCAAAAAACCGGAGGCAGTTTCCTATAACGTTTCTTTAAATGATATGGCGGCGTCTTTGCTGTTTGCAGCTCCAGATCTTGCAGTAGAACCTACAATAACCGCCACAACACTGCCAGAACAAAAACTTGTTGTTAAAGAGTTTGATTATATAGACACAGGTGACGGAGTTTATATTGCTGACGTTTCAATGCCGGTTGTCAGCGGGGAATACGAAGTTATGACAATAGTGGTTTACAAGGATATAACATTGGGATCCAAAGAGATAAATTTAATTACAGTTGTTGACCCAGAAGGTTATGTTTACGAAAAATCCGGAGATAAAGAAACGCGTATTTCCGGGGCAATAGTTTCGCTTTACTGGTTAAATCCGGAAACAAAACAATACGAACTTTGGCCTTCAAAAAATTATCAACAGGAGAATTCCCAGATTACCGATGTTACTGGAAATTATTCATTTTTAGTCCCAGAAGGATATTATTATTTAAAGGTTGATGCTCCGGGATATTTAAGCTATGACGGGAAGCCTTTTCAGGTTACAGAGGGAAGCGGAGTGCATATTAATATTGAATTAAAAACCAAATACTGGTGGCTTGGTTTGTTGGACTGGAAAACGGCTTTATTGGTTATTGCTTTGTTGATGCTTGCATATAATTTTTATAAAGATAGAATAAGGGATGCAGCATTGTTTAAAAAGTAAATATTAATTTTATTAATTTAACAGTCCTCTTAAAATAAAAATTGAGAGGCAAGTAAAATAATGTTCCCAAATTTTCAAGAAATATTTTTGCGTCGTAAAAAATTAATTTTGACCCTGATTTTTGTCTTTCTTCTGTTTGGCGTTATTATTTTGGGTATCCAATGTTACTTTTTGATGAACCAGCAGAAAGCCCTGGAAAAAGAGCTGTCAAACCAAAAGACAAACGATAAAATAGTCAGCTTTTTAGATCTTTTTATAGAAAAAGTTTTGCAGTCTAACCAGGACATTTCTTTTGAGGACAGATTAAAATTGGAAAATGGCGTTAGAGACTTAAATGATAGCGAAATTCTGTCTTTATGGGAGACTTTTACACAAGCCACAACAGCAGACGAGGTTCAGACTTATTGCAAAAATTTGTTGGAAGCCTTGGTTAAAAAGATTTTGTAGAATTATCGCGGATTTTTATCCACTGGATTTTTTAAAAGAATATTTATATAATAAAGATATTAAAATTTAAACTGGCGATGAATAAGGTATCCAGCGAAAATTAGGACTCAAAGAATATTATCTTAATGGTCCTAATTTTCGAGGCAATCTTGTTCGCTTCGCTTCACAAGACCGTGTCAGAACAATCTTCGTTGGGGCTTAAAATTTGTGATTGGATAGTAAAGTACAGCATTTATGCCTTGGTATTTTTAATGCCAATCTTTTTCTTGCCTTGGACTTCCGAGGTTTTGGATTTCAACAAGCAAACATTAATGCTTATTTTAATCTCCTTTTCACTTTTTGCCTGGATGATTAAAGTTTTGGTGTCTGGAAAATTTGAGATAAATTTAAGTAAAATAAATATATTTGTAGGGATTTTATTTCTGTCTTATCTTTTTTCAACAATTTTTTCAATTTACAAATATGGAAGTTTTTGGGGATGGCCGCAGTCAACCACAAGCTCTTTCCTTACAATATTATCTTTGAGCCTTTTATATTTTTTGGTAAGCAACATTTTTACCAAAAAAGATATTATCAATTCGACTGTTGTTCTTTCAATTTCCTTTATAATTGCTCAAATTTACGGAATTTTTCAGCTATTTGGACTATATCTTATTCCGCTTGATTTTGCCAAAACGACTTCTTTCAATACTATAGGCTCTGGCGGAGCATTGGGATTTTTATCTGCAATTTTGCTTCCGCTGACAATCGTTTTGCTAATTACCTCTAAAAAATGGCTGAAAGTTTTATTTGCCGTTGAGTTGGTCTTGTCTGCCTTTATTTTTCTTGTAATAAACTATTCTATAATCTGGTGGGCAGTTATTGTGGGATCAGCTTTGATAATGATTTTTATGGCAATGAAAAGAGACCTTTTTGATGGCAGATGGATGTCTTTGCCGGTATTTTTCTTGGCAGTTTCATTATTCTTTGTTCTTTTAAATCCGCAGGTTCCTGGAATTGGTCAAAAAACAAACGAAGTTTTCTTGTCGCAAAATACAACCTTGCAAATAGTTTGGAAGTCAATTAAAGAAACGCCGGTTTTTGGTTCTGGTCTTGGAACATTTAGCTATGACTTTTCTAAGTTTAAAAATGCAGATTTTAGCCAAAGCTCTTTGTGGACAGTTGTTTTTACAAGGGGAGCATCCGAGGTTTTGAGCAACGCAGCTATGACAGGAGTTTTGGGCTCGTTGGCATTTTTAGCTTTAATAATTTTTGTGGCATTTTACGCTTTAAAGTCATTGATAGCTGAAAAAATCAACAAAACATCAATAAAATCAGAAGACGAAATATATTTTAACAGAATTTTGGTTTTGGGATTTGTCGCCAGTTTTATTGTTGAATGCGTGGTTTATTTCTTATATAACTCAAATATTGTTTTAAGCTTTGTTTTCTTTTTTACAATGGCAGTTTTAACCGGACTAACCGCAAAAGAAATAAAAGTTCATGAATTAAAACCATCGTCTTTATCAACATTGATTGTTACATTTGTTTTTACCTTGACCTTTATCTTTGGATTAGGCATTTTAATTTTAGATGGTCAAAGATATGTAGCCGAATTAAAATATTACAATGGCTTGGTTTTGCTTAATGCAGAAAAGATAGATGAGGGAGTTAAGAGTTTAGAATCTGCCGTAAGCACTAATCCATCTTCGGATTTATATTTTAAGCAGTTATCTCAGGCATATTTGTTGCAACTTGAAAAAAAGATGCAGGGTATAACAACAGAAACATTAACCGACGAACAAAAAACAGAAATCCAAACACTTGTTGCAAATGCTGTTAATGCCGGTAAATTGTCAACCGACTTAAATACAAAAAGTGTCTCAAATTGGTCTTCAAGGGGATATGTTTATCAAAATCTTTTTGGATTTTTAACAGATGCCGGAACATGGGCGTTAACTTCCTATGACGAAGCATTAAAGCTAGATCCCAACAATCCTTATTTAATTGCCCAAGAAGGATATGTAAACTTTATTACTGCATATAATTTGTCTTCGGATAAGTCTACAGAAAAATCAGAGTTATTGTCTAAGGCAAAAGATCAATTGGAAAAAGCAATTAGCTTAAATTCAACTTATTCTAACGCTTTGTACTATTTGGGATTGGTTTATAACGCAATGGGAGACAAAACAAAGGCGCTTGAGCAATTTAATAAAGTTAAAGAGTTAAATCCAGATAACGCCGATATTCAAAAAATAATAGACACATTAAAGGCAGGGGGATCTGCCGGAACAGAGGCTTTGTCTGAAGAAAAACCATTAGAAAACGCAGCCGAGGGTGCTGTTCAAAATCCGCAGAAATAAACAAACACAAAAGTCAAAGAGTAATCATGAATAAATTTTCTACAATATTAATCACCCTTGCAGTTGCGGTTTTGGTTGTGGTGTGCGGTGTTTTGGCAATGCAAAATAATATTTTAGAAAGCAATTATTCTACAAAAATAAAAATAAGCGAAATAAAAAAGGTTTATAATTCTAAGGAAAATATAATTTTAACCGGCTCGTCAAATCCGGAATCTGAAATTGTTGTTTCGTGGAATGGTCAGTTTGGTCTGATTGAATCGGACAAAAGCGGCAAATGGGTTGTAAACTTAGGAACAATGCCGGAAGGCAAATATAGCTTGCAAATGATTTCTGACGATTCGGAAGACACCCAGAGCATAGCAGCAACCCAGATTATTGTTGATAATTCCGCAAAAATTTCAGACAAAACAGTTTCTTTTATTGATGATACGTTTAAATTTTTTACCGCGGCAATATCGCTTAATTTAGAAAGCGCTCCGGATAAATTAATTACAATTTCGCAAGCAACGCCGCCTGTTTTGCAGGGCGATTGGAAACTATTAAAATAGTTTTAAAATTATAATGAAAAAACTAACAATAATTTTAATCACAATTATTCTGGTTTTAACAGCAGGTAATGCGTATTTTTATTTTAAATATTTTCCTCTTAAAGCGCAGTTTGATAATCTCTCAAAAACAAAGCAAATCAACGGGAAAATAGCGACCTTTAATAAGCTTTTTGTTGACAAGGTTTTAATAGAGCAGGGCGAAGTTTCTTACGAAGATAGGCTAAAACTGGAAAATGCTGTTATTGACACCCAGGACGAAGAAATAATCAACGAGTGGCACGCTTTTTTAAACAGCAAAACAGAGGCAGACGCTCAAAAGGAAACTAAAAAATTACTTTATCTTTTTGCAAATAAAGTAATTTATTAATTTTAATTTAATTCTCTCAATGTTTGAAACTATATTAGGGATAATTTTATTGACCCTGCCCTTTTTAGTTATAAATTTATTCTCTGATAAAAAAAGAGGTTTTATTTACGTCCTGTTTTTTTGGCTGATTTTTCAAACCGCGTTAGCCGTTACAACCCAATTTTTTGGCGTATTTTATTATAACGTAGTTTTGTGCTGCACATTATTTGCCGACATAATAATTCTTTTTGCTTATTTTTTAATCAGAATTAAAAATAAACAAAAACTTGTTTTCAATTTTAAAAAAATTGACTGGGTGGTTTTGGCAGTAATAATTATTTCGTTTTTAACTCTTTTACAGGTTCACTACAACTACACTGGAAAAATAAATTTGGCGACAGATCAGGTGGTTTCTTATCACGAGGCAGAAAATATGAAATATGTTTACCCTTATTTTTCAGATGAGTGGTACGCTGTTTCACTTATAGAAGGTTCGATTAATTTTCATTCTCTGCCGATTAAAAATATCCTTACCAATACGCCCTTTTTAAACTTAGAGCTGTTTTTCCATTCTCTTTTGGCTGGAATATTTTTAATTTTAAAACTTGATGTTTTAACGCAATATACGCTGGTTTCTATTTTTATAAACACCTTAATAATAGCTTTAATTTATGTTTTTTTGCGAATAAGTAATGTTTCAAGGCTTGCGTCGGGAGTTTGCTCTTTATTTACGCTTTATATTGCATGTGGAGCCAATTTGCCAGGATTGTGGCACTTAATACCCTTTACCCTAGGCATAGTCATTTTTTTAATAAGCATTTGTTTTATGGAGTTTAATAGCGTTAAAATGGCTGTTGCATCTATGGGGCTGGCGTGTTTTTTCTATCCTCCGCTTATTCCATTTTTTACAGTTGCTGTTTTAGGATTTTTGTTTTTTAGGATTAAGCCAACAAAACAAAATATTTTTAAAATAGCTATTGGACTAATTTTATTATTTATCTTATCTGTGTTGGGTTTTTACGCGTTATTGGCGTCTCCCTTAAAAGATTTGGTAAATTATATTGTTTCGAGGATATTTTTTACTTCTTTTGTTGCGCCTTCTATTACACAACTTTATTTTTATAGAGTTATTCCATTGCCGGCAGTCATTTTTGCGACTATGGGACTGTATTTTACATATAAAAATAAAAAATGGATTTTTACAGAATTAATCTTTTGCGCCGTGGTATGGTTTTTTTATTCGCTAACTGTAAATAGGTTCTTTATAGAATATGAAAGGATGGTGATTTTTGTTTCTATAATTGCAGTAATCATTTCGGGATTTGGATTAAAATTTATAGAAGAAGAAATAAAAAAAGAATTTCAAAAGAAAGGCGAAGATTTTTTGAAAATAGCAGAAATTTCAGTCATTTTTATTTTTCTTTTATTGGTTCCGTACTATACGCAAGGAACAAATTGGAAAAATTTTATATTAATAAATCCAAACAACAATATAATATCCTATCCAAAATCTCCAGCAAATAATTATTTAACAACAGATGATTTAAGAATTTTTAAGGACATTAAAAATAAAAAATTTTTAAGCATCTCCTGGAAGGGTACCGTAATAGGCGTTGCTACGGGAAACTATCCGGTTGTTTCAAAAGCAGGGACAATTTCTATTGGACGGGAAATAACAATCGACGACTTTTTAAATTCTGATTGTGCCGGGAAAACATATATAGCAAGATTAACTGGCGTAGAATATGTTTATATGCCCAAATTTGACTGTTTAGGGTTTAAAGAGATGGATAAAAGCGAGGAAGGACTGGTTTTATACAAAGTAACTGACTGATAGCTATTTTTTTGATTTACCTTTAAAACTATTATAATATGTAGAATAAGTTTAAATTATATGAAAAGGCAAAAAAATATTTTAATCACAGGAATAACCGGTTTTGTGGGATCTCATTTAGCAGAATATTGTCTTTCAATGAAAGACGTAAAAGTTAGCGGCACGATAATGTCGCATCATCTTGGAGATGAATTGGACAGAATTAAAAATATAAAAGATAAAATTTCTTTAATTGAATGCAATCTTGAGAATAGGATTGCTGTTTTAAGGGCAATCTCAAAAGTAAAACCAGATATAATTTTTCATTTAGCTGCCCAAAGTTTTGTGCCTGTTTCCTGGCAATCTCCGGAAGACACATTAATGAATAATATTATTTCTGAGTTAAATATTTTTGAAGCCGTAAGGGAGGCTAAAATAGATCCGGTTATTGTTATTGCCTGCAGTTCGGAAGAATATGGTTTGGTTATGAAAGATGAATTGCCGATAAAAGAAACAAATCCTTTAAGACCGCTTTCTCCATACGCTGTTTCTAAAATTGGACAAGAAATGTTGGCGTTTCAGTATTATAAAAGCTATGGCACAAAAAATGTAATCACAAGATTTTTTAATACTGAAGGACCAAGAAGGGGGCAGGATTTTGTTATGTCAAATTTTGCAAAACAAATTGCTTTGATAGAAAAGGGAGAGCAAAAACCGGTTATTTATGTTGGTAATTTAGAGGCTAAGCGAGATTTTTCCGATGTGCGAGACATTGTTTGTGCTTATTGGCTGGCTGCTAAAAAATGTAAATTTGGAGAACCATATAATGTTTGTTCCGGAACAACAATTTCCATAAAAGAAGTTTTAAACAAGCTTTTAAAACTTAGTAAAAATAAAAATATAAAAATAGTTAAAGATGCCAAAAAAATGAGACCGTCCGATGTTTTGGTATTGCACGGGGATAATACAAAATTTAAAAAGGCAACCGGATGGGAGCCTAAAATATCCCTTGATAAAACTATCGAGGACACTTTAAATTATTGGAGAAGTAAAGTGTAAATATGAAACTAAAAGATTGCTGCTGCAAACTTAAAAGTTTTTTTAAATTAAGCCTTGCTTTTGCAAAGGTTGAATTTAAGTTAAAAAACGAGGGGAGCTACCTTGGAATTTTTTGGTATTTGTTAAACCCAATTATTGTCTTTTTAATAGTTTTTTTGGTTTTTTCAGATAGGCTTGGAAATACAATTCCTTATTATGCGCTTTATTTAATAATAGGGATAATAATGTTTGATTTTTTTCAAAATTCTACCATAGAATCTCCAAGAATTATAGAAAATAACAGGTGGGTTATAAAATCTATAAATTTCCCAAGAGAGGCGCTTATAGGGGGAGTGATTTTGCAAAATATTTTTTCCCATATTTTTGAAGTGTTTTTGTTGGCATTAATGGTTTTATGTTTTAAAGTTAGTTTTATAGGTATTTTTTATTATTTTATTTTGCTAATATTTTTTGCTTTGTTTACTTTTGGGGTGTCGTTGTTACTTTCATCGCTTGAATTTTATTTTGTTGATATAGAAAATTTATGGATTTTTGCAGTAAAAATCTTATGGCTTGCAACACCGATATTTTATGCCATAGAGGGGCAATTGAGGCTTTTATATTTTAATTTGATAAACCCTTTGTTTTATTTTATTGCTACAGCCAGAGAAATTATAATCTTTTCAAGGTTGCCCGAGCCATGGATTGTGTTGGGCATGGTATTTAGCAGTATTTTATTCTTAACATTGGGATTGTGGGTTTTTAGCAAACTAAAAAATAAATTTCCGGAATTAATCTAAAATGAAACCAACTAAACAAGTAACACTGCAGGATGTTTCAAAAAGTTTTAATATTGGTTTTAAGAAAGACCAAAGCTTTTTAGCTAGATTGGTATCATTTTTTTCCGGCAGAGAACCTAAAAAGAAGATATATGTTTTAAAAAATATATCTTTTGATTTGGAACGGGGAGACATTGTTGGGCTTATAGGGGGTAATGGATCGGGTAAAAGCACTCTTTTAAGAATTATTGCCGGAATTTATAAACAGAATAGCGGTAGTGTTGAGACTAATGGAAAAGTCGTTTCTTTAATAAATTTGTATGTGGGACTAAGGCAAAGGCTTACCATGAGAGAAAATATATTTTTGGTGGGATCTTTGTTTGGATTGGATTATAAAGAAATTGGCAATAAAATGAATTCTATAGCCGGGTTTTCCGGATTAGAAAAGTTTTTAGACACAAAAATTTATCAATTTTCAAGCGGAATGGTTCAGAGGTTGATTTTTTCAATAGCCATGCATGCAAATCCGGATATTTTGTTGTTAGATGAGGTTTTTGAAATGGGGGATGAAGAATTTAAGAAAAAAAGCGCCAGAAAAGTAAGGGAATTGGCGCAAAAAGGATGCAGTGTTGTTATTGTGAGCCATGATATGGATACAATTGAAAATTTTTGTGATAAAACAATTTGGCTTGCTTCCGGAGAAATTAGAAAAATGGGAAAATTTTCAGAAGTTGTGCAGGAATATTTAGAATATGAAAAAAGTATTTAAAGAACCCTTTGTATCAATTATTATCAGAACAAGAAACAGGCTAGAAGACCTAAAAAAATGTTTGGGTTCTATTTTTTTACTGGATTATTCTAACTATGAAGTAATTGTTGTAAACGATGACTCTACCGATGGCACAAAAGATTTTTTGCAAAAAAAATATTCTGGATTTAAAAATGTTAGAATTTTAAACATCAAAAAGTCAAAATCTACTGCCAATCTTTATAATATAGGTTTTGAGAACTCTAAAGGAGAAATAATAACATATACCGATGATGATTGCGTTGTTGACTCAGGCTGGATTAATGAGTTGGTAAAAACTTTTTTAGAAAATAAAAGCGTTATGGTTGTTGGCGGGAAATCTTATATTGCAGACACCGATAAAATATACTGCCAGGGCGAAGTTAGCGGTTGTAATATGGCTTTTAAGAGAGAAATATTCAAATATTTTAGATTTGACAAGGGTTTAATCTATTCTCACTATTACGATGAATGGGATTTAATAAATAGAATAAAGGACAAAGGATTTTTAACTGAAATTAATAACAATGCTGTTGTTAATCATTTTGTCAGGCCGGGAGCTCATAGGCAAAAAACAGCGCTCGGTATTTCACTTAACGGCATATACAGCCATGTTAAGCGAAAAAGTTTGTTGAGTTATTACTTTCTTTTATTTTTTTATTTTAAGAACAGAAAAAATTTTACTGCCGAGAGAAATTCGATTGAAGAGGGGATTAAAAATGCGATTGGCACAGTTTTCTTTGGAAAAAGATTAAGCCAGATTTTATATGTTTTTTGGCTAATTTTTATCTGGATTCCAATAAAATCTAGAATTAAGCATTTTCAGGAGGAAAAGTTTTTTAAAAATAATTTTTTAAATAGCCCCAAAAACATAATTTTTTTTATAACTTCCAAGTGCAATTCCAATTGCAAACACTGTTTTCTTAGGGACTTAAATCAAAATCAAGAAGACATAAGCCAGGAAAATATTTTTAAAATAATAGATTCTTTAAATAAGCCGGCAAATATCATTTTAACCGGAGGAGAAACACTTTTAAGGAATGGATTTTTGTCTTTATTGCAAGGAATGCTTTTAAATAAGAATGTGGCAAGCGTTGCTGTTACTTCAAACGGATTTTTACCGGAAAAAATATCGGAGTTAGAACCTATAATTTTAAAATCCAAAAAAGGGTTGCAGCTGACAATTTCTCTAGATGGGCTTGAAAAAACTCACAATGAAATAAGGGGAGTTGCCAATGCGTTTAAAAACGTCGTTAAATCATGCGAGATTGCAAAAAATTTATCTTTAAAATATCCAAAGTTTAAATTTGCAGTTAATATTGTATTAATGAAAGAGAATGTTGGGGAGATTGAAAAATTAGTTGATTTTTTGGAATTGAAGGGATATTCAAGCCTTTTTACGCCGGTAAGGGGCAACTCTTTTAGCAGTTTTAACTTAGACAAAGAAATTGAAATAAAAGATTATGGTCCAAAAGTTGCAAATCAGCTTAATTTAGATGAAATTGAAAATGCGATTAGTCTTATTTCTCAAAAATACCCCAGATATTTTTGGGGAATGAATAAAAAACTTTTAGACTTGATAATTAAAACTTTGCGAGCTAAAAAAAGGCAGATTAAGTGTTATGCAGGATATGAAAGCGCAGTAATTTATAGTTCGGGATTAATTGCTGTTTGCGAGCAATTAAAACCCTTTGGAAATCTAAAAGATTGGGATTTTAATATTTTAAATGCCTGGAACTCAAAAGAGGCTGACCAACATAGACAAAAGACTTTAAACTGCGCCTGTACACACACTTGCAACCTTTATAATTCTTTAGAAATAGAACAAAATAAGCATTTTTTTGCTGTGTTAAAAAACAAAGCAATATTGGCATATAAGTCTTTAAAATTTACTGAAAAAATAGAAGCAAAGAGAGGATCTGAAGAAAAATTTTGGAAGATTGTAATATCTGCAAAAGATTTTATTTTTGAAAAGTTTTTTAATTAAAATATGAAAAATATTTTAATAATTTCAAATTGCCCGCCCATAGGGCAGTATGGGGGGGATATAAGGATATTTAATATCATTAAGGGCCTATCAAAGAATAACAAGGTTACTCTTTTATCTTTGCGTAAAAAAAATCAGGCAGAGGATTTATCAAAACTAAAAGAATTTTGCGAAGTTGTAATAGCCCCTTCTTTTATGAAAGAATTTTTTAAAGAATCTTATTTTTCTTTTATAAAAATTATATTTGTTAAAATATTTTTTCAGTTTTTAGAGTGGCTAAACTTGGCGCCAAGTTTAATTACAATACATAGGGCTCAGGTTTATTTTTTAAAAAGACAGCTTAAAAAAATATTAGTTTTACGCAATTTTGACATAATTCAAGCAGAACAATCTTATTTGGGAAATGTTTTAAAAAATGTTAAAACGGTATCAGCAAAGAAAATTATAGATTTTATAGATGTAAACCATGGAAAAATCGGAAATATTGTTTCCCAGAAATTGATGCTTATTTATGAAAAAAAATTGGCGAAAGTATATGAAACTGCATTGGTTTGTTCAGAGATAGAGGCGGAAAGAATTAAAAATTTCGGATTTAAAGATATTATTATTGTTCCTAATGGGGTTGATACCAAATATTTCAATTTATCCGATAAAAATGTCAGAAAAAGAAACTTGGTTTTTGTTGGCAGTTTGGATTATTATCCAAATAAAGAGGGGATTGAATACTTTTTTAAAAACATATATCCTATTTTGCCTGGCGATATAAACATAGATATAATTGGCAGATATAATCAAAAAGATTTTCAACAAGAAAAAAAATGTAAAAACGTGACTTTTCACAGTTTTAAGGAAGATATAAGAGATTATTTACAGGGCTCTATTTTTTTCTGCCCTATTATTTCTGGCGGCGGAACCCGTTTAAAAATACTTACAGCTTTTGCCTCCGGATGCCCTGTTGTATCCACTAGTAAGGGCGCCGAAGGCATAAAATATTTAGAGAACAAAGATATTTTTATAGCCAATACTCCGGAAATTTTTAAAGAAAAAATAGAAATTATTTTAAGTAATCCGGAAATTTATAACGAAATAAGCAAAAACTCAAGGAAAACTTCCTTGAGTTATGACTGGGATGTTATTTTAAACAAGTATTGCCAAGATTTAGACACCCTTTTTTAGTCCAATATTAATCTGTTTTTTTATTTTTTCTACAAAAATACTGACATCAAATTTTTGTGCTTGCCCTTGGCAGGCTTTTTTAAATTCCAAAGGATTCTTTTCAATTTCTAAGCCTAATTTTTTAATAGCAACAACGAGTTTGCCAGCATCAATGTTATCAATTAAAATTCCAGTTTTTTCATTGATAATAGTTTCTTTGTATCCGCCTTCATTTGGAGCTATAACGGGTTTTCCCGAAGCCATCGCCTCTACAACATTCATTCCATAATCTTCATCCATTGAGGTTGTTATAAATCCTTTGCAATCGGCATAAAGATTAATCAATTCTTCTTGCGAAACCCAGCTTTTTATTTCCACATTATCGGACTTTATTTTTTTACAATATTCCGCATATTGTAAAAAATGATTTGACTGCTCGTAGCTTCCCACTATTATTAACTTTTCTCCGGGCAACTTTGAAAAAGCCTCTAGTTGTAAATCAATTCTTTTATGTGTTATTAGCCTATTTACAGAAAGCCAATATCCTCCATTTTTATTGTAATAGAATTTTTTAGTTTCTGTTGGCGGATAAATTATTTCGGATTCTCTATTTAAATATTTTTTAACTCTTGCCTGGGTGACTTTAGAAATTGAAAATAATTTTTCAACCTTTTTTGAATCCCACTTATTTAAAATTCTTCTGTAAAAAACCCAAATATCAAAAAGATATCTTAAAAACCAGCGGACAGTATTATTTCTTGTATATTTATATAAATCCCAAATTTCTCTTGTGGGGGAATATACATACCAAAAGTTTGGCTTGTTGTGGTTTGCTCCAGCCATCGCCCAATCTCCCGCAATTATATAAAAGTCGTATTTATTTTTTAAATTAAGCATTCTAAACCTCCAATAAGATAGTTCTTGTTTTAATGGAGCATTTATGGGAACTTTTCCGATACTGAAAATGTTATCTGTACTAAACCCCATTTTAGCTATTTTTTCTTTGTTGATGTTTGTTGTATAAATATCAGCCCCTAATTCTCTTGCCAAAGTTAAATCAACCAATTCGGCTCCGCCAATGTTGTCTAAAAAATTGTGGAAAATGGCTATTTTCATTTTTAACTAATCCAAAAGTCTCCTTTTGGCAAAATAAATCTTTGTATAAAATAAAGCGCGGAAGACAAAATTAAAAGCACAGTCAAAATTTTGCTGTATTTTTCTCCTCTTTTTGCAAAATAAAGTATTGAAAAAAAGAACAAAACTAAAGCATATCTGCCAACACAATCTATTTCTTGAAAAAACAGATTTTTTTGCAGAAGCCCGATAAGCGCAATTTGAGATAATAATAGTATTGAATGTACTGTTATTTTCTTCTCTTTTAGGGCGCTTGTTGCCGATATTATTGCCTGGACAATTGTAAATAATAGAATCGGCAATGGGCTGAAGATACTGTTGATACCCCTTAAATAATTAGAGCTAAATTCCGGATTTTTAATTATATAATGGCTTATGTTTGGAAAAAGGTTAAAAAAGTTGTTTAATATCCCAAAAGGAAGTCTTGTGATTGCATAAGAAGACGAAATTAAAGCAATGGCGCCTATTTTATACATAAGAACGGTTTCCCATATCAAAAAAGGAACGATTGAAAAGGAATAAAGAGCCAGTTTTCTAAAGTCTTTTTTAATTAAAAAATATAACAGCATGGCGGCATAAACTGTTATGGCTAACTCTCTTGTTAGTAATGCCAAAGCCAAACAAGATGCCGCCCAGTAATGATTTTCTTTTTCAAAAAAATAAATCATTAAAGCAATAAAACACATCATCAAGGGCTCGGTTAAATTTCTGGTAATAGATATTAAAAATCCAACATTAAATGCCCATAAATAAACTAAATTTAAGTTTGCGTTATATTTTTTTAATAAAACTAAAAGTACATAGCTGCTTATCAAAACAGATGCAAGATTTATTAAAATAAAAACAATTGGTAAAAGAGCAGTAATGTTTAAAGATAAAATTTTTGCTAATGCAGGATAAAGTATTCTTTGGAGAAAATTAGGGGCGATGTGTATTTTCTCCAATGATGGATTCAAAACCATCATATAGTAATATTGACCGTCAAAACCGTCTGTTTTGTGTATTACTACGCCAGAGGGTATCTTGCCATCATATTGCATAAGATGATTTTCTGAAAGTTCGATTGTTGCCGATGGATTGAAATTAAATTTTGAGATAAATAGCAATAAAAAAGCGAGATAAATTATCCCTATAATTATTAAAATTTTGTGTTCTTTTTTAATGTTTATTTCTAAAAAAGTCATATTATCGGTTTTTTATACCCAAAATACTCAGCATAAATGAAGAAAAAACTGTTTGCATGCCCAAAACTATAAGGGTAAGAGCAACAATAGAATTTTTAACTTCGTCTAAGGATCCAAATCCACTTTTAAACCATTTAATAAAAATAAAAAAATAAATTGCCAACCCTGCAATAGAAACTAAAACTCCGGCAATGCCAGCTTTTTCTATAGTTATATATTTAAACATTTTTTCAAAAAATTCGCTTTTCTCGCCAAGATGAGTTATGGAATAAATTTTAGCAAATGCAGAAAATATTATAAGCTGGTATCCTAGTATTGCTAAGGCTGATGAAAGAAACAGCGGATGGTAAAAAAGTTTTATTCCAAAAATTTGCGGGTTTCCAAAATAGAACCAAAGCATTGATAAAATTCCAGCTGTAAGTAAAAGTAGTCCTGGCGTAAAAAACAAAAATAGGGGAGAGTATAACAGCATAAATCTTATATGCTTCCACGCATCGGAAAACGGTTTTAACTTTGACTTTCCAATTCTTTTAAAGTAATTTGTGGGAATCTCTTTTATTTTTAGATTATTTTTAATAGCTTTAATTATCATCTCAGAAGCAAATTCCATTCCGCTTGTTTGTAAATTTAGCTTTTCTAGAGCATCTTTTTTTATCGCCCGGATGCCAGATTGAGAATCTTTTATCTTTGCTCCAAAAAATATTTTTAAAAATAATGATAAAATCGGGGTTCCTATATATTTATTTGGCCATGGCATGGCCCCTTTTTCTATTTTTCCGGAAAGACGGTTGCCTATGACAAAGTCATACCCCAATTCAAGCTGAGTTATGAATTCCGGAATTTGGTAAAAATCATAAGTATTGTCTGCATCTGCCAAAAAAAGATATTTGCCTTTAACAATCTTAAACGCTTCTAAATATGCTCTGCCATAACCTTCTTTGTCGTGTTTTATTAAAATAACGCCATATTCTTTTGCAATTTTTGGACTTTTATCTGTTGAGGAATCAGAAACAATAATTTCGGCAGATAAATTATTATCTTTTATAACTTTTTTTATTTTTTCCAAACAAAAAGGCAAAGCCCCTTCTTCGTTTCTGCAGGGGAGTATTATACTGATTTCTGGATAATTTTTTGCATTTGTATCGTTGGCTTCCATTCACTTTATTTTACATTAAAACCCCCTTTTTGCAATTTGTGTCCAGATTGGGCAACGTCCGACGTTGCAATAACTGTAGGACTGGGTGGTTGAGCTGAGTTATCCACAGTGTTGATTTATTTTTAACGTGTTAAAATGGATAAAGGATAATAGTAAATTTGGGAGTATATTAGGAATGAAACTTTTTAAAAAACAAATTATTTTTATATTTGCTTCAGTATTGCTGTCTGTTTTTTTAATAGATTATTGTGATGCAATAAGATTTATAGGAAATCCTGGTAGTAGTACACTAAGAATTTTAGGACCAAACGTTTCTAACGTTGGATTTACAACAAGCTTGCAGACGATTACAACAATAGTATCTCCAGGAGGAATTACTAATAGCGTTATTCAGGATCTTAACGCGGTCGTTAGAACATATCCAACAATTCTTACAGAAGGACAAGTTAGCGTCCAAAACAATCTAGCTTTATATAGCATAACATTTAGCTCTTTGGATCCAACTATAGGCACAGTTGACTCAAATGGAGTTGTAACAAGGGTTTCAAACGGAACTGTTAGAGTGTTGGTTAGCAATCATTTACTCAAAAAAGCAGTAAACGTGCCCGTTGCCCTTTCCTCTGCAACGCCAGTTACCACTTACACTGATTATGCAGACGGAACTTTAGGAAAAAATGTATCTGACGGAATAGATGACAGAATAACAGGGGTTACTTCTAGCAATGCCTCAACTTATAAGCCTATTTTTTCTACTCAAAATCACGCAAGCTCTATTTATGTTAGAAATACGTCTTGCTGGGCTTATGGGTTAGACTTAACTTCAATTAGTCCTTGGAATAGTTATTCTGCTAATTTACGAGCAGGAACACTTATTAGCCCAAGACATATAATTTTTGCTAATCACTATACTATTCCAAATGGTACAATAATAAGATTTGTTACAAGTGATAATGTTGTGGTTGAAAGAACTTTAACATCTTCTGCTAGGGTTGGTTCTACTGATATAAGAGTTGGAGTATTAAGCAGCGATGTTCCAGATACAATAAGCTTTGCTAAGCTTTTGCCATCAAATTGGGAAAGCTACATGCCAAATCTTTCTAAAAAAGTTGTTACAGCCTTTTATACAGATCAACAGGAGAAGGCTTTAGTAAATGTATTTGGTTGGAGCGATTCTGAAGAACATTGGTTTTTCTATCCAAGCGATATTCCTAGAACTTATTTATTTGAAGCGCTAGTGGACGGTGATTCGGGAAATCCAGCTTTTCTTATAATAAATAATCAGTTAGTGATATTAACTGCATGGCATTTTGGCGGAGCTGGCGCAGGACCCAATTTTGCAAATTATAGATCTTCTATAAATACAGTTATGACAAGTTTAGGGGGAGGGTATCAAACAACAGAAATAGATTTAAGCAGTTTTTCAACTTATTCAGCAATTTAGTATTGATAAAATAACAGGTGATAGTTATTCACAGTGTTGACTATAATTTTTTATGATAAAATAGATTAATTTGGTGCATTAATATAAAAATGCAAATTTTCACAAAATTAAAACTAAGAGGCCTTTTACTGCCCATATTTGCCGGACTAGTCACGGCTGGTTTGTTTTGTGTTGGTGTTTATGTTTTTGCTACCTATGGAACCGACGAACCCTATCCTTTTGGCAATACGCTAAATCCTTCGTGTAATCCGGGCGAAACAAACTGTACAACTACGCCATTGTCGGCATACTCTTTTGGATCAAATAACTTTTCCGGAACCGGAACCTTTACCACAACAGGCACGGGCACTTTTGGTCAAATTATTAACAATGGTTTGACTGCTTCGGGATTAGTGATGACCAATGCTAGCAAGCAATTTATTACTGCAACCGCTGGCATTGACTACGAAACTCCGGTTAATAAAAACCAGCCAAGCGGCTATCCTGGACTGGATTCAAATGGTGACTTGGTGGGAATTCTTATACCAAGAACCGATACTAATGCAAATTTAAGTTCTATGGTTTTGGAGGCGGGAGAATTAGCAACAACCTCTGATACTCATAAAATATTATTGGGCGATGGAGTAACTCCTGGGGGAATAGATTTTTTAACAAACTCCCAATATTCAAATATTTCAGACGAAACAAATGGATATCAGGTAGATAGTTTAAGGGTCATAACAAATAAGGGCGAGTCAGGGTCAGAGGATATATTTTTGGGTCAATCCGGTAACTTTACAATGACCGCAATAAATAATATATTTGGAGGATATCAGTCTGGATATTCGACTACGTCCGGAGGGGCTAATGTATTTTTAGGCTATAAATCGGGTTACTCAGACACTACTGGCGGAGCAAATATCGCAATAGGTTATGAAGCTAATTATTCTAATACAAAGGGACTTGGACTAATTTCTTTAGGTTATCAAGCGGGTCGTTCTTTTAATCTTACAACTGCTGGAGATTTGCACGATTTTTTTGTAGG
>Ga0172381_10001926_pt1 | contig 23707 bp, 21 predicted proteins | sample Leawel6488metaG_FD_119754 | JGI IMG/M metagenome (GOLD analysis project Ga0172381, IMG submission 119754) | Leachate microbial communities from a municipal landfill in Southern Ontario, Canada - Leachate well 64-88 metaG | ecosystem: Engineered > Solid waste > Landfill > Unclassified | place...
CATGGAACGTATGCGTCGTTCAACGATGGGTGTCACTAGCCAGTCGTTCGTTGCTTGCCACATGCCGATGATGCTTGGCATACGTGGGAGGACGGCCACAGGGTCGTACGGGTGTTCTGTAATGGGCAGCTCGTATCCCGAAGCGATAATCTGTAAGTCACGAGCAAGAGTGCGCACGCGAGTTTCCCGTTTCGCAATTTTTGTCACAGGGAGTGCAATCCCACAAGGAACAGCTTTTTCCTCCCTCCGCGCACAGATTTTGTCCGAACGGTTTTGTACAGAATCATTAATATCCTGACTACTGAGTTGCGGATCAATTTTAAAAACGTTTTGGTCCTGAATGAAGGACGAAATATCGTCTTCCACCTGATCAAGCATAAATTCCTGACGTGTTACTGTGCGCATTTGTTCATAGATTGCCGATGCGGCAATCGGCTGGAAGAGCATCCAGAATGCGAGCAGGCCGACGACAAAACGTTTATGCAAAAACATATTACTGAAGGTCGCGTAGAGGATCTTTGGCATTCCAAATACGCGGAAGACAGGAGCCAGCATCTGCCGACAAAGCAAAGCCATTACGAATATCAAGAGTTGCTTGCTGCAGACAGGTGAATTCAGCATCAATAGGTCGCAGGCGGTTGTATCCCCCAATGAAAACAAGTGTTCGGTGAAGGGCAGAACGCGCAAGAACCAGTTCATCCGTAATAGTATGTCGGTCTGCTGCGACCAGACCAAAAATACGAATGTAGTCCGTTACGCTTTTGAGCAAAACCTTTAAAACATTAAGAAGCGCTTCCGTAAGAGACCCCGGATTTTGCTGGATTTCCTTCGCGCGTTCTTCTCTTCCGGATTCCTGCGTTAATGTATCGGATGGCAAAAACAAACTCCGTTCTATCAGTGCACACTCGTACATGCGTAAATATTCCAAAAGTACCGTGCCAACATCCAGCTGTGAAAGCCGACTCATATTGTCATTGTTATAATCGCTATCCTCCTCGTTTGCCCAGGAAGGCAACTTTTGAGCAAGCGCATACAACTCGGGGCGAGGTTGCATCATCCCAGTATAGTCAGAAGCGGTGCACGTGAGTGCGCCGGGACTCATATCTTCCGTAACTACGCGGGCCACTGTTCCGTGATACTCCTTCATCCATTCGGACACATAACTCACTTCCGCAAGTTCCGGCACCGTAAAATCATCCCACTTAATATCCTTAAAGAGCTCGTCATACTGGTAGCGGGTACAGGCGGCGAGTACAGGGAAACGTCTTGGCGGTTTTTCCTGATCGGCAAAAGCCAGATGTGCTCCCAGCAAAAAGACAAGCACTGCTGCCAGAACAGAGGCTCGTTGCCATTTTTGTTGGCCGATTATAGTGTGCAGATCAAACATTATTCAGGATTCAGAATCACCGGGGGAAGGTTCAGAAGAATCACTAGAGGAGGAAGAGTTGCTACCACCACTGGTTTTATGAGGGTCTAAAGCAGGAGGCCACTCATCACAACTGGCGATGAAACACGGAATACGGTTTAGCCATCCGATAACCGAAGCGGCTTCACGCAGGTTCCCTGTGAGTGTCCAACGAAACTCTGACAAAAATTCATCAAACGATCCTGCAAATTGCAGAAGGGAACGGTACGCGGCATCGTATTCCACAAGCATCTTGAGGACTTCGTTTTCTCTTTCTATCAGAGCGCCGGAGACCCGTTCGCAGTACTGGATAACATCAGCCTTATCCTGAGCCCCCTCTGACTCTGCGAATGTGCATTCTGTGATGATGTCCCACTTTGTTGGTAAACAACCACTCACTTGAATGGGAATGGAAAAAGACTCTATCTCTTCCCATTTTTTCTCTGTCGATTTCTCCACCAGATAACACACCATATCGGTTCTACATCCCAGTGCTCGCATACCTTGTGTCAGATAGGGAATCAGATCGGATGTGAGCACACGTTTCACATCGAACAATCCACGACGGGGCAAAGCAGAAGGGCTCAAATCCACTCCGCCATCCTCCACGGGGATGCTATCCATTTCTGCGCTGGCATCCATGTCCTCATCATCTGTTTCTTCTGTTTCAGTCTGATTATCACCAATTCTTCGCCATGTATTCTTCGCCACTTTGTACCACACTCGTCCGAGCACGTCGTACCGTGTTGCATTCATAGGAGAATCCTCCGCCTTCTCGCGTCCAAAAAGCACGGTGCGGTACGTACGATGTTCTTTTGCGAGCAGCTCATCTACTTTTGCACGACAGAGATCAGCGCTGCGATCTGGGGCAAGAGGGGAATCGTTCTCATCTGCGCCGGCAATCGGCGCTACCATGATGATAAGAACGAGCAGAAGGCCAATGATGCGATAGATGTGGCGCATAGGTTATGAGGAACTATCTTCTTCTTGCCCCTCCTCTTCCTTTGGATCTGCAATGAGAGGAAAAGAGAAGGGAATACCCAATGATGGCACAATGTCATTACGTCGTGCGTTGTAGGGGAAGAGCCCCTTGTCGCCGGATTTATCTGGGGTTTCTTTACCTTCGTCTATATCCGTTCTTTGCAACGTCTTTTCAAACAGATCTACGCGAAGTTGCTCAATAGGATCTCCATCTTCCTCATCGGCATTCATCCCTTCTGCAGGCCACTCAATGGACCAGCCCTGTCGTGGATACCAAATCTTTTGATTCAGGAGCTGGCAAGCCCAATCTTCTTCCGGACAAGACTCTCTGCCATATCCAACGGGATATCCTTGGGGATCAAGCATTGCCGGATTCGGGCGCCAATCTCCCATAGAGAGGAAGTCGTCTGTTAAGAGCACGGCCGGTCTGGATCCCAAGCGCATCAAGCGTTCCAACAGATCCATCTCTGCATGCACGCAGTTTTCACTGTCGCGATTGTAGCAATCCTGTACTGCTCCGTAGTACGGAGGCGGATTCTTATAAGACCATCGTGTCTGACTTCTCCAGTATTTGTAGTACTCATTATCCATACTGTTAATAATGCCGGAGATTTCCGTCACGATATCGTTGATTTCCTCCAATTCTTCTTCCGAAAGAAGTTCAAAGGTAATTGAAGGAGGGGAATCGCCTTCTTCGCTGATTTCCGGATACCATTGCACTTCTTCTTTATCAATCTCTGGGAGTGGTGGTAAAGCGGGAAGTGTGGGGACATCAACATCTTTCTGATCGAATGGCGGCGGTCGTACCTTCTCAAAATCAAGACGAATCTGTATAGGATCAAGAACGGGGAACTTGAGAGTTCCCTCCGGAGCACGCAGAACAGAAAAATCAAAAGATGCATCTATGCCACGATCGATAACAAGATTGGGGAGCATCTCTCCAAAAGGATTTTGCGAGTCGGATCGCCAGTCTCCTCCATCAAGAGCTGGGCGGTTAGGCAGCCACGGATCGAGGAGTGAATAAATAGGAACCGTAAACCGCTCGTTGTGACACCATGGCCAACAATCTCCATCGTGGAATGTGTGATAGGACATTTGTGCCGATCTATATTCCTCCTGAATATCTTGAATATCTTCTAGTTGTTCCCTGAAGTCTTCATAATCAGCAATGATGTCATCATTGAGCCAGTCGGAAATTTTGGTTGTTAAATTGCGTTGCCGCTCCAACAATTGTTTATTGAACCAGAGCATTTCTCCACGCAATTGACGTACGGCTTCAGTACGGCGAGCATAAATCTCCAGCATTTCTACCAGTTTTTCAGCCTTGCCAATCTGCGTACCATCCCCTCCATCTTCTGCAAGTTGTTGCATTTTAATCCACCCTTGCCACCCCTCTGCTATTGCACGGAAATCCGTTGCAGACCCTAAAGGAATCACAATCGGCACGGGTTCTTCCTCTAATGTTGGAAGCAGTGTCCGCTTCAAAAAAGATTTGATGTCGTCAATCAGATCTTCCCGAGCTTCCAATTGCACGTCCAAAGCTTGCATGCGCGGATCCTCCTTTTGCTCCTCGGTCGATGCGGCAATTTGTGGAATGAATAGCGGATCCAATGGATCCAAACCAATGGACCATGCCGGAGGAACAATGAGGTGTACAGCGGGGACCTCTGTGAGCGTGTTGAGTTCCGTTTCCTGCTTTTGCCACCACTCTACTATCGTGCGCTGATCTGCTTCCTCTGTATGTACCGTATCGTCTGTGGCACGAAGAAGAGCTCCGGAAGAAAGCGTAGCAGGCTTTGAATCTTCAATAATTTGACCGTTCTCATCCAGCAACCTACCCAATTGTATTGTTGCGTTCAGCTCGGCACCATCCTCCTTCTGATAAAGAACCATCGTGATGTTGTCATCAAAAACATTGGTAACAATTTTACTGTTTGTGAAGGAAATGGCATTGCCGCCGCGCGGATCCCAGAGCATTTTGGTTTCATCAAATTCTCCTATACTCCTGCGCACAAGTGTTTGGATATCTTCCATGTCTGATGCGTAATTACCTTTGCCTGTCTGTGTTCCATCAGGAGTGTTTATGGCATTACGTCCCATTTCCCAAAAGTTCCTCTGTTTTTCCGGATAATAAGCAGCGATAACACAGCGCTTCTGACTCCGCTCAACAATCTTTGATTTGGGATCGAATTCATAGTAAAGGCCATAGCAGGAAACCGGAATATTTGCCTTCATGTTATCGTCCGTTTCAACAATTTTTACTTTTGCCCGGTAGTATCCTCCCGTGTAATGACGGAAATATGAACGATAAGGCTTTCCTCTTCGCGGTGGATTCTGTCGGTTTTTACAGTCAATTCCTCTCTGCACACAATACGTATTCCCTTCGGAATCTGTTCCCAGTTCTGTGCATGTGTTCTTACACACTTCTAATTCGTGTCCCCAAATAGGATAGTACTGGTACATAGGACGGGGAGATTCATAATCGCAAGTGCCAGCATCTCGTTGCGAACTTTCGCAGTAACGGCAGTTCTCCCCCGTACATGTCATACAGTTGTTCTTTAATCCGCCTTCGTCATCTGCTTCTCTACCTTCGGGGCTTGCTACGCCCCAGATTGGTCCATATGTAGAACTCCCCTGGTAGGTGCAGCATTGACGAGCTTCACGGAAATTCAGTGGAGTGTTTCCCTGATTTGAAAGTGGTGGTGTTGTGGGAAATTCCCGCGCGATTTCTTCCCCTGTTTTTTCGTAACAGCTGCCTTCCTTGAAGACGGAAATCATGCAGGTGCCTAGATAGCCGGAATCTTTGCCAGGCATATCGCTCCATACTTGTCCGGGCGCTGCTTCTGTTGCTTCCGCAGCAAAATTACAACTCTTATCAACCCAAATAGATTTTTCATAGTATGGGTAATTCCAATAATTATTCAGGTACCAGCACAAGCCACCTCCTGACTCGCCAGGATCATTGCCACTATCTACAAGCGGGCACACGGTTCCATTCACAGGCATTTGCGTGTCGCCGCAGGTAAAGGTGATGGGGCCTCTGCCGGGGGGATTAACAGTTGTATGGATTTTATCCACACTTCCCAGAGGGCGCTGGCAAGGATGTGCCGCGTAAAATGGAGGGTGGCTCCGTGCTTCCCGTGCTGGATCATTGGGCCACCAGGAATCTTCTCCTGTTTTCAACCAATCGTACGGTCGACAGGCACTGCGGTATCCACAGACCGGAACATCACCCGGATGAAGGAAAGTATCATCATTCCTTTTGGCCATGCCGGATTCTATTTGTCCAAGTGGTTCACCTTCGCGCCCCGGCAGTCCGGAAACCTTGGCAACTTTACCGGCACCAAGAGTCTGGCCTACGTTATCTTCAAAATCCCAACCACCACATTGCGCTTCCTCACGGAGGTCTGTAGGAATTTGCCCGCTCTGTTTAAACGCATCAATACCGATAATTCGCTTGATCTGGTCAAAACTCGAGGGTTTTGCAGGAACAGACATTGCTTGGACATGCGGTGCCATGAGCAACACGCTCGCTGCGAGCGTACACCACACGCACGCACTCTGATTTTTGCTCAAGAGGAAGGGCATCGCGATACATAGTAGCGAGATTCATTTGGAGAGGGTATTGCCCACGATTGACAGTTTGCGATGTGAGTGCTGCACTCCATCTTTCATGAACCATCATTATGAATGTATTTTTTAGAAATATTTTTTTATTGCAGCAACTATAACTTCTTGCCCATACCCTTCTAAAGGTGTACAAACGTTCACACTTCGTCTTGTTCCACTACTTTTTACCAGTGAGCACGATTGAAGCAGAAGGCGCGCGCAATCCTTCGAGGTCTCCTTTACTTCCATTCCCCCCACAGAGATGTTCTCTCTCAATCGCGTACACATCATCGGCTACCAAACACAACCTGTACAAATACGCCAGACTCCCGGCGGAGCGAGCGTAACAGATTTAAATCTGGTTGTTCCGTATCGCTTCCGTTCAGAAAACGGAGAGTATCTGGAAGGCAAAGGATTTCATACGGTAACCGTATGGGGTCCCATGGCGGATGTAGCAGGACAGTATGTCCGTCCTGGTGCACAACTCTTTATTGCCGGCCGGCTGCAAACAGACAGCTGGGAAGATGAAAAGACTAACGAGAAACGATCCAAAACAAAGATCGTTGCTCTGGACATGATTTTGCTTGATCCCAAAGATGGGCAAATTGCTACTCCTGACGGGGTTGCTCGTGTTCTAGAAGGTGTGAATCGTGCAGATATCATTGGCAATGTCACACGCGACCCCGAATTGCGCACAACCACCAATGGTCAGCAAGTACTGACACTTGGAGTTGCTACAAACGAGCGGTGGCGTGATAAAGCTTCCGGTGAAGACCGTGAACGCGCAGAGTTCCACAATGTTGTTGTATGGGGCGAGCTTGCCCAAGAAGTAAGCACGTCCGTACGCAAGGGGCAGCGTGTCTATGTTTCCGGACGAGTACAAACCCGCAGTTGGGAAACGCAGCAAGGAGCTAAGCGGACAACAACAGAAATCATTGCCGACAATGTTTCTCTTCTTGGTGTAAAGAGCGCGGTGGCACAAGAGGCAGTTCGAACGGATGCTACTATTGCCCCGCAGCAGAAATCATCGAGCAAGAAAGAAGAATCTTCAGCGGAACCAGTGGGAGCAGTCCCCAGCGTGGAATACACTTCCGAAATTAAAGCGGAAGACCTTCCATTCTAATACGCCTTTCCATAAGGGAGAGGGGGCTTTGCCGCTCCCTCTTTTTTTATCAGTGCTTGTTGCAGGTTGGAGCCGGGCTTTGCCGTCCTCCTCTTTTTGCAATGTACTGTTGATCTGATGACAACAGCCCAAAAATTTCCATGCGCGCAGCAAAACGACTGCAGACGGCTGCCCATTGATTTCCCAATGACGAGCACTCGTGCAGATCTCTGGCCGTATGGGGTTGTAACCTTGGGGCAAAACCTTTTTCGCACACGATCCTCACAGTAGAGTATGACAAATTGTATTGTAAAGGTGATTGTGACACCTCGGTTCATTTTGAGCGATGAAGTTCTATTCGAAGAGGATAACATTCCCATCCTTGTCGATGATTTGCATTTCCACCCCTTGGAGTTTAGGAATTTTCTTCTGCACTTCTTGAATTATTGCGAGAACATCGTCAAACGTAGCGTTCCTCTCATTGATCAGAAAATTCGCGTGCTTCTCGCTGATCTGAATACCGCCAACCTTCAACCCTCTGAGTCCGGCTTCATCAATAAGCTTCCACGCCGGCGTTCCATCCGGCAGAGCCTTGAAACATGAGCCAGCGGTTTTGGCATGCGGTTGCGTTTCTATGCGTCGCTTCAAAAGCTCCTCTATCGTTGTTTTGATTTGTTGAGGATTTCCACGGGGGACAGAGAATGTTGTTTTCCAGACAATGCATCCGCGCAGCTCCGACTGCTTGAAGATACTGTCTCTATAAGAGAATTTACACTTTTCTTTTTGCAGAGTGCGCCATGCGCCCTTGTGGAAAATTGTCATTTCTTCGATGAATGTATCAAACCATGTACCCTCTGGCCCCTGACCTGCATTGCCAACCACAGCCCCACCTACCGTTCCGGGGATACCCGTGAGTGCAGAAAGATCCAATCCTTGCTCTGCAAGTTCATTGATGAGCATTGCAAGGTTCTTTCCCGCATGAACAAAAATGCGATCCTCATTAATTTTCATCGTGTTTGCGCTGATACGTACAACAAGCGCTTCGATCGTGCCTTCGGCAAAAATGGTGTTGGATCCTGCACCTAGCACAACCATCGGAACAGAACTTGTCTGCGCAAAACGATACGCTTCCTCCACATCTTCTTCTGTATGTAATTCTGCAAAGTACCGTGCAACACCCCCAATGCGCATGGTGGTTTTCCCTTTGAGGGGCTCGTTTTCTCTAATGTCCATTACAGGGGGTTACTTGGAGAGAAGGCTGGCAATCTTTTCCATTCTATCGGCAATTTGTTGCGAACGATTTCCTCGTTGCATTCTTCCCAGCACACTGGCAAGGAAAGCAATAGCGATCAAGCCTCCTCCAACAGAAAGAAGTTCGCGCTGTCCCATAGGAAATCCCAAGCCCAGAAGCAGGGCCTGAAGAACAGTAAAGAAGAAAACTCCTGCAAGGATACCAACACCCAATGTGACGATTATCAAATGTGCACGATTTTCCTGGGAATCCTGTGGGGCACTGGCAATAGCCGTAAGAAGTTCGCTGCTAATGATCACAGGTTCTGTCCCCCAACGCTTGAAGAGATGAACAATCTTGCGCTGGAGAATGAGTGAAACGATTGTCTGAAAAGGAACAGAAGTTTTTCCTTCGATAATTGCGCGAGTCTTTTCTGCTTTCAATTTAACCTCAAGGTCCGGGGAGGTGGTAAACGCCATAATGGCGTTAGTGTAGCACTATGAAGCAAGCTGGCTAGCCCTGATCACATGAGATATTTCCCTGTGTTGTGCATGCTTCGTTACACTGCTCATGCGATCTTCTTATAAGGTCGCCCACTGTTGTAAGGGGTCCTTTATGCTCCCTCGAAGGAATTGCAAACACATCAACATTGTCCGGAATTACGCCGCGATTGAACTTGGGCACTTCTTTCTTCATACTCCACAGCTATCATATCGCGCATATGCGTGCCAGTAGTTTCTGCTAGCACTTTATTTGAAGCTCATGTGCGCAGCTTCCAGCCGTGCAAGGGTTGTTTCCCTTCCCAGTGCTGCAGCAACTTCAAAGGCCCCAGGGCTAAAAGGCAAACCTGTAAGTGCCGCTCTGAGCGGCCAGAGAATTTGTCCATGCTTAAGTTTTTGATCATCGGCAAGGGCAAAGAGTTTTTCCTGCAGCACCACTTCCGTCCATTCTTCCTCAAATACTGTTTCTAATGTTTCGATGAGAAGGGTGAGTATTTTTGGCAGCATTTCCTCCGTTACCTTTTGTTTTTTATTCGCGAGCAATTCGCGTGAGATCTTTGGATCTTCATAAAAGTAACTGAGCATTGTCGGTGCTTCTTTGATAAAAGTGATGCGTTCCTGAATCAGGGCTGCCTTCTTTTTAAATGTATGGTCGTGCTCTGCGGCCGGATATTCCTTACAGACGATTGGCTGGATAGCTTTGGTAAATTCCTCAGGCGACATACTGCGGATCCACTGACCCTGGAGCCAATCAAGTTTCTCGGTATCAAAGATCGCTCCACCCTTCTGTACGCGATCGAGAGAAAAAGCTTCGATCAATGCATTAAGAGAGAATATTTCTTCTGTCGTGCCGGGATTCCATCCCAAAAGAGCAAGGAAGTTGAGCAGTGCTTCTGGCAGATATCCTTTTGTGATGTATTCCTCCACCGCAACGGCGTTCTGTCTTTTGCTCAATTTTGATTTATCTTTATTCAGGAGCAGAGGGACATGGGCGTATCGCGGAGCTTTCCACCCTAGTTCCTGGAAAAGAAGCAAATGCTTCGGCAGAGAGCTTAGCCACTCTTCTCCACGAATCACGAGGTCGATATCCATCAAATGATCATCGACAACATGGGCGAGGTGATAGGTGGGGAATCCGTCACTCTTCAGGAGAACCTGATCATCAACCGTATGGCCCTGGAATGTAAGTGTTCCACGAATATCATCCTCAAACGTAATTTTTTCCGAGCGGGGAATCTTCAATCGCAAGACATGTGGTTCCCCCGCATTGATTCTCTGCTGCACTTCCTCAGAAGAGAGGGCGCAACAGAGGCGATCGTACATTGGTGCCTCTTTGCGGGCCTGTTGCTCATTCCTCATCTGTTCCAGGCGTTCAGGTGTACAAAAACAAGGATATACAATTCCTTTTTTCAACAGCTCCTTCGCGTACTTCTGATAGATCTCAAGACGTTCAGATTGAATGTATGGACCCTTTGTGCCTTCTTGCACCACCACGCCATCCTTCAGCATTACTCCTTCGTCCGGATGGATGCCTGCCCAGTGCAGGGTTTTGAGAATATCTTCAACGGCTCCCGGCACAGATCGTTCCTGATCTGTGTCTTCAATGCGCACAAGAAATTCCCCCTTTGATTGCTTCGCGCTCAAATATGCATAAAGAGCGGTTCGCAGTCCTCCCACATGCAGGAAGCCGGTTGGCGAAGGGGCAAAGCGGGTACGCATAGTAAATCCATTGTAGACATGCGTCGTCAGCGAGTCTCTACAAAATATACACAAATGCAGGTTACCCCTATATATTAATTCACCACTTTCACTGTGTAGGTCACGGGCACCAGAGGCAAATCGTTCGCATCACGTTCCACATTTGCAATAGCGTCTACAACATCCATGCCATCAGTTACTTTCCCGAATACCGTGTGTTTGGCTTCCAGCCACGGAGTTCCATCTTTGCGTTGGATGATAAAAAACTGACTGCCGTTCGTATTCGGTCCGCGATTGGCCATGGCGATGTATCCGTATTTCATAGGCAGAGACTTTAATGAGCTGTCGTACTGGTATCCCTGGGTTTCCAGATATTCCTGCACAGTCATTTCTGCAAGCTCTTCAGGGAGCTCATCTTCTACGGCGTCTTTGAGCTTCTGTTTGTTTAATCCATAACTTTCCGCATTGATTTCATCTTCAAAATCTTCCCCAAAAATACTTTCACCACCAGTACCGTTTCCGTTTGGATCGCCTCCCTGAATCATGAAGTCGGGGATGACGCGGTGGAATGTAAGTCCATTAAAGTATCCGCTCTGTGCAAGAGCGATAAAATTCGTCACGGTTTTAGGTGCTGCATCTGCATCCAGTTTCAGCGAGATATCCCCCAGGGATGTCTGCAGAATCACCGTATGGTTTCCACTGAGAATATCCCCGTTATAAGGGAGCGCATTCGCTTCTTCCTCGGGGTTTCCGGCATCTTGTGCGGGAGTACAACCCAATATTAATAATGCCAATACAAAGAGGGGGAGGAGTAATTTATGCATATGTCCAACAGAGGGTAGACGTCTCCATCTGCTTATGCAAGATAGCGCACAAGTATGTTGGCAATTTGTCCAGCGGCATCTGGCAGAAAGAATTGCCGCATGTTTCGGGAGAGCTTTTTCCGCAAGTCAGCGTCCTCATTAAGGTATTTCATTTTTTTAAGAAGAGCCTGTTCCATCTCCTTTTGTTGGACGATCAGACAGCCTCCTGCATTGCGAATCATCACAGCATTTTTCTGCTGGTGATCATGTGCAACTTTTCGCAGGGGAATCAGAATGGAAGGGATTGCATTGGCGGCGAGTTCACCAATGACATTCATGCCAGCGCGGCTAACGGCAATATCCGTTGCCGCGTAGAGATGACAAAGTTCCTCGTCAGCAAATTCTGTGGACCAGTATCCTTCATGAGGATGCCGAAAGCCGTGCTTCCCCTTCCCTGTAATATGAATGATATCGAATGTTCTGAGAATATTGTGCAGATGATGCACTATAAAAGCATTAAGTGCTGCAGCCCCCTGGCTTCCTCCAATAGCAAGAACAATCGGTTTGTTGCGCCCTTCCAATCCAGCAAGACGGATACCTTCCTCAGCCGAGCCGCTGTTCATACCGGGACGGATGGGATTACCCGTGTATGTTTCCCGGCTTTTATTCATTGTTTCCTTCGGGAATCCAAGGCAAATATGATTTGCCCAACGCGCGACAATTCTATTTGCATAGCCACTAACAACGTCAGATTCATGCAGAACAATCGGAATAGAAAGCAGATGCGCCGCAAAACAAACAGGAACGGAAACGTAGCCTCCTTTTGAAAAAACGACACGGGGTTTCTTTTCCTCCAAAATGTGCCGGGCTTTTCGGTATGCTTTCCAAAATTTCCAAGGGAAAGCAATACCCGGTCGGGGGGCATTGATCTGTGTAATATCGGTAAATCCCTCTTTGCGCAGGAACTGCCGATCATCATTTTTTGTGGAACAGATAAAGTGTACATCGGTACCCTTTAATTGCCGGGCAACAGCAACCGCCGGGGCGATGTGCCCAATGGAACCGCCGCCGGTGAAGACAATACATGGCATAAAATTACAGGGCAGGACGCACTCTTCGTCCAAGTGTTTTCTGTTTACTCTTCCTCTGTGCGCGACGCAACGAAACAGCCTCATGGGTGGAATATGTTGAAATGTTCAAGAGGATGCCTACTGCAGCCAACAGGGAAACCAGCGAGGTCCCGCCATAGCTGATAAACGGTAGTGTGATGCCGGTGAGAGGAAACAGAGATAAGTTCACCGAAAGATTGATAATTGTCTGGCAAGCAATCCATGTGGTGATGCCTGCGGCAACCAGAGAGCCAAAGCGATCCGGGGCTTCCAGCGCGATGCGATATCCACGGTAAATAAAAATGCTGAACATTGTCAGGATAATCAACAGGCGCAAGAAGCCAAGTTCTTCTGCCATGGCCGCAAAGATCGTATCTGCCTGCACCTCCGGCAGATAGCCGAATTTCTGAATGGATTTTCCATATCCCACACCAAAAACACCACCACTCCCTATGGCAATGAGCGCCTGCTTAATTTGGAAACCGATAGTTTCGGCGATGGAAGTATCGCCCGGGCGGAGAAAAGCGCGAAAACGATTTCGCACATACTCCTGACTTAAGATCACGGGGAGCCCCATAACCGCAGCAAATGCTCCGCCCAAAAGAAGATGAAAAATATTGCCTCCTGCCACAAAGAACATAAATGCAGCAATCCCGGAAAGGACCAGGAACGATCCTAAGTCCGGCTGGAACGCAACGAGCATTGTGGAAAGAGTTAGTAAAATCACAAAAGGAATGAATCCTTCCTTAAATGTGCCAATAAGCTGTTCGCGCTTCTGAAGCCACACGGCCAAGTAGAAAATCATCGTGAGCTTCAGGAGTTCCGAAGGTTGAAGAGAGAGCGGCCCCAAACGCACCCAGCTGCTTGCCGTTCCGTATTCTGTGCGGATTCCAGGAATGAACACCGCTATGAGAAGCAGAAGAGTAGCAAGGAAGAGCGGGAATGCCAGACGTTCCCACAGGCGGTATGGCGTGACCATTGTGAATCCCATTGCCGCCAATCCCACCAGAACGTGCTTAAAGCTACGCCATAAATAAAATGAATTACTCGCGCTATCGCGTAATCCATCCGTTACCAGCTTGGTGGTAATCTGATAGCTCTCAAAAACGCTGACACTGGCGATCATAGCGAGCCCCACCAGCGTGAGCACGATCGTAATGCCGAGCAGCAGTAAATCCATCCGGCGGAACATGGGCTGTAAGTATAGGGTTAGGGCTAGGGTTAGGGCTAGGGAGAAGAACGTTATTCGTTGCTCGTTATTTGTTCTTTGTTTCAATCCTTTCCTTTGGGCTCGCCACATCCTTATGTGTGAAGCTTCTACATTGTATTGTTTTATTCAAGCATCTTAACCAAGTCTATCGCCCGGTCGCTGTATCCTAGTTTTTCATAAAAAGCATGTGCACCGGCATTCGGGGCAAAACAATTGACGCGGACCAGTATGCAATCGTTTTTGTGAAAATACTTTTCCATCGTTTCCATGAGTTCTGTGCCAATGCTTCTTGAGCGGTACGTGCTATCCACAACAAGCTCCAGCACGCGGCCTGTTATGGAAGATATTGCTGCTAGGCGCTCAGCTGGGTCTTCATCCTGCTGCTGAATGGTACCTGCAACAAAGCCGACGAGCTTGCCATCTGTTTCTGCGACGAAAATAACTCCCGTCTCTCGTTCGATACGTTCAATCAGCAGATCAATGTATACATTCGCATCGAATGTCGTACCCGTAATTTGTCGTTCGAGCGGATCAAGAGCAGCAATGTGCTCCTGAAGGATCCGAATGAGTCTTGCAAGCTCTGTGTGATCGCTTTCCTGGTACTGTCGGATTGTCATACAAAGAAGAGTACGAATATTGGCATTATGTCACATTGGATGGTGTCCGATGTTCGTTCCTAGTTCCTTGTTTTATGCCTCTTAAAAATGCTGCTCGGTGTTTACCTCCCATAGTTGGCAGAAGTGCTGCCAATTTGTAGGCGAGGAGCTTGAGTCCGCAGGGAAGACGTCCAAGCTCAGGGGTCGTCTGGCTGATCAATGACAGAGACTGACCCAATGTTTCCATGCGCCGCAGAGACTGTTCAAATGTCATACGATGATGATGGAGCGCCACCGCCTCCGGTTCATAGAACAGACGTACATTCGATTGAGCAAGCCGCAAACCCCATTCAATATCTTCCCATCCATAGAGCGTCATGTCCTCACGGAACGGATGAGCTCTCGCCAGATCTGTCGGAAGGCTGATATGACTCGTGTATGTAAAGAGATGCTGCTGTTTTTGAGGAATAAAATCGTGGGCATATCTTTTTAATTTGGAGTACCCAAATTGCCAGCCGGTTTTTTCCAGCCAATGCATAGCGGAAGTTGTTTCGAGGGTAGGGTCCCAAGTCGTAAATCCTAGTACAGCAACGCTTCTCGTTCCTTGTTGCTCGTTATTTGTTCTGTGTGCCGCAAGGTGTTTTTCGCATGCGTTGGGTTCCAGAAAAATGTCATCTCCAATAAAGAGAACAATGGGCGCGCTCGCGGCTTTTACACCGCGATTGCGCGCGACTCCCTGCTGAGATTTTTCAATTTCAAAAAATGATACGGGAATTTTCCAAGCATGCTCTGTGCAGAGTTTGGCAGTTGCATCGTCATGTCCATCGTTCACGACAATCACTTCGAGCACATCACTTGCTGTCTGCATCTCCAGGCGTTCCAAGCAGCGTCGCAAAATGTCAGCGCGCTTGTAGGTTGGGATAATGATGGAGAGATCTGTCACCAGATTAATGGATAATTGATAATGGATAATTGATAATTACACTACCATTCTTCTAGAGGCTCAATTATCAATTATCCACTGTTAATTATCAATTATCCGAATATGAGGTCTTTCTTTCTCGATATCGCCAGCCATAACGGTTTTCTCGCCTGTGCCACTGAGCATGACATTATTTCCGTACGAGAAGTGGATACCCGTATCCGCGATCATGAGCTTGTTCTGCTTGTAGAAGAATTGCTCAAAGAAGCCGAATGGAAATACGCAGACCTCACCCGCATCGCCTGTGTTGTAGGGCCCGGCGGATTTACGAGCTTGCGAGTCGCTGTGACCTTCGCAAACACACTCATTGATCAGTTGGGGATTGAGGGTGCTGGAATTCATTTGAGTGATTTACATAGGGTACGAGCCGAGGTTTCCGAACCTCGGCTGCGGGAATCGAAAAAATCCGCAGCTGCGGTTCGGTTACCGCAGCTGGATGCTCTTTGGCTTCATGCGACCAAACGTGATTCATTCTTTATTCGTGGTTTTGGAAAGTATGAAAAGATATGGCCGGAGTCCATTCTTCTTCCCATTGAAGAAGCAAAAGAAAAGATTCCTCAAGGTGCGATATGGATGGGGGAACTTCTTGATGAACAGAGGAATACTCTGGCTCCTCTTCGTCTGCAGGAAGCTGCTTTACAGCCGATTTCTTCAATCCTTCCGTCGTTTTTGGTGTCTCAACGGTGGAATACTGTTCCTCTGCAGCCGTGGTATGGTCGATCATGGTGATATGGAGTTCTTGAGTTTCCACTGTTCTCCATACACTCGACGGTTTATTGTGATACGGCATGTCCGTTATTGATACTCTCAATAAGCTCCTTGGCGACCCCAACGAACGTGAGCTCAAAAAGCTCTGGCCGCTTGTACGTTCTGTCCGTGCGATGGCAGAGTCTGACGCAATCCAAAAACTCCAATTAGATGATCTTCCCAAAAAAACAAAAGAATTTCAGGCGCGTATTACCGAAGGTGCAACAACGGATGATCTGCTCATTGAGGCGTTTGCCACGGTAATCCGTGCATGCGAACTCATCCGAGGCACATCCACTACTCTGGGCAAACAAACCTTTACCTGGGACATGGTACCTTTTGATGTGCAGATTCTGGGAGGCATTGTGCTTCATCAGGGAAACATTGCAGAAATGAAAACCGGAGAAGGAAAAACACTCGTTTGCACAATGCCGGTGTATCTCAATGCCCTTACGGGAAAAGGAGTGCATGTGGTAACAGTGAACGACTATCTTGCTAAACGTGATGCGCTTTGGATGGGAATGCTTTACCAGGCGCTTGGACTCTCTGTAGGAACTGTTCTTCACGAAAAGACGACACCTGAGCGGCGCGAAGCTTATGCTTCTGATGTCACATATGGCACGAATAATGAATTCGGATTCGATTATCTGCGTGACAACATGGCTATTTCTGTTCACAACCAGGTACAGCGACCTTTGTATTACTCAATAGTTGATGAGGTGGATAGCATTCTTGTTGATGAAGCGCGCACGCCGCTCATTATCAGCCAGCCGGCAGAAGAATCAACTGAGAAATACATGCGGTATTCACAACTGGTCAAACAGCTCACGGAAAATGTGCACTACAACAAAGATGAAAAGCAGCGGGTAGCAACTCTCACAGAAGAAGGTATTGCAAAAATGGAAGAGCTTCTCGGCGTGGAAAATATTTACACAGATAAAGGATTTGAAGAAGTGCATCATATTGAGCAGGCATTGCGTGCCCATGCTATTTACGAGCGCGATGTGGATTATGTGGTGCGGGACGGAGAAATAATTATCGTTGATGAATTTACCGGGCGCCTTATGCCTGGCCGTCGTTATGGTCACGGACTTCATCAGGCCATAGAGGCACAAGAAGGAGTTCCTATTCAACGCGAGAGCAAAACACTAGCCACCATCACATTCCAGAATTACTTTCGCCTGTATGAAAAACTTGCAGGTATGACAGGAACTGCAAAAACAGAAGAAGAAGAATTCGAATCAATTTATCGTCTGCGAACCATTGTGATACCGACGAATCAGCCCATGGTGCGTAATGACAAAGCCGATTCGATCTATCGTACCGTAGAAGCAAAATTCAAGGCAGTTGCCAAAATTGCTGGAGAAAAGCATGAAACAGGGCAACCTGTTCTGGTTGGTACAACTTCTATAGAAAAGTCCGAAGTCCTTGCGTTGCTCTTAGAGCAGGAAAAAATTCCGCACCAGGTTCTTAATGCCAAGAATCATGAACGAGAAGCAGACATTGTGGCTCAGGCTGGTCAGGCCGGAGCGGTAACCATTGCAACAAACATGGCGGGACGCGGAACAGATATCAAGCTCGGCGAGGGAGTTGTTGATCTTGGCGGATTATGCATTTTGGGCACGGAGCGCCACGAAGCCCGTCGCATCGACAATCAGTTACGTGGTCGATCCGGACGTCAGGGTGATCCAGGAGAGAGCCAGTTCTTTGTTTCGATGGAAGACGATTTAATGAGACTTTTTGGCGGAGATCGACTGAAGAGCATGATGGAACGGCTTCATGTTCCTGATGATGTTCCCCTGGAAAACAAGATGGTTTCCCGATCCATTGAGAGTGCTCAGAAGAAAGTAGAAGGACGCAATTTTGATACCCGCCGCCACGTGGTGCAGTACGACGATGTGATGAATAAACATCGTGAAATCATCTACACCAGACGGCAGAAAATTTTGCAGCGTCTTCAAGAGTCGGAAGAAAGTGCGCAAGATTCAGAAGAAGGAGCTTTGCATGCAGATGTTCTGCAAGCATTGCGCGGAGAAGCCAATATGATGGTTGATGCTCATGCTGCGCAAGAAGATTCAGAAGAGTGGAATATTACCGAAATCCGCGAAATACTCAGCGCACTTCATCCGCAAGTGGCCAAAGCGGCAGATGAACGCCTTTCCGGTTTTCAGGATAATGAAAAGTTGCGGGCATTTCTCCAGGAGCTTCTCGTTTCCTTTTATGAGTCCAAGTGTTTACAATTTGATGTGCAGATCGTAGCGCAGGCCGAACGAGTAGTAACATTACGTTCCATTGATACCAACTGGATGAGCCATATTGACGAGATGGCGCATCTGCGTGAACAAGTTGCTTTTTCTGGCTTTGCGCAGCGCGATCCTCTCATCGAGTACAAAGATCAGGGGTTCCGCAAATTCCGCCAGCTTATAGCGACCATTGATGCAGAAATCGTACGCATGCTCTTGCAAATTGATTTTGCACAGTTTGCTCCGCGTGCATTCCTTCAGCAGGCACAGGAAGATTTGGAAGGCACGCAGACGAATGTGAACGAAATTGAGGCAGAACTTGCGCAAACAGGCGTGGGCAATGCGGTGAAACAAGGAGCGAATCCTGTTATTATGCGTGATCCAAAACAGACAGGAGCTCCGCGAGCTATAACGACGCAGGCACCACGGGCTGTTTCCAAAGTCGGCCGTAATGATCCTTGCCCTTGCGGTAGCGGAAAAAGTACAAAAAGTGCCACGGACGAAAAGAGCAGTAGCTTTGTCGTTAACAACATATTTTTATTGTCAATTTGTTCTATACTATCTTCCTCGTGCTCAAAATTCCTCAGATCATCGGCCACGACGCTCAGCTTGAGCAGCTGGCACAAGACCGAAAAACCGGAAATGTTGTTCACGCGTACCTTTTCTCCGGTCCAAGACACTTAGGCAAGATGTCCATTGCTCGGTGGTTTGCTCTAGAGCTCCTTTCGGCGGATATGTCGCCTGAAGAACGCACAAAAGTTCGCAATCAGGTTGAGAGGTTGGTCCATCCAGATCTTTTGGTTCTTGACCAATTGTGGGTAGAAGGAGAGTGTGAAGATTGGGATCTTCTAGCAAAGACTTCCAATATCCCACAACAGCATCGTGCAAAAAAACCCGGGGCAAAAACCGATTCCATCAGTATTGAAGATATCCGCGTGCTGCAAGAGCGGTTGTACGAAACAGGATCCGGCAAGTGGCGATGTTGCATTATTCGTTCGGTGGAACGCATGCAGGATGCCGCTGCAAATGCGTTTCTGAAAATTCTGGAAGAGCCACCGCCGGGACTCGTTTTTCTCTTAACCACTCAATCATTACCGACACTTTTGCCTACGGTCATTTCCCGGGCGCGCATCTGTGCATTTCATCGTCTTGCTCCGCAGGAAATCAAACCACTTCTGCAGTCAGTGTCTGCTGATGATGCTCAGTTCATTGCGCATTTGGCGCAAGGGGCTCCGGGGACAGTTATTCAATTGCGTGACAATCCGGATTTTCTGCGCGAACAACGTTTGGCACATTCAAGAGCTCTCTCCTTTTGGCGTTCCAGAAAGCCCAAGGAGCGGCTGGGACTTTTGTCCCCACTTCTGCAGAGGGGAGAAGAAAGTGACCAATTCCTCACGCATCTTTCTCTTGCATTGAGGGAAGAAATGCTCCATACCTCACCACAGAATGTTCGTGCTCTTGTGGAATTAACCGAAGGTTTGCGTAGTAATGCCCACAGACAACTCCTTACTCAGCAGTTTGTCCTTACGGTATCGAGTGTGCCGACAAGTGTGTAAAGCAGAGCTTACGCTTGCTTGGTCGTGCGGGCGGTGCTAGCCTCAGACGCCGTTGATTTACGTTATTGTCCTCTTCGGCTCCTTATTTGTAATTTGCACACTTCTGGGTGGGCGTGTGCTCTTGCGCCATCGCTCCATTCGAAAGTTTGTACGGAGTGTGCACAAGCGCATGGATTTAGCAGAGGAGCGAGGAGCGGTAATTCTCGAGGAGACAAAACCTGAAAAATCGCGAAAAAATCCACGAACATCCGCTATCGAACTACAAAAAGTACGATGCCTGCTTCATGCCGCCGAAAAGTCCATAGCACAAGGAAAAATACAAGAAGCGGAGTGCCAACTGATCCAGGCACTCACAGTGAATCCGAACGCTCATGATGTTCGTGCACAATTAGCAAAACTTTATCTTGTGTCTCATCGGGATGCCAAAGCCGAAGCAATGTATAAGGAACTTCTTCTCCACCGAGATGATGTATCTTTTTTTGCGAATCTGGGAATCGCATACTATCGTCAGGAAAAATATGTTGATGCGTGTAAGGCGCATCAAGAAGCCCTTAATCGTGATTTGCACAATCCTGAACGATCGGCGGCCTTGGGAAAAGCTTGCATCGCAGCACAACGGTATGCAGAGGCTGCTCCTCTTTTGGAAAAGGCTCTTTTACGTCTAACGCGAGACACAGATCTCATGCATTTTCTGGCGGAATGTTACATGCAACTTGGAGAAAGTCAGAAAGCAGAAGATGTGTACCGACGCATCAATAAAATTGAACCGTACAATGAGGATGTAAAGGCGAAGATCAGCGCATTGGCAAAAGCCTAGGGTCATCCGTTTCCATACGGAATGAACGATTATTCATCAATGAGTTCCACTTCCACATCGCCAAGAACTTTGGCTTGGCAACCAAGGCGGTCAGGCTCATCGCAAACACCCATGTTCTCCTCGCGCTCGTTGCGGGGACTCAAATTCTCCGCACCCTTTACGACTTTGCACCGACAGGTGGTGCAGAAGCCATTGCCTCCGCAGGCATGTTCCATAGGAACACCGCCTTCTACGGCGGCCTCAAGCAGAGTTTTCTCTTCAGAAACTTCTACCTCTGTTTGTTGATTACTATAATGGAATCGTACTTTTGGCATGGATCAGTACAGTACTGAGAAACTCGTAAAATCGCAAGAAGAGCACTGTTCTTGCAGGAGTGACGTCGCTAGGATAAAAAGCCCATGGATCCTGAACCACTGTTACAAATTGATGGCCTCCGCGTTTGTGTGGGAGAAAAGGAAGTTGTGCAAGGAGTGTATTTAACAATCAATCATGGGGAAGTTCATGCCCTTATGGGGCCCAATGGATCGGGAAAGTCTTCCCTTGTTCACGCGCTGGCAGGGCATCCTGATTATCAAATCACTGCCGGCACAGTACGATTTGCAGGGCAGGATATTCAGTCTATGGATGCACATGAACGTGCTCTAGCGGGGCTCTTTCTGGCATTTCAATATCCGCGTGAAATCCCAGGGATAACGTTGCGGGATTTTCTCTACGCTGCATATAAGCAACAAATGGCAGCCCGCCAACCTAAAGAAAAGCGTCTTACACTTCTGCAATTTCAGGAGCATCTGCATACACACATGGACACACTCCATATGGATTTTGCTCTGGCGGAACGCCCTGTGAACCAGGGGTTTTCCGGTGGGGAAAAAAAGAAAGCAGAAATTCTGCAATTACGTGTTTTGCAACCCAAGCTTGCTCTCCTAGACGAAACGGATTCTGGATTGGATATTGATGCACTTTCTGTAGTTGCACGGGGGGTGGAGGCGCTTCGATCTCCACAGTGTTCATTCCTCGTGGTTACTCACTACGCTCGTATTCTCGAATATATTATCCCCGATCATACGCATGTTATGGTTGGAGGAAAGATTGTTGCCAGCGGAGATGCGGCGCTTGCCGCATCTTTGGAGGAAAAAGGATACGAGATGTTTACCGCTGTGTGACCTTTTACCTCTTCCATCGTATACTCTATGTACTTCCCCCTTTTTCTATGGATATACAGACACCCCGTTATCCTCTTTGGATCCCCATTTTCCTTGTTTTCCTTGCAGGAGGCGCATACCTGACTGGCAAATACATTGAATCCCAAGATCTCTCTCCAGTTATTATTTCTGTGCAAGGCGAAGGTCGTGTTTTTGCTAATCCAGATATTGCGCAAATTACTTTTGGCGTGGAAACAGGAAGACAATCCACTGCAGAAAAAGCGATGAACGTGTTAAGTGAGAATATGAACAAAGTTTTTGAAGCAGTGAAAGCACAGGGGGTAGAAGAGAAAGACATTACCACAGCTTCGCTCTCCCTCAATCCTGCTTATGATTGGAACGAAGGTGCACGGATTGATCGCGGCTTTGAGGCGCGTCAAAGCCTTAGCATTAAAGTGCGTGATATAGCCGCTATCGGAGAAGTCCTTTCTGCGGCAACTGCGGCAGGAGCCAATCAGGCAGGCGGTATCAGTTTTACTATCGATGATCCTGAAGAGCTCTATGCTGCTGCACGCATTAAGGCGATTGATCGGGGAGAGGAAAAGGCACGCACGCTTGCTCAGCAGTTGGGCAAACAGCTCGGTAAGTTACGGAACTTCTCTGAAGGTGGAGTGGTCCCTACTGCCATGTATCGGAATGTTCAAATGGATATGGCAGAGGCATCTGGTATGGGCGGAGGCGGACCCGTTTCCACGCCGCTCCCTGCAGGCGAACAAGAAATCACTGTAACGGTGTATCTGGGCTACGAACTCCGGTGATTTTTGAGCTTCCACAGGTGCAGACCGGTTTCTTCATCTGCGATGCGTTCTATGGGGCGCGATGATGTACGTACTTCTATCTCGCACGTTACACTCACGCGCCCCGATTGCAGGTGCCCACCGTTTACGTGATATTCTTCGTTTCCCAGGACAACGTGAATATGGCAGAAAGGCTTTCCTTCTGACTGTGTGACATTTCCAAGAAGAGAAAGGAGCTCCTGTGATTCTGCAAATTTTCTGCAAATATAGGTCTTCTTCTTTATGTCATATGCGCAGATTTCGACATTTTCCAGCGCTCCAATTCCGCAAACAAAGGCGCTCATAACAGATTGCTCTTTGCAGAAGTTTTCAAGAGAAGTGAGGACTTCTTCCCCGCGTTCCAATCGTAAAACAAAGCCGTTTGTACTTTCTTGCCATTGCATGTTTGTATTGTAGTACAAATACAAATCCAGCGTTTCTACGAGCGCTTTTTGCAGAATGCGCTACACTCTCTGTATGCGTAGATTCCTTGCAACCATAACGATCACTCTTCTCGCCGTCGCGCTCACTGCTGCAGTTACCTATCGCTGGCAGCAGGAGAAAATCGACCAACTCGAACACATTGTTTCGGCACTCACCGAGGAGCTCGTTGCTCTCAAGGGCTCTCCCAGCATCCCCGATGTCGTTGTAGGAGTTGACTGTATAGCAGGCGAGCAAGCTACATCTGATTTTAGAGAATACGGTGTCGATATGACTGTTGCGTTCCCTTGTGATTACGATCTTTTGCAGAATGAAGAAATCAATCGGCGTGGATCATTTTTATCATTCTCTTTCATGCCTCGCTCTGGGGATACATCTCCTGTTCTTTCGGAAATTCAACTTTTCTCCCCAGAGTCCATTCAAGCTTTTTTGGATGCATGCGGCGATGGTCTTTGCTTTGATGGGCAGTATCCTACTCTCCAGACGTATCGTGATGAGAAGGCGGCGTATGAAGGGATTAGTGATTGGGGTGTGAAACACCTCTTTGTTTTCAATGACGAGAATTTCCTTGTCGCCAATTACCCCTGTAACGGAGATTCTTGTGTTTTGCGGGAATACACGTTTTTCATTGGGGATGAAAAAGTGGATGTTTGGATAACAATGGAAGATGACACGCAACAGGAGGCAGCGGATGCTCTA